>Ga0157364_1000244_pt1 | contig 31635 bp, 32 predicted proteins | sample AttsexASBM2_FD_111476 | JGI IMG/M metagenome (GOLD analysis project Ga0157364, IMG submission 111476) | Fungus gardens microbial communities from leaf cutter ant in Ribeirão Preto, State of São Paulo, Brazil - Atta sexdens ASBM2 | ecosystem: Host-associated > Fungi > Mycelium > Unclassified ...
ATTATCAAAAAAATAAAAAGAAGATAGAAATAGATATTATTAAAGAACAGAAATGAAATATAATCTTGAAGATGTTATGACTAACTCATTATAACCCTAAGATTAATTGGAAAATAGAAGAAGAAAAGTATTTAGAAGAATGTAAGATATAGTAAAGATCAAAGCAAAGAAAATTAGAGTGATAAAAAAAAAAAAGAAAAAAAAAGAAAATGAAAAAATCAAAAGAAAGTAAGACAATAAATATAAAGTAACAGAAAAGTAGGAGATTTAGAATAAGAAAGAAAAAGCAAAAAAGTTAGTATTAGAGAAATTTCATAGGTAGATTAAAGATAAGGAAAGAGAAAGCTTATTTCTTGTCTGTTGTGGCAACTACTAGACCAGTATCCAATGAAAGTACAATTAATAAATCTTTTAGAGCAGATATCTAGTAGGGAACATTGTTATAAACTAAAATCTTTAGAGTGAGATAATAGAACAACTCTTGTATTGAGCAACACAAGAGAACTCGATAGAGATCTCTTTACAAAGTAGTCTACCTTATATACTACTACCAATGGTCTATGCTCACTACTATACACCCTACCCTAAACGACTATATGTAGACCATGAGGCCAGCATGTGTTGTCCATGCTGTATGACATTACTTGTTCTAGAACTTTCTACTAAATTCTCCTATGTCTTGTAATCTGTTTTGTGACTATGCCATCAAGTTGTGACTGATGTGACAGCATAACTGATCAACCCTAACCCTAGTTGTTCTAAAAATAGAAAATAGAAAATAAATCAAAAAGAAAATAATAAAATAAATCAAGTCCAACTTCCTCAATCTTGACATCATCTCCCCTTTAAGATTTCTTCTCTGGAGAAATGTCCTGTTCTCTTCTTCTTATCTTTTCATTTTCTTCCTCTATTTTTTCTTCTACTATCTTCAAATGCTCACTTTCATCAATCTGCCTATCTTCCTTCCACTTCCTCCAATTCTTTTCTAACTTCTTTAAATATTCTTTCTCAAACTCCTTGTCATCCCACCCATACAACAACTTAGCCGTATACTTTCCTGGTAATTTCATCCTCTTGTATTTATCTACCTCTCTCTTTTTCTCCATTTTTTCTTGTCGTCTTACTTCTACTCCTTCTTTTTCAAATTCCTCTATTAGTTTTTCTGTATTCTTCAAGTTTTTTTTTCGTTCCCAAGTATCCCCTTTTGCTATAAAACCCTTCCACTGTATCAAATACTTTTCCACTCCACTCATCCTTTTCTTGTTTAAAATCTTTTCCACTTTCCATTCTTCTACTCCTTCAACTTCCACCGGTTTTTCTTTCTCTTTCTTTTGCCCCCTCACTTGTTCTTTATATTGAACTATCCAGCTTACATTTACTACCGGATGAATTCTCATCGAACTGGGTAATAGCAATTTTACTGCATTCGACGATACTACCTCCTCTATCACATATGGCCCAATATACCTCTCTGTCAACTTCCTTACTGGTCTTTCTTTGAACACTAAATCCTTAGTGCTCAATAACACTCTATCTCCTTTCTTCCACTTTTCTATCTCTTTTCTACTCCTGTTCACATACTTCTTTATCTCTTTCTGAGTTTTCTTTAGTGCTGCTTCCGCTTTCTCATGGACTCTCTTCATTCTTTTCATAAATTCTGTCGCACTCTCTACTTTTCCTTTTCTTCTAATATCCCCTCCCATTCTCATCTCTTTCTCATAGTTTGCCATAAAAGACGAAACTTTTGTCGCTATATGAACCTTGTTGTTCACTACGAATTCTGCTACTGCTAACCACTCTGGCCAATCTTTCTGTCTATGTTCTATAAAGAATCGAAGATACTGCTCCAATTCTTGATTTATCTGCTCCGTTTGCCCATCTGTTTGCAGGTGGAACACAGTTGAACTTTGTCCTGATTTCCAACATTCTATTCAGCTCCTTGGTCAACTCTGCCACAAACTGTGGTCTCCTATCCGGCACTACACTCTCTGGCAGCTCATGTAATTTCCATACATTGTTCCAGAACAACCTCGCTAATCCCTCCGCTGACATTTTTTCTGTTGTGGCTACAAAGTGTGCTATCTTTGATAGCTGATCATACACTACCAGTATCGCATCCTTCCCTGCCACTACTGGTAGTTTCGTTATAAAATCTACCGTTAGGTGTGACCACAGTTTCTTTGGCACCTCTCCTAACTTCAACTTCTCTGCCAGTTCCTCTGTCCTATTCTTCATCCTCTGACATAAGTCACATCCTCCCACATACCTTCCAACATCTCTTGTTACTCCCAGTCACCAGTAATTCCTCATCACCAATTTCACTGTCTTCCATCTTCCTCCATGTCCAACTACCAGTATATCATAGTGTAACCGGACTATTTCCACTCTTAATTCCTCATCTTTTGGTATATATACTTTTCCCTCCTTTAACACTAAATCTTCTTTTATCTGTGACTCATTTCCCCGTAATTCCTTTACTCCCACCTTCTTCATCTCCTCTACTACTCTAACTATATCCTTGTCCTTACTCCTTACTTTTTTTATTTTTTCTAATAATTCTACTTCAGGTCCTTCTACTACTACTTCTTATATACTATGAATCCAATTATTCTTAATAAATACCTGATTTTCATTATCCCTTTCTGTTCCTACCTTCTAATCTGCTCTTCTGCTAAGTTCATCCACTTTCCCCATCTTAGTTCCCACTACATGCTTCAAGGTAAAGTCAAATCGAGACAGATATAATGCCCATCTGTGTTATGAATCAAAGCTCAAAGGGTTAAGCAATAAAACAACTCTTGTATTGAGTAATACAAGAGAACTCAATAGAGTTTCTAGTACAAAGTAGTTTACCTTATATACTACTACTCATGGTCTGTGCTCATTACTGTGCACCCTATCCTAAATGACTATGTGTATGACATGAGGCCAACATGTGTTATCCATGTTGTATAACATCACTTTATTCTAGAACTTTCTACTCTATTCTTCCAAGTTCTGTGATCAGTTTTGTGACTATACCATCAACTTTGTGACTGATGTGACAGCATGACTGATAAACTCTAACCCGAGTTGTTCTAAAAATAGAAAATAAAAAGAAAAAAGAAAAAGTAAAAATAAAATAAAGTAAAAAGTAAAAATAAAAAATAAAGTCCACCATCAATGATCTTGACATTACCCCCCTCTTAAGATTTCTCCTCCAGAGAAATGTCCTGTTCTCCAATCTCTTCTTCTTATTTTTTTATTTTCTTCCTCCATTTTTTCTTCTACCACCTTCAAATGCTCACTTTTATCAATCTACCTATTTTCCTTCCACTTCTTTCAATTTTTCTCTAATTTATTTAAGTATTCTTTCTCAAATTTTCGATCATCCCATCCATACAACAACTTTGCCGTATACTTCCCCAGTAATTCCATCCTTCTATATTCATTTACTTCTCCTTCTTGTTGTCTTATTTCTATCCCCCCGTTTGAACTCTTCAATCAACTCTTTCACATTTTTTAAATTTTCTCTCCTTTTCCAAGTATCTCCTTCCGCTGTAAAACCCTTCCACCATATCAAATATTTCTCCACTCCACTCATCTTTTTCTTATTCAATATTTTTTCTACCTTCCATTCCTCTACCCCTTCTACTTCTACCAGTTTTCCTTCCTCCTTCTTTTGTTCTTTTACCTGTTCCTTATAACGCACTATCCAGCTTACATTTACTACCAGATGAATTCTCATCGAACTGGGTAACCTTAGTTTCACTGCATTCGACGATACTACCTCTTCTATCGTATAAGGCTCCATATATCTTTCCATCAGCTTCTTACTAGGTCTTTCTTTAAATACTAAATCCCTAGTGCTCAGTAATACCCGGTCTCCCTTCTTCCATTTCTCCGTTTCTTTTCTTCCCCTATCCGTATATCTTTTCATTTCCTCTTGTGTTTTCCTTAATGCCGCCTCCGCTTTCTTGTGAACCTTTTTTATCCTTTCAACAAACTCTGTCACATTCTCCACCTTTCCTTTCTTCCTAATATCTCTCCTCATTCTCATTTCTCTTCCATAATTTGCCATAAATGGTGAGACTTTGGTCGCTGTATAAACTTTATTGTTCACCACAAACTCTGCTATTGCCAACCACTCTGGCCAATCCTTCTGCCCATTTTTGATAAAGAACTGAAGGTACTGCTCCAATTCTTGATTCATTCTCTCAGTTTGTTCATCTGTCTGAGAGTGAAATGCCGTCGACAACTTCGTTCTTATTCCCAACATTCTATTTAATTCTTTTGTTAACTCAGCTGCAAACTGAGGTCCTCTGTCCGATACCACACTCTCCGGCAACCCATGCAGTTTCCATACATTGTCCCGGAATAATCTTGCTAATTCCTCTACTGATGTCCCCTCAGTTGTTGCCACAAAATGCATCATTTTTGACAACCTGTTACATACCACTAATATCGCATCTTTCCCTGCCACTACTGGCAATTTCATGATAAAATCTACTGTCAAGTGTGTCTATATCTTTTGTGGTACTTCACTTAACTTTAACTTCTCCGCCGGTTCCTCTGTTCTATTTTTTATTCTCTGGCATAAATCACATCCCTCCACATATTTTCCTATGTTTCTAGTCACTCCCAGCCACCAATAATTTCTTGTTACCAACTCCACTGTCTTTCATCTACCTCCATGTCCCACTGCCAGTATATTATGATATAACTGGATTATCTCTACTCTCAATTCCTCATCTTTTGGCACATACACTTTCCCTTCCTTTAATATCAGATCATCTTCAATCTTCCACTCGTTTCCTCTTAACTCCCTGACCCCTACCTTCTTCATCTCTTCTACTACTCTAATTACATCCTCGTCCTTACTTCTCGCCTTTTTTATTTTTTCTACTAAATCTACTTCTAATCCTTCTACAACTATTTCATACATACTGCGAATCCAATTGTCCTTAATAAATACCTAGTTCTCGTTGTCCTTGTCTACCACTACTTTCCAGTCTGCTCTTTTACTAAGTTTATCCGCCTTACCTATCTTACTTTCTGCCACATATTTCAGGATAAAATCAAACTGAGATAGATACAATGTCCATCTAGCTTGTCTCCTGTTCAATTTTTGCACCTTCATAAAATATTCTAAATTCTTGTGATCTGTCCAGATCTCAAATTTGAATTGCACTCTCTCTAGCAAATGTCTTCATGCTTCCAATCCTCTCACAATGGCCAATATTTCCTTGTCATGTATTTCATAATTTCTTTCAGTTTCATTTAATGACTTAGAAAGAAAGATCTCCACAACCCATCTTTACATTCTATCGACAATACTTCACCTGTTGCATAATCTAATGCATCCACTTCCATTCTCATTTTTTTATCTATATCGGGGGCTGCTAACACTGGCTCCTCTGTAAATCGTTTTTTCAACTCTTTAAATGCCTCCTCCTGCTTTTCTGTCCACTCTCACTTTTTATCTTTTTTGACCATGTCATGTAATAGCCTTGCCACAGTTGCAAATCCTTCTATAAACCGGCGATAGTAATTTGCCAGTCCCAAGAACTTTTGTACATTCTTAATCCATTTTGGCGTTGGCCATTCTAAAACACCTTTTACTTTTTCTTCCTCCATTTTTATTCTTTCTGGTCCTATCACTACTCCTAAAAATCCCACTTCTTTAACCTTCCACTTACACTTCTCTGGTTTGACATACAAATCATTTTCTTCCAACCTTTTAATCACTTCCACTATCAATTCATCATGTTTCTCCTCTGTCTCTGTTCCCACTATCACATCATCAATAAAGACTGCTACTTTTCCTATGTTAATCAAATTCCTCAACAATTCATTCATCATTGCTTGAAAAGTTGCTGAGGAATTTGTCAACCCAAAAAATATAACAGTTGGTTCAAATGACTCTTCTGGCATTGTGAATGCTGCTTTCCACTCATTTCCCTCTTTGATCCTCACATTGTTATATTCCCATCTTAGGTCCATCTTTGTAAACAACTTTTTGGTTCCAATGTTCTCCAAGACATCCGATATCAATAACAGTGGATAATTGTTTTTTATCGTTCACTCATTAAGATACCTATAGTCCTGTACCATCCTCTTTTTCCCATTCTTCTTTCCTACAAAGAACACCAGCACTGTTTGTGGTGACTTAGACGGCTGGATATATCCCTTCCTCAGCTGCTCCTTTACAAATTCTCTCACTTCCTCTCTTTTCTCTCTTGACAAAGGGTATACCTTCCCTTTTCATGGTATGAACTCTTCTTTCATATTTATCATGTGATCACATATTTTTCTTGTCAGCATTCTTTCCAACTACTTCTTTCCAAACATCTTTATCCACCTATGAAATTCTTTCAGTACTAACTTCTTTGCCTCTGCCTCTGACTTTGCTGCTTCTTCTTCCTTGTCCCATATTTCCCACTCCTCCACTACTTTTCTTACTTCCACTGGTTTTTCCTTTTTCTGTTTCTTCTTCTTCTTCTTCTTCTCTTTTTTTTTCTCCACTTTTTCCCTTACTTCTTCTTCCTTCTGTTTCTCCTATCCTGATTTTTCTTGTACTAGTCTCTACTGCTTTCCACATTCCTCTAGACACCACGTCATTTTAACCTTCCCTGTTTTCCAATTGATCTCAGAATTGTGGCATGCTAGCCATGGCATCCCCAGGATTACCAACCACTTCTGTCCTTCCATCATGTCAATCTCCGTTCTTTCCACATGCCCTTTATAATATACATTCACTTCCACCGTATTTTCTATCAGTCCTTCCTTATTGAAAGATCTATTCATATTTCTCATCTGTATCAGTCTTTCCAACTTCTTTAGCTTAAAGCTCTGTTTTCTGGTGAACTCAAAGCTCATAACTAATCCTGTTGCTCCACTATCCAACAACACTTCCACTGTAATCCCCTCTTGCGTATCCAATCTTTCTAGTCCAATTCTTATTGTTACCTCCCTCAATGTCTTTTTCTCTGTTTTTCTTACTTCAGTCTTCTCTTCTTCAGATGCATCAGCATTTATTTCTTTAGCTAATACACTGTATTTATTTAGAGAACCTAGTTGAGGAGTTCTAGGTTCTCTCTCTCTTTTAAATTGTTCGACAAATTAATGATCTCCTCAATTCTTCCACCTTCATATTCCACTCTTCCCCTTTGATCCTGCTTCTTGCAATTGCAGGCTATATGCCCGAATCCTCCACAGGCATAACAATTCCTCCTCCAATCTACTTTCATAGCAAAGGGGTCTCGTCTAGGAGGAGCCCCCATACTCTGTCCTATCTCTATTCCTGTTCTGCTTCTCTTACTATCACCATGTTTGTTCTTTCAATATCCTCTATCGGAGCAGGCCCTGTTGTTGTCTGCTGAGGCAGTGGTTGCCTTCTCTACCACACTAAAGGTCATGGCAGACTCTGTTTTTCTTGCTTTTGCACTACTCCTCCTACTTCTTTCTTTCTTAGTCTCTTCTCCTCTCTTCTACTTTCTCTCCAGTTCCTATTCAGGGCTGTTGCCCTCCGATACCATTATTCTATAGAAGATGATGGGTTTTCCATCTCCATCAGCTTCCTCCGTATTCCTCCATTCATTCCCCTCTTAAATTCTTCTATTAAGGGTCTTCTCTCGTATCCACTTCCACATGCTGCCCTTTTGAACTCTTGTATGAATTCTTCCATCGACTTTCCCCCCTGCTCCAACTTTCTTAATTCTGCTGTCTTTACTGATTTCTCCTCTCCTCCTCCAAACTCTTTCCTCAAACTGGTCAAAAATTCTTCCACTAACTCATACTCCACTTCTCCTGCTTCTAACTTCTCCATCACATTTTCCTTCTACACATCTGCCAATCCCCCTTGCATATATGACAATACCCACTGCACTTGTTCTTCTACCATACTCCCCCTCATCTTCATTCTCAAAAATAATCTACACACCGTAATGAAATCTCCTACTTTTGCTGCTTCCCCATTGAAGATGGCTGGTGTTGCCACCTCCATGTGAGGTTCCCTGTTGGACCCCACTGCTTCTCCTCCTTATGCTGTAAGCAAAGCCTGTATTTGTGCCTGCATTGCTACCAACTGCTTCTGCTGCTGCCTAATGATTTTCTAAAGGTTAATTTGACTCATGTTGATATTGTAAGAGGGAGGTGAGTCAACTGGTGATGGTGATTGTGATGGCAGTGGTGGTGTAGAAGGTGAAGATGTGTATAATGGTAAAGCTGAGCCTGTGCTGGTCTCGCTTTCTAATCCGTACTCGGAAGATGAAGCAATCTTGATAAGTGATAGCAGATATTCTTTTTACCCTGCCTACACTGCTACTGACTACTTTTTATAAACCAACTACTGTCCTAAGAAAAATGTATACGATTTTGACCTAAGAAGGTCGTTCTACTCTAAGTAGCTGTTTTAAGAACAAACTACTGTTCCTCTGCATAGACACACTACAAGGGGATGTGTAGCACAAGGCTGATAAGGAGAAAATGTATAGATCTGGTCTACAAAAGGTAATATGTTCAAAATGTACTAGTGGGCTTTAGTACACAAGAACGGCTAGGCTTCCCCTATCTAACTAGTATGCCCCTTAAGTCTAGGGTCCAACTGTAGTGTCTTTTTGACTAAAGGTCGATGTTGACCTTCAGTTGAGAATGAGTAAGAGTAAGAGAAAAGTTTGAAGGCTAGTATTAAACAGTCAAAGGTTAAGAATTGAGTTCTAATGTTATGAATCAAAGCTTAAAGGATTAAGCAATGAAACAACTCTTGTATTGAGTAACATAAGAAAACTCGATAGAGTTCCTAGTACAAAGTAGTTTACTTTATATACTACTACTCATAATCTGTGCTTACTACTATGTACCCTACCCTGAATAACTATGTGTATGACATGAGACCAACATGTGTTGTCCATGTTGTATGACGTCACTTTATTCTAGAATCTTCTACTCTATTCTCCCAAGTTCTGTGATCAGTCTTGTGATTACACCATCAACTTTGTGACTGATGTGACAGCATGACTGATAAACTCTAACCCAAGTTGTTCTAAAAATAGAAAATAAAAGAAAAAATAAAAAGAAAAAATAAAATAAAGTGAAAAGAGAAAATAAAAAATGAAGTCTACTGTCAATGATCTTGACAATCTGGCTTGTCTTCTATTCAACTTTTGTATCTTTATAAAATATTCCAAATTCTTATAATCCATCCAGATTTCAAATTTGAATTGCGCTCCTTCTAGCAAGTGTCTCCATACTTCTAGTCCTTTAATGATGGCCAATATTTCCTTGTCATGGATTTCATAGTTCTTTTCTATTTTATTTAATGACTTGGAAAAAAAGCTACTGGTCTTCACAAACTATCTTTGCATTCCATTGATAACACTTTCTCTGTTGCATAATCCGATATATCTACCTCCATCCTCATTCTTTTATCTATATCTGGTGCTGCCAATACCGGCTTCTTTGTAAACCGCTCTTTCAACTCCTTGAATGCCTTCTCCTGTCTCTCTGTCCAATCCCATTTCTTATCTTTCTTCACCATATCATGTAACGGCCTTGCTACCAATACAAATTCTTCAATGAATCAGCGGTAGTAATTTGTCAATCCTAAAAACTTCTGGATATCTTTAACACACTTTGGTGTTGGCCATTCCAAAATCTCTTTCACCTTCTCCTCCTCCATCTTTATTCCTTCTGGTCCGATCACTACTCCCAAAAATCCTACTTCCCTAACCTTCCATTTGCACTTCTCCAGTTTCACATACAGATTATTCTCTTCTAATCTTCTGATCACCTCTGCTACTAACTTGTCATGTCCCTCCTCCGTCTTCGTTCCTATTATCATATCATCAATGAATGCTGCTACTTTTTCCGTGTTAATTAAGTCTCTCAACAGTTCATTCATCATAGTCTGAAATGTTGCTGGAGAGTTTGTTAACCTGAAAAACATTACTGTAGGTTCAAAGGACCCCTCCGGTGTAGTAAACACCGCTTTCCATTCATTCTCCTCCTTAATCCTCACATTGTTGTAACCCCACCTTAAATTCATCTTCGTGAACACCTTTTTTGTACCGATATTCTCCAACACGTCCGATATCAATAGCAGGAGATAGTTGTTTTTAACAGTCCATTTATTTAAGTATTAATAATCCTGGACCATTCTCTTTTTTCCATCCTTTTTCCCTATAAAGAACACCAGTGCTGTCTATGGTGACTTTGACAGTCGGATATATTTTTTTCTTAACTGCTCCTTAATAAACTCTCTCACCTCCTCTCTCTCTTCTCTTAACAATGGGTACACCTTTCCCTTCCTCGGAACAAACTCCTTCTTTACATCTATTATATGATCTTACATCTTCCTCATCGGCATCCTCTCTGACTGTTTCTTTCCAAATACCTTAATCCACTGATGATATTTCTCTAGCATCATTTTTTTTGCTTCCACCTCCGACTTTGCTGCTTTTTCTTCTTCATCCCATATTTTCTATTCCTCTACTACCTTCTTCACCTCCATTGTCTTTTCCTTTTTTTATTTCTTCTTTTTTTCTTTCTTTTCTCTCTTCTTTCCAGCTTCCTCCTTCACTTCTTCTTCTTTTTGCTTTTTTCATCCCAATTTTCCTTGCACCAGTCTCCACTATTTCCCATACTCCTCTAAATACCTCGTCATTTTGACTTCTCCTGTTCTCCAATCAATTTCAGGGTTATGGCAAGCTAACTCCTAATAACATCTATCTCTGTTCTCTCCCTATGTCCCTTGTAATAAATACTTACTTCCACTGTATTTTCTATTGGCTCTTTTTTATTAAGTGATCTATCCACATTTCTTACATTCATCGGCCTCTCCAACTTCTTTAACTTAAAGCACTGTTTTCTTGCAAACTCAGAGCTCGTTACCAACCTAGTTGCCCCACTATCTAACAAGGCCTCCACCATGATCCTCTCTTGTGTATCGATTCTTTCCAACCCAATTTTCACTGTCACTTCTCTTAGCGTTTTTTCCCTTACCTTTCTTACTTTTACTTACTTTTTACTTCCCTCTGAATCAGATATATCAGTATTTATTTCGTTTGCTAATACACTAAATTTGTTACAAGAATTTAGTCGAGGGCTTCTAAGTTCTCCACCTCTTTTAAATGTTCTATTTGTTTGATGTTGCCCTTGAACCTTCTTCCTATCTCTACCCTTTTTCCTTGCATTCCTCTTTCCTTATTCCTACAATGACAGACTATGTACCTGAATTCTCCACAAGTATAACAGTTTCTCTCCTGTTTACCTCTATAGCAAAGAGGTCCCTTCTTGGAAGAGCTCCCACCCCTTGTCCTACATCTCTTACTACTACCGTATTCGTCCTCTCAACTTCCTCCATCAGAACAGGCACTGTTGTCGCCTGCTGAGAGGGCATTTGCCTTCTCTGCCATACTAATGGTTATGGCAATATCTGTTGTTGCTCTTGCTTAGGAGCCTCTCCTTCTGTTTTCTTTTTCCCTCTCAGCCTCTTCTCTTCTCTTTTACTCTCTCTCCAGTTTCTATCAAGGGCTGTTGCTCTCTTATACTATTATTCTATGGAGGCTGGCAGGTTTTCCGCCTCCATCAACTTCCTCCTAATCCCCCCATTCATTCCTTATTTAAACTCCTCCACTAACGGCCTTCCTTCATACCTGCTTCCCCTTACTGTCCTCTTAAACTCTTGCATGAATTCCTCTATTGTTCTTCCTCCTTGTTCCAATCGTCTCAACTCTGCTGCTTTTACTGACTTCTCTTCTTCTCCACCGAATTCTCTTTTTAAACTATTTAAAAATTCTTCTGCCGATTTATACTCTACCTCCCCTGATTCTAGTTCTTCTATGATATTTTCTTTCTATACGTCCGCTGACCCTTCCTGTATATATGACAGTATCCACTGTACTTGTCCCTCCACTGATTCTCTCCTTAATCTCATTTTAATATACAGCTTGCATGCTGTAATAAAGCCTCCTACTTTTGCTGATGTTCCATCAAAAATTTGAGGTTTCGCTACCTTAGCTCCTCCTCCTCTTCTTTTCTCTCTTCCTACTTGTCCATCTGCTCTTCCTGCCAGCAGGACCTGGATTTGTGCCTGCATGGCAGCCAATTGCTCTTGCTGCTGTTGAATGATTTCATGTAAATTAATTTGACTCATATTGTTATAGGAGGGAGGTAAGTCAATTGGTAATGGTAATGATGATGGTGGTAGTGGTGGTAGTGGTGAAGAAGTATATAATGGGAGCACAGAACCTGTGCTGGTCTCACTCTCTGACTACTGCCTTAATGAAAATGTATGTAATTTTATCCTAAGAACATTCTACTCTAGTCAGCTGTTTTAAGAACAAACTGACGTTCCTCTGTGTAAACACACCACCCACAAGTGGATGTGTAGCACAAGGCTGATATAGGAAAGGGTATGTAACTTTAGTATAAATAAACAGCCAAGCTTCTCCTACCTGGCTAGTATACCTCTTATGTCTAGGGTCCAGCAATGTCTTCTTGACTAAAGATCTGTGTTAACCTTCGGTTGAAAGAGTAAGTTTGGTGAAGGGCTCGTATTAAGTGGTTTAGGACTGAGAATTGAGTTCTAATGTTATAAACTAAAACCTTTAAAGTGAGGTAATAAAACAACTCTTGTATTGAGCAATACAAGAGAACTCAATAGAGATCTCTTTACAAAGTAGTCTACCTTATATACTACTATCAATGGTCTGTGCTCACTACTGTGTACTCTACCCTAAATGACTATGTGTTGTCCATGCTATATGACATTACTTGTTTTAAAACCTTCTACTAAATTCTCCTATGTCTTGTGATCTGTCTTGTGACTGATGTGACAGCGTGACTGATCAACTCTAACCCTAATTATTCTAAAAATAGAAAATAATAAAAAAATGAAAAGAAAAAATAAAATAAATTAAGTTCAACTTTCTCAATCTTGACAAATATGAGTTATGTAATTCACAAGAAAACTCAACAGAGAACCATAACAGTATTCTACTGACTATTTATATAAGTGTTCTTGATCTGTGTTATGACTTCTTTATGCCTACTCTAATGTTCATATCCTATTCTCATGTTTATTATTTATTTACTATATGTTTATTTTAAGATCAGCATGTTATATATATATATACTCTGATATCATACTCTTAATCTCTATTATATATATACTATGAGAAACTCATGTCCCTTGACGTCATTCTGTCTTTAGACTCTTTCTAATCTTTCTAGACATCTTTAAGCTTATAATATTATGTTATGTAACTTTCCAGTTATGTATCTTCTCTCTCTTATCATAGACTAATAATAATACTACTACTATATTTTAATCTCAATCCTAAAAGTTTATTTATACTTTTGTCTTATAACATTGTCCAGAAAAAAGAAGTAAGAAAGTTTATTTAAGAATAAACAAGAAAAGAATATATCTGACTATTAAAATCATTATAAACTGTACTAGTATTTTTTGTAAAAAAAAAAAAGATAAAAAGATAAAAATAGTATAAGACTATTGATATCTTAATAAGTGAATAGTAAAGAACAATTATCCATTACTATTAATTTTAAACATTATTAAAAATATTAAGACTAAAAAAATATTTATAAAACTAGATTTAAGATAATATTATAACAATATAAGAATAAAAAAGAGAAATGAGTAGAAATCAGCCTTTATTACTAAGTTTGAATCAATAGTTATGTTTTTTGGATTAACAAATTCACTAGCCATATTTTAAGCCATGATAAATGAATTACTAAGAAACTTAATTAATATAGAAAATATAAGAAGTTTTATTGATAATATGATAATAGAAATAAAAAGTAAAAAAAGACATAATAAATTAGTAAAGAAAGTACTAAAAAAATGAAAAAGAATAATTTTTATGTAAAGCTAAAAAAGTATAAATAAAAAATAAAAAAGACAGACTTTTTAAAAGTTATAATTAAACTAGAAAAAATAAAAATAAAGAGAAAAAAAATAAAAGTAATATTAAAATAGCTAATATTTTACTTTTAGAAAAAATTGTAATTTTATTATATTTATTACTATAAAATATATTAGCAATTTTGATGACATGGGAAATGCTATTTGGAATTTCATCTTATCAATTTATGTGTTTAAATGGGATGCATTATTTACTGATTAGAAAATGAACACTCTTAGGTCTAAGATATTTTTGAAATTCACACCACGTACTCCCCTTCCTAATGGTAATTCTAAGAAAGATATTCCCAAGTCAACTCCTGTCACCATCAACAAAGTGCTACTTCTTCTCTCTCTTCTGGCTAAAACTAAGAAGGAAATCAATGTCATCTCCAAATATTTCTACCCTAAAAAATCTTTGGTCAATAACAACAACAAGTCCACCAATAACCAAATAGGCAAATCTTACATATAGGTCTCTAAGTCTTCAACTAGCACTTTTGATGTTTTAAAAATCAAAGAAACATTCTCTGCCTTAAATGCTAAAAAAATTAATCAGGTGAACAACATTGTCTATGAGCAAAACAAACCAAAACTGTGAATCAAGATGACCACTAAAGGACCATCTAGAAAACACATTATTATTCCGATGAGCAGCGAAAACATTTCTTCTTTCATGAAGAACTTTTCTCTCAACATAGCTAACATCAACAGAGAGCTTCAAAATGCAAAATCTGATGTCCTAGTTGACTATGTTTGATTGGACAACATAGGAATCATCATCATCACCAATAAGGTTATTCAACAATCAGACTTATCCATCATTGACCGTTACGTCAAAAATTCAAACAATATTAATACCCTTCAAGTTGAAAATTCAAGGCTCTCCAAGTTTAAATCATATTTGAAAATTATTAGCATACCGTTTTTCCCCCAATCGAACTCCCAAGAGAAGTTTACTTCGTCGGACGTCAAAACCATACTCAAGCAAAACCATATTTTCGACAATATTTCCCTCTTATCCAAGCCAAGAATTATCAAGGTCTCACCAAAGTCAGATATGGCCATCGTCTGGATAGATATATGGGATGTACAAAGTGGTCAAAATACTAAACTACTTATCAACAGGTGTTTCAACGTGAGCAATTACATTGCTACGATTAGAGGAGCAAATATGAATTCCAGAGTTTTCTAGTGCAAGAATTGCTGAAAATAGGACCACTCTACTTTTTTGTGTCAAATCCAAGGGGCCAAATGCATTAAATGTAACAGTTCTCACAAATCTGAGCACCACAGGGAATTCGGCTAGTATTATAAAGCTAATGCCAAAACTAACCCTCCCAGATTAGAAATTAAGAAGGATGAACTATGCCCTCATTCATTCAAATATTCCAACTGCAAAGGGAACCATCAAGCCAACTCAAACTCTTGTCCATTTTGGAGACACCGCTTCAACAGAGAATGGCACGTTAAAAAGTAAGCTAAGATTCGTAAAAACAGGTTACAATCTATCTGCTCTGAAGTGAACAGCTTGAACAAACAATGATTGTGTGAAATCTGAAAATATTTTCACAAAATGTTTGCAAGAATTCCCTCATCACTAATACCATACTTGAAACTCATTCCCATTTCAACATAATATTAATCTAAGAACCGCCTTGGTCAGAAATACGTAAAATTCCAAGTTCTACAAATTGCGATGGCGAACCTCTCATAGGTACTTGTCATCACCCTAATTGGATCGCGTTTGCAAGGTATTCTTCAAACAATAACGATTATCTAAGAGTTATTTCCTATGTCAACATTCATCTCAATTCTCTTCGCTTTCTTCTTTGCAAAGACATTTTTGATCATCATGACATTAGTATCATTTCCTTTACTAACAACAACACTTGTCATTATATTCTGAACATTTATTCTGACTCATCTTATTTGGCTTTAAAGTATCTTAAGGATACTGAAGTCAATATCAGTCATGTCCTTTTCATGACAGGCAACTTTAATATAAGAGACAGCTTATGGGACCTGTCTTTTCCCTTTCATTCTTCAATTAGCAATGATTTAATTATGATAGCAGATTTGTTTGACCTTGCGCTATCATCTCCAACTAATCCTAGTCCCACCAGATTCTCTGACACTGCTGGAGAGTTTAATTCAGTCATCGACCTGATGTTCCTTCGATGCAGCTCTGTAGAATTGGATCACCACACCATTCTCCCTGAATCCCATCTAACCTCTGATCATGTGTTTCTCTTGATAGATATTTCCATTTGCGACGAAGTTATTCAATCGTCGAAACTCGTTATTACTCCTGGAAGCGAACAAGAAAAGAAGTTCATCAAAGATATCATTTCAAACTTCAGTTTACTTGACACCTCAAACATCGATAACATTGAATGTCTAAATCAAATTGTCAATCAACTTGGGTCTATCATTGAACAAATGTGGTCCAAAAATGCAAAAAGATCAAAAATATCCAAACACTCTAAACAATGGTGGTCTAATTTGTATAGTCTGACTCTAAATAACTATAGGATGTCAAAAAGTCGAGACAACTGGAAGTCTTTCAAAGCAACTATTAAAGAAGCTAAGCATTCTTTCTTCGATAACAAAATTCAAGAGATTGCAAACAAAAGTCAAGGCCCTTGGGAATTAATGAATTGGGTCAAGAAAAGAAAGCTCCCTGTGATCAAAGAAATCAAATATAATGGTATTCTATGTCTCTCTCCTGATAGTTTGTGAAATGCCTTTCATAACTCTTTTAACACCACTCTCCATCGTCAAGTTGACGTCAGTATTCTGAATGAAGTCAAGTGTAAACCTTGTCAAATCTGGAACCCATTCTCCAGATATGAGTTCAAAACTGCAATTCACAAATGTATTGACTTTTCTGCTCTAGGGCCTGACAAGATGTTATGACATCACTGGAAACTTATCATCAAGAACGACGATTGCCTTTCTAAGATCATCAACATCACCGATGTTTGCATCAACTTAGGCCATTGGCATAAATACTTCAAAATTTCCACAACAGTCGTCATTCTCAAACCAAACAAGATATCGTATGATAATCCAAAAGCATTTCGCTCTATCATTCTTTTAAACACTCTTAGCAAACTTGTTGAAAAAGTAATTGCTGAGAGACTCCAATTCATTGTCACATCCAACAACTTCATTCATCCAAGTCAACTCGGCAGGTTAAAATTCAAGTCTACAAATGACGCTGGTACTGTGCTTACTCATATCATTTGCTTTGGATGGACAAAAGAAAGAACCACCAGCACTCTCGCTTTTGATATTTCTCAATTCTTCCCCTCACTAAATCATCGCCTTCTCGTCCTTATCCTGAAGAAAGCAGGACTCGACTCTAAAATCATGAACTTCTTTGTAAACTACCTAATCCAAAGAAGTACAAAGTATTTATGAAATGATCTTTTTTCTCCCTCATTCGAGGTCAACGTTGGAGTTGGCTAAGGATCTGCGTTATCCCCTATTTTATCTACTTTATATTTATCTCTGCTTATCTATATTATAGAAAAAAGGTTCAAAAATCTCAATCTTCCAATTTCCATCCTTTTATTCGTTGATAATGGTCTTTTATTCTAAAACTGAAATATTTCACTTTAACAGATCCTATGGCCCTTTCAACCCCCCTTCTCTCGATCTCTCTCCTCTTGGAGGTCCAATCTTTTGATCCAAGAATTCATGGAAATACTTGGGCTTTATATTCAACTGAAAACTCTCCTTTTACAAGCATATCAATCATTACACTAACAAAGCAATATCGACGGTCAAATGCATAAGACTCTTAGGAAATTCGTCGTGAGGAATTAGCCTGCTTTAGAAGCGTCTCTTTTACAGGTGTTGCACTCTTTCAATTATCTTGTACGGCTTCCAGCTGTGGTTTTACAACAAAGCCCCACTATCATACCATATGAAAACCCTCAATAAAATGCAAAGAAGAGCTGTTATCTGGATATTAAGGGTATTCAAAACCTCTCCTATGGAAGGCATTGAAACACTTGCAGGTTTAATTCTAATCAGGTTCCACCTTCAAAAAATCGCAAAAAGGTCTCTTATCTATCCTTTCAAACTTTCTGACAATCATATCCTGAAAAATCTGTTGAACAACGCCCCTCCATCAAACAAGTCGTATAACTCTCACAATATTGGTTCTTTAACCAATCATCAAAGGTTCTTAATCAAAGAACACCTAGTTAACTCAAGTATCAAATCTTATGGGATATTTTCATCTTTTTCTTCTCTTGATCCTGAATTTTTTCCTGGTCATCGTATTATTAATAATTTCTCTAATCGTTTTTCTTTCAATTTAGCTAATAAAAAAGAAAAAAATCAAAATAAGATTCACAATCAAGAACTAGATAACATAGTTCTTCGTTGTTCTTTTGAACCCAATACTGCTTTCGTGATAACCGATACTAGTATTAAGAATGATATTGCTACATCTATTTTGTACATTCATTCAGCCAATTGTTCACTAATCAAAACAGTTCATCATGCTTCCTTCATAACAAGTATAGAAGCTGAACTTTTTGCTATCAGATGCGGTATCAATCAAGCATATTTTATCAATAATGTTTCCAAAATCGTCATTATAACCGACTCTATTTATGTAGCCAAGAAAATACTCAACTGTAGATCTTATTCTTACTAAATCTACTTTGCTGCTATACTCAGTGAATTGTGTACATTTTTCTCATCTAATGAATTCAATTCCATTAAATTTTGGAAATGTCCTAGCAAACTCAGATGGAGATTTTATCATGATGCTGACAAAGATTTCAAAGCTTTTTCAGTTACATCTTCTTATCTAACCAAAATATCTTGGGATTTTTGCAAGAAATCCAACTGTGATGAGTTAATCAAGCTGTGGAAAATGACCTTCCAAGTGTCGGATAGAAAAGACAAACACTTTTTGAATTTATTAGATAACAATTTTAATGTTATCGAATCATCCTATGCCAGAGATAGTTTTTGGCTTCAAACTTTTGGTCACTCTAATTCATCATGTACTTGCATTATCAGAGCAATTACCAACTATGCTCCTATCAGAAAGTACAGGTTATGATTTTTTTCTAACATAAATTTCGCATGTTCATATAATAACTATCTTATCGAATCAAGGAAACATATATTATTAAAAAAGATAAAAAATATTCTTTTAAAGAGAAAAATAAAGTTAGAATAATAAATTTTTTAATATTTTTTTTATTAAAATAATATTTTTAGAAAAAATATAAGCTTAATAATTTTTTAAATTTTTATATTAAGAGACTTTTAAATTTAAATTTATATTAAAATAATAATTATATTATTGAAAATATAACTATTTTTAGTAATAGTTTTAATATAATTTAATATAATTAGTATATAAGATTTTAACTAAAAAGTATCAATATTTTCAAAATTTATTATAACTTTTAATTTGATATTTATATAATTAAGCTTGTGTTAAAAAGTATTTATTAATTTGTTATAATTAGTTATTTTCTAAAATTAACTTAATAATTACTTAAACTATTATTTATATATATATATATATTTGAAAACTAAACCTTAGATTTAATAATATTAATTATTTCTGTTAATATTACTTATTATTTTTTAATACTGAATTATATTTACAAAGTTTAAATATAAGTTTTTTTTAAATTTTATTTTTAAAATTAAAATTAAAGTTTAGTATAATATTATAATTATATTATTCTTTAATTATAAAAAATATAATATTAATTTTATAGTTAATATAAGATAAATTAAAAAAAATAAAATATAAACTATTCAGTATATAATTTTAAAATTATTAAATTATAATATATTTTCTTTATTAAATTAAAATAAAATAAGATATATTCTAATTTAAATTTGTTAAAATCAGATATATTATTAATATTTTTTATTTAACTTTTTTATTTTTAATGTAATTTATTATATAAAATAAATTACAAATAAGATATTTACTAGTTGTTTTAGTTTTTAAATATAAAAATATATATATAAAAGAGTTGTACAAGTTATTGTCATTATATGATTAAAATTCATATCTAATAGAAACTATTATTTATTACAGCAGCTGTTAGGCTAATTTTAAAAAATAACTAATTATATTACTATATTAATATGCTTGTATCTCTACTAATACTTATTGTTTTGAAATACATTATATATTGTTATAAACAGATTGATAGACACTTTTCAATATAAGTTTAATTATATAAATTTATTTAGCCATTTATAAAATATTAGCTGACAAAGCTTTTACAGCTACTAATAGCCTAATATCTTAGTTATTTGTTGTTACTCTTGTATCTTTCATATATATATAAATAACTCTTATTTGAAGTTTTTTAATATAATTTGGTTTGTGAAAATTAGTTTACTAGTTGTGAAAATAAATAAAGTTTATAACAACTTATTTAATAAAAAATAAGTATTATTATTTAATAAATATTTTATTAATAATATATTATATACTTATATTAAAATTATTATTTAATATATAAACTATTTTAATTAATAATAATAATATATATATATAATTTTTTTAATTATATTTTGTTTATTCTTATTTTAAATTTTTATTTTCTTTTAATATAATAATAAAAAATAATTAAATTTAGTTATTAAAGAATATTATGCTTTTAATTTTATTTTTTAAGTTAATAATAGTTTTATTTTTAATTTTAAGATTTAACAAGAAATTTTTAATATTGTTTATATTACTTGTTCTAATTTTTTCTAAAACTCTATATTAATAATAAAAGACTTTTTTATTCTTATTCTTAAAAAATCTTAACATTAGACTAATTATATATTTATAAGTTATTTAGTAAAGTAAAATTTAAAAATAAGCTTAAAAAATAACTACAAATTTTGTTAGTAATTAAATATATATTTATATTTAGAAAGTAAAAAACTTAGTAAATTAACAATTATAAATATTAATAAACTCACTTCTTTTTTTTCTCTTACTACTATCTTGTATAATAACACCTATTAGAAACTTAGGAAATATAACACAATCTTTGATTTGAACAACAATTATAGTAAGATAAGAAATCGCTTTTTGAATCTAAACATATATAAGCTCAAATCTCTCTTAATATTGTTAAGTAAATATGATAAGAAATATCACATTCATATCAAACAAGAAAGTAACAAGATGGTTGAAAACAAGTCTATCAAGACAACTTTAGTCTTGAACATGTAATCTAAAAGAGTCAAAACAATTAGATCAGCAAGATTCTGTCCTCAACTATTCTTCCAGTAAAAACATGGTAAACATTCAACTTAATTATGATCTCAATCAAACTTTGGACTCTGAATTATGAAACAGTAATTTTCATGTTGTCTCATTACATAGATCTATAGAACATCTAGCTTCTAATACTTTTAATATCAAAGAATCGCTCTTTAGAATGTAAAAATTTATTGTTAGTAAATCTATTGATAGTAGTAAAGCTAACAAGTTCAAGAATCTCATAGACATAGGTAAAGCTCTTTGAAAATTTATTTCTATAGTTTATGAATCACACTAGAATACTTTTTATATAAACAACAACATAACTTTAAGAAATAAAGTCAAGTTACAATTTAGTTCTTGAGTCATGAACAATCCAGTTTCAAACAAAGGTAAAGATATTGTTAAACCTACTTTTGTTTCTTCTATCTCTCTCCTAATTCTAGCCAAAACACCAAAGAAAGTTAAAGAAATTTCCAAATTTTTCAGGAAAATTAAGAAACTTGGTCTGAAAAAGTTCTATACTCAGACTTTAACAGTAAATCTAGATTCTAAAGTTACTTCCTCCAATATCACAATGAATACTTTGAAAATCAAAGAGATATTTTTTAATCTCTCTAACAAGAAAATTAATTCTATTCAGAAAGTTATCATTAGCTCAAATAATAAACTGAAATCTAAAATTAATATAACCACCAAGAGTCTTTTCTATAAACAGGTTATTATTTCTATGTCTAATAATCTTAGTAAACTTTTTGCCAAAAATTTACCTTTTCATGTCATTAACATCAACTATACTTTTAAGAGCATCAAATCTAATACTTGTGTTAATTTTATTTATGTAGATAACAAAGAAATTATTATCTCTACCAATAATGTCGTTTCAAACTTTGATTTTCAAAAAATTAAAAAATATATGAAAAACTTACTCTTAGCTAATAATAATAGCATTACTTTCTCTAAGCTTTCCTAATCTAAGTTTTATCTTAAAATAGTAGACATTTCATACTTTGTTGACAAATCAAACACATATGTTATTTCTGAGGATATTAAATATATTTTTAAAAACAACTACATTTCTAACAATATCGTTATAGTAATTATCTGAATAGATATTTGAAATATTCAAAATAGTAATAATGTTAAAAAAGTTATCAACAGATATTTTAATATTGGAAACATTATCACTATAGTGAGAGGTACTAACATGAATCTAGATGTCCTTTAGTGTAAAAATTGCTAGAAGTGAAAGCATTTTATAAGAGTTTATCGTATTCAAGAATCTAAATGTGTTAAGTGTAACAGTTTTCATTTAACTGATAACCATCAAGAATTTGCATGATGTTGCAAGGCTAATAACAAGTCAAATCTACTTAGGACTGAAACTAAAAAAGACGATTCTTACTCTCACTCGTTCAAGTGTTTTAACTGTAAGGGATTTCATATTGCTGACTCTATTAAGTATCTCTTTTGGAAACATTGTTTTAACAAAGAATAACACTTTAAAAAATATACTAAATTCTAAAAAGCTAGGAGAATCTTGATTTGTTCAAGTGTAAATAATGCTGAACTATGATTTTGAAAAACTTAAAAGTATTTTCGCAAAACATCCAAAAAAACAATTTCTTAATCAATACTATTTTTGAAGTTAACTAAGATTTCAATATTATATTCATTCAAGTGCTATTATGGATAACACTTAGAACTATTTCCAGTTTGACAAATTCCGAAGGCGTTCTTTTACTAGAAGTTCTCAACCATTTCAACTAGCTTATTTTCACTATTTGAACTTAGATAGCAGGTCAAATTTAGTCATTAACCTTATGTTTTTACAAAGCAGATTGACTGGACTCAACACTCACTTCATCTATTCAGACTGACATTTCTTTTTAAATTATACCTTCCTTTCAGTTTCTATTGTTATTATTGAAAAAAATATTAAATCTTTCAAATTCTCTATTGCAAAAAATAACAATGAGAAATCAAAGATATCTTATGTGCTATCAAAAGTATCAACATCTTGAACTTTTCCAACTCTTATAAACTTGAAGAAGTCACTAATTCTCTTATATCAAGAATTGAACTCACATAAAAAGTAAACTTGAAACAAGTCAAAATCACAAAGCATTCTAAGAACTAGTGGAATGAGAAGTATAAATGTGCCTTAAACAATTACAAGATATCTAGAAGTCTGGAAAATTAAAAAGCCTTCAAAAGTAAAGTTAAGTCTACAAAGTGAATCTTTTTTAATACTAAAATTCAAGAGATTACTAATAAAAGATAAAGTCTCTGAAAACTCATGAACTGGATCAACAAGAAGAAACTTCTTGTTATCAAAGCTATTAAATACAACAATCAACAATGTCTTAATATTAGAGATTTGTAGAATGTTTTTCATTTAATATAGCTTTTAACTGTCAAGTTGATGTCAATATTCTTGAAAAAATCTATAATAAACTTATCTTATCATAATTAGCTTTTTTCAAGGAAGAATTTAAATTTGCCATATCTAGCTGTTACTGTAACAATTCATCTTATCATAGAGTTATTTTAAGATTATCTTCAAGAATGTTTTAATGTCATTATTAATATTATTAATACTTGTATTGAACTAGAGTATTGGTTTTCACATTTTAAGAAATTCACCATAGTCATTATATTTAAACTTAACAAGAAATTATATAATTCTTCTAAATCATTTAAACTAATTGTTCTTTTTAATACTATGAGTAAACTTATTGAGAAAGTTATCAGAGAAAGACTTCAATTCAATATAATAGTAAATGACTTCATTTATTTTAGTTAACTTGGCAGTTTTAAATTTAAATCGATTATTGATGCAAGTATCACTCTTACTCATATTATTCAAACAGATTAGATAAAAATTTGTTCACAAGTATTCTTATTTTTAATATTGTTCAATCTTTTTTATCACTTAACCACTAGCTCTTTTCTCTCATTATGAAAAAGATAAGCTTTGATAATTGCATTGTATTGTTTTTTACTAATTACTTGATCAACAAGAAAACAAACTATCTTTGAAACAATTTTTCATTTTTTATTTTTAGATGATTTTTTTATTTTTTAAAGCAATTTGTTTAATATTTCTAATAGTCATTTTTTTTATAAAAACTAAAATTTTTCACTTTAACAGAGTACTTTCAATTTGTTTTCTCTTGATCTTGTTTTATTAGGAGGTAATTTTCTTTATCTTAACAACACATAGAAGTACCTGTGATTTATTTTTGATAAAAAGCTAACTTTTTACTAATATATTGATTTTTATGCAAATAAATCTATCTCTACTATTAAATATATGAAAATTCTTAGTAACTTAAATTATAACATCAATCTCTTTTAAAAGTATCTTTTTTATAAGTCTTATATTTTTCCTATCACTTTCTACAGCTTTTAGTTGTAGTGTTACAAACATGTTCTGATGACATATCACTTAAAAATTTTAGGTAGAATACAAAAAAGAGTCACAATATAAATATTAAGAGTTTTTACTTCTTATAGTATTAAAGCTATTATAAATCTTATTTTCATTAAACTTTACCTTCAAAAATTTAATGATAAATTTCAACTAAGAGTAAACAAATTATTTTTTAACTATTTATTTTGTTTATTTATAAACTTTCAACTCAGTCATTTTTTAGATTTTTTTATTTTTTTTTATTGTATGTAATTATAAAAATAACTATTATAATCTATTTATATATTTTGTATAATAATTTGATAGTAAATAATTATTATTACAATAAAAGTTTAAAAAGTAACAAAATATAATAATAATATTTTTTAAGTCTAAAATAATTATTTTTACTAATATTTCTTAAAATTAAAATTAACTTAGTTTATATTACAAACTTCATTCAGTTTGTACCTTTATAACTAGTGAATTAATTTTTACAAACTAAGTTGTGCTGAAAAGCCTCAAATGAGAGCTATCTGTACATATATGGAATGTACAAAAGCAATAACAAATAACTAAGATATTAGGCTATCAGTAGCTGTAAAAGCTTTATCTGTTAATATTTTATAAATAGCTAAATGGATTTACACAATTAAACTTGTGTTGAAAAGTACTTATCAATTTGTTTCCAATAATATATAATACATCTCAAAGCAACAAGTATTAGTAGAAATACAAGCATATTAATATAATGACATAATTAGTTATTTTTTAAAATTAGCTTGACAGCTGCTATAACAGTTCTCATTAGGTACAAGTTTTGATCATATAATAATAATAGCTTATATATAAACCATCACTCTTTTGTATATATATCTCTGTGTTTGAGAACTAGACTTTAGACTTAACAATGTCAATTATTCTTATTGATACTTTCTATTATCATTATATCTTTATACTGAAATTATAACCAGTGAATTTGTGATAGTTTAGTTTTTTATAATAAAGTTTTATTTTTATTAATAAATATTAAAAAAATAATAAATCTTATGAAAAGTATATAAAAGTTAAAATTAAATAATAAATAAAATATATTAAAAAAAGAATAAAAATTAGAATTCTTTTTAAAAGTATACAAAATTAGTTTTAAAATTAACATATATTATATATATTATTTTTTTAAGATCTTTTATATTTTTTTATATATTTATTATAAACTTTATTTATTTTCATAACCAGTTTTTACAAACTAAATTGTACTAAAAAGTTATTTACATATATATATAATAAACAAAAGTAATAACAAATAACTAAAATATCAAATCATTAATGGCTGTAAAAACTTTGTTTGTTGATATTTTATAAACAACTAAATAAATTTACACAATTAAAATAGTAATATTTAAATAATATTTTTATAAGTAAAAAATAACAAAACACTGGTAATAATATTTAAAACATTATTAAAAGTAAACATTAATAATTATAATATACATAGAAATATTATTTAAAAATTTAATTTGTGTATTTTAAAGTAAATTAAGAGTTATAATATTTAATAAAGTATTACTAAGCTTATTTTGTAAAAAAATAAGTTAACATTAAAAATATAAAATTAAAACATTGTTAAAACAACTAAAAATACTTTAGAAGAAATTATAAAGTATATAAATAATATATTAATAGTAATAGTATAAAATAAGTAAGTAATATTACTAAAGAGTATAGTTTTAAATTTAAAATAGTTTGATAAAACTAAACAAAGTTTAAAAACTAATAAAAAAAATTTAATTATTTTTCAAAAATAATAAAACTATTAAAACATATAATAAAATTATTATAATTTTTATTTGTTTTAAAGAAAATATAACTAATATATATATATAAAATTACATATACAAATAAATATCAAAATTAAAAATGAAAAAAAATAATACTAATAAACTTAAAGTATATACATATAGAAATTAATAAAAATATTAGTAAATACAAATAAAACAAAAAATAATAAAATAATAAAATATATTAAAAGTTAAAATTAATAAATACATAAAAAATATAAAACTAATATATTTCTAAAATATAATTAATTAGTTAAATATAATCTAAAAATCAATCAGAAAATAGATATAATATAATTTACAAAATATTTAAAAAAATTTTTAATAATTATTATATGAGTTTTTATATTTAAACTTTTTTAATAGTTTTTTATTTTTATAATAGTATATTTTATATATAAAACTTTGTATTAATAATTAAATAAATAACTTAAGATAAAATTAATTATTAAATTAAGTTCAAGATATATTATATTATATTTTTACATTTTAAAAAAGAATAAATTATTATTATTAGTATAAAATTATTAAAAGTTAAACTAATATATAATAAAAAACAAAATAATACTATTTTAAAAAAGTAAATAAGTTGAACTTTATTTGAAAATATAATAATATATTTTTAATAAACAAAGTAAATTAAAAGTAATATATTTCAAACTATACAACTTATTAAAAATATTTCAAAAAATAATAAATAGTATTTTTCAAAGATTATTATATAAAGAAATATTAACTAATTATATAAATAACTTTGTAATATTTATTAAAACTAAAAAAAATAATATACTTTTTAAAAATATAATTTTGATATTAAAAAAAAATTCAAATAAAAAACAATAAGATCAAAGATTATATAACAAAATAAAGAAATTTTATTTTAAAAATAAGAAAGAAAGTAAAAACCTATTGTTTTTTTATTAAAAATAATACAATTAGTAAAAAAAACTATAAAATTTATAATAAAAAATTACTTACAATAATGAAAATCTTAACAAAATAAAAGTAATATTTACTAAATTTATTTTCTTTTATTTTATAAACATAAGAACAAGATTAATTATTAGTAGTACAAACTATAAGAACTTTGTATAAATAAAACTTTAATTAAAAAAAGACTTCTTATTAAATTTTTTTGTAAATTACTCATATTATATTTATTTTTGAGATTTACTTACTTGTATAATTATTTATCATTGTAATAAGTAGTTGTTATAACAATATATTATTTAGAAAAAATTAAGTAAATACTAAAAAGAATAACAAGAATATTAAAATACTTAAAGATAAATTATAAATGAAAAATATTATTATAAAAGTAAAAGTAATAATAATAAATCAAATAGTAGATTATTAGAAAAAATTCAAAAAAATTAAATAAGAAAATAAAAAATATTTAAAAAATTAGAAAAAAAAATAAGCATAAAAAAACAATAAAATAGTTTATATAAATAAAAAAATCTATATTCTAAAGAAAATATGAAAGTAAATTCTATAAAAGAACTATAATTTAATAAATATAAAATACTCAAGTATAATAATATCATCAAAGAATATTATAAAAATCTATAGAAATAAAATTTAAAAATTATATAAAAATCTAAACCAAATATTGAAAACAAAAAAAACATTATTTATAATATATCACTTTTATTATTAAAAAATAAAAAGTTATTTGAAAAATTTATAAAACTGTGATTTAAATTATATATAAGTAATATAAAATTTATAAAATTATTATATATTAGTATAAAAACTAGATTAGAAATATTTACAACAAATTAATTTTCTAGTGTTTTATTTTGACTAAAATGTTTAACAAGAATATATTTATAATTATACTAAAAAACACATATATAAAAATTACTAGTAAATAATATATAAATTTTATAAACTATTAGTTATTTACAAAAATATATTTTGTAACAATTGAATTATTAAAAAAAGCTAATAAGATATTTTAATATAAAGTATTTAAATTAATAATTATAGTTATACAAAGAGAATAAAAAAGAAAAATAGTAGCTTATATGAAGATATCTTAGTAGTAGAAAAATATTTAAGATTTTTGTAATTCATAATAACATTAATAGAATAAATTAGTCTTTTTAGATAATTTTTGAAAGCTTTAAAAATAGCAAGTAATTTCTTGTCATATGTATTATAAATTAACTCTACTATAATAAAAGTATAAAAGTGAAAGACAACTAAATAAACTTCATTTTCTTTATTCATAATAGAAAAAATCATAACAAGAATATAGTTCAAAATATCAGTTTCTATGATAAGTTAAGTATTGAGAATCCAATAAGTAAGAATAAGAGTAGAGATGAATACTTTTTTGAAAAAGTTGAAAACATCTTTTTAAATAAGATATGTTAATAAAATGACAATATTCAAATAGTTGAAGATGAACTAGTAATAGAAATTAGTGAAACTTAAAAAGAATTAAATATCTTTAACTTTTTTAAACTCTGGCCAATCTTGAATAATTTTTACTTTATTATTAGACATGGTAAGACTAGAGTGTTAAGATTATCGATGGTAGACTTTGTTTTTATTTTCACTTTATTTTATTTTTATTTTTATTTTTCTTTTCTTTTCTATTTTTAAAACAACTCGGGTTAGGGTTTATCAGTCATGCTGTCACATCAGTCACAAGACTGATCATAAAACTTAGGAGAATGGAGTAGAAGGTTCTGGAATAAAGTGACGTCATACAACATAGACAACATATGTTGGTCTCATGTCATACACATAGTCATTTAGGATAGGGTACACAATAGTGAGCACGGACCATGAGTAGTAGTATATAAGGTAGACTACTTTGTACTAAGAACTCTATTGAGTTCTCTTGTGTTACTCAATACAAAAGTTGTTCTAGTGTCCAACTCTAAGGACCTTAGTTCATAACACTTAGAATTTCAGTAGTATAGCCCCTATTGTTTCAAGCAAAAGTTTCAGTAGTGAGATATTGATAGGAGTAAGAAAAATTTTGCCATAGGAGACTGAGTTGGATAAAAGTATTTTTATTATGAAAGATGAAATATCTAGATTATTGTATCATCTACATAAGAATAAAAGGTGGCCATCATAGAAGATGGACTTATATAATAAATGTTAAGAAAGTAGAATCACTATTGTTATGGGATACTTTGGATACTAACAATTTTTATTTTTTTCCCTTTTATTTTTCTTTTCTTTTTCTTTTGGATAATGAAGAGGCATGTGACACTACAGTCACATGACAGGTCACATGACGTGATATCATAGGCCTAGAACAGAGTAGAAGGATCTGAAAGATGATATCAGGGCACATGTATATAACATGGTGGTCTTGAGTAGGAAATGAGGTGGATATGAGGTTGTAGCATGGACAATAGGGCAAGCTTAATTATTGGTAACATGGACCAGACATGTTTTATATATATAAGACTCTAATTTAGCAAAGACTCCTTGTCGAGTCCTTTTGTAAACTTTCCACATTATATCTACTTAAGAGATTTACTCGCTGTGTAGTTATTGGTCTTTGTGACTAGTGGTTACCACAACAACTATGAAAATGTATTTTCTAGACAAATAGACTTGATATATAATAATCTCAAGCAAAGCTTACAATTCAAACACAATACATCACAGATAGAAAATTTACAATAATATATATATATATAGATGATACTATAAGTAGCTCATTAGAGAAAAACAAAACAACTAGAGCAAAGAGAGAACTGAAGGAGTGCTTTGAAGTAAAAATCATATTAGAAGTGGATCATATGCTGGGTATAAGAGTGGAAACAGTAGTAGAAGAGATATGGATTTTCCAGAAAGCATATATAGAGAGAATGTTAAAAAAGTTTAGTATAATATCTTGCAAGCTTAGGTCAACTTCATTACCAGTTGGAATATCTCTGTTAACAAATGATTTACTGATTAGTAAGAAGAAGATTGCAGAAATAAAAAAGGTCATATAAGGAGAAAAAGACGATTAAAAAACAAAATAGATTTTTAGCAGTTACTATCAAGATCGAAGAAAGTAGACTTGACTTATTTTCTTTTATTTTTATTTTTATTTTTTATTTATTTTTCTATTTTCTATTTTTAGAACAACTAAGTCACAAAACAGATCACAAGACATAGGAGAATTTAGTAGAAGTATCTAGAACAAGTAATGTCATATAGTATGGACAACACATGCTGGCCTCATGTTCTACACATGGTCGTTTAAGGTAGGGTACACAGTAGGGAGCATGGACCATTGGTAGTAGTATATAAGGTAGACTACTTTGTAAAAAGGATCTCTATTGAGTTCTCTTGTGTTACTCAATACAAGAGTTGTTCTTCTGTCTAACCCTAAAGACTTAACAGTTACCATACCTAAGAGAGTGTTAGAGAGGTGTAACTACTGGTAAGGTATTACTGGCAAGTTTTGTTTCTATTTTTATCTTCTCATCTATTATTTTCTTTTTCATATTTTCCTCTTCTATGCATATATCTACAAAGCATATTTGCATTGTATTTGTTGGCTGAATTTCATGACATGCCAACATCTAGTATGATAAAGAACTATATAGTATTAAATACTACATATAAAAGGATTCTTGTAATCAGTGACTATATCTCAGTTGTTCACACTACTCTTGTAAGGCTGAGGTGAGCTCATATTCTAGTAAATCATCTTTGTAGACTACTGACTACATACACTAGTTTGTACATCCAATAGGTACAAATAATACCTTAGTTGTTTATACTATCTCTATGAGACTGAGTTTGTATATCCAATAAGTGACAATAGAGAATAAGTAGTAGTGGTAATAATTCAATCTATGTGAAAATCTTTTACATTAACTATCTAATTAGTTATACTACTGATTGCAGACTGAATGCTTTGCAATATATATAACAGTGAGAACTTCTTGTTGAGTTTCTCTTGTAATCCCCATAAGAGTTAATTCTTTCTGTTTCACTACTTAGTTTAAGTTATCTTGACTTGCAGTTGCCATAACAAGTAGATATACTGTTGTAAACTAGTTTGAGTTATACACTTGTCTTATATCACTCATATTGTTCTCTACAGACAGTATTCAGTATTACTACTATTGGTAAGTGGTTATCATACACTATGCTGTTGTGCTTTGTTTCTTCCAACATTCATGATATTCAGGGAGTTAGTAAATTTTGGCCAGGAACACCAGTGGATATACATTATGATATA
>Ga0157364_1000245_pt1 | contig 31618 bp, 7 predicted proteins | sample AttsexASBM2_FD_111476 | JGI IMG/M metagenome (GOLD analysis project Ga0157364, IMG submission 111476) | Fungus gardens microbial communities from leaf cutter ant in Ribeirão Preto, State of São Paulo, Brazil - Atta sexdens ASBM2 | ecosystem: Host-associated > Fungi > Mycelium > Unclassified ...
ATATATTTTTTTTTTATTATATATAATTATTTTTATATATATATATATATATATATATATATATATATATATATATATATATATGTATGTGTGTCATGAAATATTAATAAAACTATTTTATTAAATATTTTAAAAATAATTTTAATATGTAATAATGTTTATAATATTAGTCATTTTTTAAAAATATAAAGCCTTTTTCCTATAATTTTATTCTTCAATTGTGTTTTGATGTTATTAAAATTTTAGATAATTAATAACAAAGGATCACATTTGGACATTCGTCTTCCTTCTATTAGTGCGAGCTTAGGGATCAACGGTAAGTATAGAAGTCCTTCAGCTTACAAGCAACATGCTGATCGCAAAAAAGAAATAAAATCGACGTCTAACAATATATTTATTAACTAACAATAAGGCCAAATTGAACTCAAAGTTGCTTTCCTTTTAGGAAACACAGCTCCTACAGCATAAAAGTGCTTTGCAGCAACAATGCTAATATTACATGTTGCAGCAATATTGCAGCATTATTATAGCAATATTGCTGCAAGTTCTGTACTATATGAGAGTCGATTACTATATAAGGTCGTACAAATGTTGTTCTATCTTTGTTATTCAATGAATATCAAGAAGAAACGATGTTTGTGTCCTTAAAAGGAATTATGTTTCTTAAAAGGAAAGTAGCCTGCATTACTGTTTTATGTATAATAGAAGAAATTAAAAAAAAAAAGGAATTATCTTTCTATATTTCGTGTTGTCTTAATTTATGTATACAGAGTGTTCTAAAAGTAACGATAAATCTTTTGCACAGAGATAGAAGGGACTAAATTGAAAAGAAAAGTCCTCTATCCGTTTTAGAATTTTCGTAATAATTAACAAGATATTAATTGCTAAAAATTGCCGAAAAATTAATAAAAAATTCTGAAAAATTCTTAGATCTCTATGAGAAGAAAATAAACAATTTTCTCTTCTCTTGCAGATTTTATAAAATTGATAGTATTTTATAAAATTGATATTTGAGTAAAAAATTATTGAAGATCAATTTTTGACAATTTTTAGCAATTGCAAAATGGTAAAGGACTTTTTTTCTCAGTTTAGTTCATTCTACCCCTGTGTGAAAGATTTATCTTTACTTTTAGAATACCCTGTATATATATATATAAATATTACTCAACTATCTCATTGAATGACCATTATTTATTTCTATTAATTTATTCAGTTAACAAGCAATCCAAGGAACGTGCAGCCAATGATTTGACGAAGAAGGGCGTACCGAGCATGGAACCTCTTCCAGAGTTGCCGTCCTGCGATGACTTAGCTTCCAGCGGTGTGGAGAGCTGGCTTGACTCCTCCAGCAAATATCACAGCTGCGAGATTGTTGACGAAGAATAGCATTACGCCAACTACTCGAATCACGAGAATTTAATGATGGATGACGCCGATGACTTCGAACACGATATACAGGCCTTTGATTACAAAAACGCGGAGAGCTGGCCGTCATCATATGATGACTAGCAATAAAAAAAATAGCACACACCCTTTAATTTCCGTTTAATACACATACTTGTGGATTTTAATTTGCTAATATGAAGTTACAGATTTTTAATGTTAAATTATTCCATATTTAACTAACTTTTGATTTTCGTTAAAGCTAGAATCATTATAAAACTTAAAGGATTACATTCCTTTACTGATCGCAATATTATAATCATGATGTTGTATATACACTGTAGATTTGTTGCCTAGCAACGAAATTCGCAACGAATTCGCACCTTTCAAAAAGCAGTTACATAATGTAAATTTAATACCATGTACATATCTGTAAATATGATATCATACGACGCTTTCGAAAAATGAAAAAATTCTAGTCTATGAAACAGGAAACAAAATAGTGCTTACGAAAGTATTCTAAGAATTTTTGGAAAAAAACAAGCGTTAAATAAATCCAATGTTATAAGTAAATACATTATAAAAATGCGCCTATAATGTTTTTTGTAAATATCGAAGTCGATCAAAGAAGCGAGCTTAGTAAAAATCTAGAATTTCTTACCTAAAAAAGTTTTTTACTAAAAATGTAAAAGAAATATCTACATATTTAATTAATTAAACTTCAAAAAATTATTTATAACAAAATAAATAAGAATATACTGATATTGAAAAGAGAATACTTCGTTAATTTTCTCATTGATTTCATTTTACACATTCATTCGTTATATCTGGATATTTCCAATAAAAATGTATCAAGAAGGAAAAATTATGATTAAACTTGACTCTTTTTAAAAATATTTAAATAAAATATTTAAATAAATTATATTAAAATAAATTATATTAATATTTAAATAAATTATATTAATAAATATTTAAATAAATATTATTATATGTTTGCATATTTATATTTTTTAATTATAATATTAATATAATTGTGAAATTTAAAAGTTATTTTCTTCAAAATACAAAATTTTATTCTTTTATAAATATGTTTACCATGAAAAAAAATTAAATTTGAGCAAAGAAGAAACTATATGTAAAAGGACTGAATAACGAATAAGGAGATAGAAAAATAGACAAAGAAAGCATCATGGTTAATAGACCACACGAAAGACTCTCGAATGAGACTTATTGTTAATAGTAGATGCTTTGGCCTCGAAAAGGGGGTTAACGAGTGGTGGTGCCACCTACGCGGAGGGCGTGGTGCTAGTTCCAAGGGTAGTTTAGTGTCGCGAGAGCCTCCAGAGGCGCGTCATCGTGTGGAGTGCAACCCCCCCAGTGTGCAGTTTCGCGCCTTCAGATCAGGGCTAAGAGCGAGAGGGACGCGCGCTTGAGCGCGATCGAGCGAGGGGGTTGAAGGTGGACAGGTGGGCAGATGAAGAGGGGAAGTGGAAAAAGGGGTGAGAAAAGCTTTGCGGGGTGACCAACAAGAGAACAAGGCTGACTGGCGTATTCTGAATGTGCGCGTACGTCGGCAAGAAGAGATTCCGCGCGGAGATGAGCGTACAAGTGGCCATCGTCCTTTGTGTTGCGTCCTCCCATCGATGAGACCGCGTTCCGCAAGTAGGATACCGTGGAAAGAGCACAAGAACATCATCACCGCCACCGTCACCATCGACAGGACGAAGGACACGCCGTCCCTGAGGACTGCTTTTCCTCGTTTCTGACGACAGTGACCATGGCGTCCAACCTGTCGTGTAAACAGTGCTCCAGTGAAGAATGCAACCCGTTTTCCAGACTGCAGATGTTGCCATATCCCTGCTGACAAGCGGACGGAATATCTGGTATGTTGAGGACAGAGGGAAGAAAGAGGAGGTGAGGGGAAAAAGATGCTAGCGCGCATTTTTGAGCAACTTTCAGTGAAGCTACCAGAGGAGAGAATACTGAGAGTAATGATCTCGCTGCTGGACTTGTGTATTACTATAGTCGCGCGGGAGATTCATAAGATCACGAATGAGAAAGCTGATGAGCATAATGTGTGATTGTTATTGATCAATAGCGTAATGAAAACATGCATCTTGGATGCGTAATTGTTGCTCTCGTAAGAGCAATATATATTGTTTATTCATTCAGATTGCTTTAAGCTTAATATAACAAAAGAATAAAAAAGTTTCAGAAAAATTTTATATAGAGAGAGGGAAAATGAAAAAAGAAAGTGAAAAATAATCGCTATTGATTAAAAGTAATATTAGTTGCTGCATATTATGTCAGAATACATCTTTTTGTTTAGTAATTCTAGTTTTTTACGTAAGCAAGTTCATAGAGATTAATTCTGATAGTTCTGCAGCTGATGCAAGAACACATGACATTAGGTACTTACAGGACTTATGAGATACCGAAAAGGATAATCTGTGTTTAGAGACTTTCGCGTGGATTACAAAGAGTAATAATGATCGTTTGAGTTTGCTACGTTGTGTATTAGTCAGCAAAGTATAATTGGGTTATAAATGGAAAGTTGACGAGTTATCATTGTTGATGACAGATGAGAGTTTGTGCTTCGTAATGCTCCGTAATCAAATGATGACCTTTCTTTCATTTGTAAAATATGTATATTTTTTAAGCTATTCTAAATTAATAGAAAGCTGACTACTAACTATTGCAACTCAAATTCAAAGATTAATTAAAATTTTTAATTTGTTAAGTAGCTATATATTAATTAATATTTAACAGACATTTTAATCCTCTTAAAAACTTTGGTTTAAATTAATCAAAAAATAAGACTGTAATATTTTATAAACGATTTGAATATTTAAAATTGAAATAAATTGAAAAATAGATTTTTCATTTTTTTCTCTCTGTTATTTGCTTTCATTCTTCTTATTTTTTATATCTATATTTAAAAAATAAAAAATTTTTATTTTGAAAAATCATTTATTTATATTTAACTAAATTCTAATTAAAAAGTGGTTAAATAAGAAAAAAAACGATGCTTATCGTTTATAATGATTTAATCATCAATACTGTAATTTGTTTTAATTCATCGTATCTTCACAGTATCAAGAAACAAGAATGCAACGCTCATTTAGCTCTATAATAGTTAAGGAAAAAGTTAGATTCTCGCTGATTTGTAAATCGTTCATGATGTTTCAGACATCAGCGACTGGACGGTGAAGAAAGCAGAAACGTTTCATTAAAACAAATCACGGGAAACTCGCGTTAATTATTGTGACTTTACTTGTGATAATCTACATGATCGATCTATGTGATTCTTTTCTTGCGTAGTAAGCCTGCTTAAAAAAATAATCGGTCGTGATGGTGTCACGCGGAATGATGATCGTTCGCGTCGCGAATTCCGACGAGGACAAAAAGAGTTCAGCGCCTTCATGTTCGCTGCTATCGTCGCATACTCACAGTAGACTGAGGTGTATCATCTTACATTCCAAAAGACATATCGCTTATCCACCATAAGGTAAGGACTTAAAAAATATTATTATGTAAATCATTAAAAATATAAATATTAATAATAAATATTAATAAAAAATATTAATAATAAACATATTAATAATTGAATATTAAAATGGCGCGATTCTACGACAAGGCTTAGAATATCCTATATATATATAAGCTGGAAATGATAAAAAAATGTGCCATTTTGCAAAAGTGAAAGGTCGCGTTACAATGAATTAAACACTCTTTTCAACAATTAAGATCTCTATCTTATATGTTATAATCTCTCTAATCGGTCGCGTTCACGCTGTCTCGACGTAAAAGAAATTAATTGTGACATGCGATGCTAGAACATTTACCTGTTGCTTTACGTTCGTGCAAAGCAAACGACGAGATTGTAAGTAAGTAACCGTTAACTTCGCAATTCGTAAGAATTCTGCGTGTAAAAGCGAAATGAAGCTTAACTTCCTTCCAAGTATTCGAGGGGAATCAAAACGAGTTACTTTTATAAAAAAGAATGCTTTCAATTCTAAGTCACATAATCAGAAGCTTAACATGGTGGAAATAGCAAATAAAATTTATAGTAATATAAACATTATTTATAGTAATATAAACATATATATAAAATTAAAGATTTAATTAAACGAATTAAGTAATTGTGTAGTTATAATTTATAATTTAATTTATTTCATATCAGCAAGAAAATATTCATTATTGCAGCTATTAATACACATTAATACACATTATATTCAGAATGATTTAACATTTCGCGGTAAAAGTGTAACTACTGCGTATATTATGTACGTGTATGCAACATTTTGAATCTCACGATATGACGCAGCGCTCGTATATGTTGATACGTGCAGCTATACCATATAAGCCTCGTGTCAATATTTTTCATTTTGGACAAAAACACACTTGTGAATTAAATTTCAGATATCGCATTTCAACAAAACGGAGACTCCGTAGTCGATTTGTCGGTACACGTGTGTCACAGTATATAGCAGCCTTTAAGAAAGAGGGTTGCATGTAGCAGACCGCGTGGTTCCTCCGTTGCTGTCGATATAGGCAGATATAGGGTCGATAGCCCTCCCTTCTCGTACGGCGCTCGCGCTAACCCCACGCGCCACATTATAGACAGCGGCTGGCTGTTTACTGGAAGAGTAAATGTTACCCCATCGAAGAGCTTTCTATTCTACCGTAACCTTCGGTCTCCACAGACCGGAGAATTAACTCACTCCTGTTTTATTTAAACAATATTTAAAATCATTCTATTAAGGATATCGTACCTCGATATCGTTTTCTCTAGCAAATTTCATTACATGTTCTTATGTATATTCATTTTTCTTCTTCTTTGAATTTAAAAGAATTTATTTTTTACTTTATATGATAAGCTTTGCGATTTACAGGAATGCGAATTTTACATTCAGCCGGGATGATTGAGTTTTATTGCTTGGTTGATTGTGATTAACCTTTTTATTGGTTTATAGTGAATTCGATCGCATTCTACACACCGGATTACTGCGCATTAAAAAGACTACTTTATATAAAGTATGTAAATGCAGTAAATGCATAATATAATCAACTTTGACAATCAAATAATACATGTATATTTTATTAGTAACGTGACAATATCGTTACTGGATATTCAATTTTAAAAATATTTATACGTTTTTGCATTAATTTTACTAATTTTATATATAGCAGTTTTTAATAGAGATGCATCGGATATTTGGAAAATATCCGGTATCCGGTATTATCCGACACTTTTTTTACTATCCAATCGGACAGTTGGATATCATTAGTATCCAGGAATATATCTGGTTAAAATTTGATATCATTAAATTGTATTTTTTTTCTTATCCAAATGTTCTAAAAATAAGTATGCATATTCATGATGCTATAATATCTTATATATTATTGAAAAATTACTTTTTTTTATAGGCTTTTCTTTTTTTTAGAAGACATTTTATCGAAATCCGATTGGATATTCAGAAAATATCCAACAAAATCCGATCGGATATCCGATTCAAAGAAATTGCCTTCTTAAATATTTGATTAGATACCAGATATCCGATATCTAGTAATTTTACGATCCGGTGCATCTCTAATTTTTAGTATACACTAGTAGTGTAACTCAAGCAACCGAATTTGCTATTAAGAATCTATATGTCACATCTAAAAATAATAAACTAAAAATATAAAAATTTTATAGATTGTTCTATTATTACGAATATCTATTATTACGAATATATTCAAGAATACTTTTTCTTATTAGTTTAAAAATCTTATTATTTAATTTTTTTGTTTGTCTTGGTTCTTACGTAAAATCGTGTTTTTATATGCAAATATGATAAGAACATTAAGAATTAAATAAAAAATTTTATATTAATAAAACAATAATAAATATTTATGCAAAAGTTTATTTGGATCGGCTTATTAAAAGTGACCTATTGTGACCTATTGTAAAACTGCAACAAAATATGGTCGTTTTGCTATAAAATCATTATAAAATATTAGAAATAAAGATATTTATTGTTTTGTTCTTTGTACTTAGCTTCAAGAAGTATTCATAGAATAATATATCAAAATTTGTGTAATAATATTGACTGATATCAAAGATAAAGCATGGGCTGTTCATTCGTATCTAAATAGTATAATATTAAATAAAATGATCAACAAAAATAAAAAAGAGGGAGCGTGAAGACGACTAAACTTCTTCTCTTTCTAATATTGCGATTAATTGAACAGAAAGAGATAGAAACTGGTCATTTTCGCAACCTATCACTTTCATTTTTATTGATCACTTTTATGGAACAGTCCATGCTCTTTGTATTTGACTGATACTAGCTTATTTTAATTGATTGTTTGACTGATACTTTTAACTGATATCGCACAATCAAAATATTCTGATATTGAAGAATTTCGATTAATGATGCGACAAAATGATAAAAAGACAATGCGCTCTGCCACACACAATTGTGACTTATAAAATAATCACGTACAAGACAAAGGTCAAGAAGTCGCGCAAAACTATTTACATGCGATGGACTCGCTCACGATAAGCTTGACGGGGGCAACAAGTGTCCCGGCGTAAATCCAAGAGCAAGTCCAACGTGCTCCAGTGGAGACCTTGACTCGGCAAACATTTTTACAAGAATCAAGATTTATTTGCATTTGTTAACACTGTTTCATAAATTATTTTTCTTTATTATTAAATTTAAAATATAAATTCAGCTCAATTAAATTTCCAGTAAAACGTATTTAATTATCATAAAAAAACCGATCTCATTTTTAGATTTTTTTTCTTATTTTAATTAAAAGGTTGAAACGAAAAAATTTTAATCAATGACTATTTTAAATTAATTTACGCATAATTTAATCAGACTATCTGAAACTTAAAATTTATTTATCTGCTAATCATTTTTTACGAACTTCCAAATAATATTGAATGCACCGACAAAATCATAGATTTACAAATAAAGAAAATGTGCAGTGGATACAATGCTAAAAAATTACAGGAAGTTTTAGTGTTCGAAAGTAGGCGATTCCATTTCTATGTAAAGTAAGTAAAGTAAGTAAACGAAATAAGTTAGGCAATCCCATCGACATAAATTGGATTGACCGATCAAACGCCGCACTGTTGAATCTGTCTCTGTCTCATGCTTGTCGGCTTGTTTCGGTGGAAATCGAGAAATTGAAGGGCGAAGGGTTAGCTTTCAACCCTAGCCAGCCTTTAATCCAATTCAAAAGGTGTCCGACAAACCGCCGCTGTCCATCGTAAAACGAATCGAGAAAGATAGAATGTGTCCTCTCGGTGATTCTAGATCGATTCTAGAATGGTTACGTGACACCGGAACAATTACGTGACACTATTGTATTTTAGTCACCCTTCTAATCTGCATTTTTATACAGTCGATCGACTTTGCAACGTTTTTGAATTTCTATTAGGTAATAGAATAAGTGAATAACCGAATAATTTCTTCTCATTGAAATTTTCTCTTTTAACCCTAAGTGTACACACTTATTTTTTTGCACCTTAGATCTACTCACTGGAGTTCCTGGGATCCCATCCATATTTGTTACCATAACTTCTGTTAAAATAGATATTTCAATTAATTTTTGTTTCAATCAATGAAGAATTAAGGAACTTAATTAAGGAACTAGCTTATAATGTGTAAAAGTCGATAGAATTAAGGAACTTCGAAATATATAAGTTCAAAGAAAAAGAAAAATTTAGAAACACGAAAAAATCTCGATTTAGAAAGTTGTGCTGGAAACCCCAGTGTGTGTACAGCTAGGGTTAATATAGAGATGTATATGGAAAGTTCCATTTATGCCTACTATTAAAATGTTATTGTGTGCAAAATTAAAATACTTATGATTAAAATTAAACTTTTTGCAATTAAACTTTATTAATTTTCTAAAAATATTCTAAAATTAATAGAACCGACGTTTCCTATACAAGCTGACATCTTCGAGGTCGGAACAAAGTGGCGAACGGAAGTAAAATCGCAAGGAAGCGATTGTCGTCACGCGAGCCATATCTTTCCCGTCGACAAGATTATTTTCATATTTTCAGGAGACCCAATTTACATACGGACTCACGGTATGAGCAATAAAAAAGAGCATATACATTGATTTTCTCGTTTTTTTTCCCGATACGTTATCGACGCTAATTTGTTGGCTGGAATTGAAGGAAGCCAATTAACCTAATTTAAATAAAAATACGATCGACATAAAAATATAAAGTTTCAACGTCACATGTGCAATGTATTAATGGATTTGAAATATCATTATTCTACTATTTAATTATTAATAATGTTTGTCAGCTTTAAAATTAATTTTAAGTAAAATTATTTATTGTTTATTAAATTTAAAAAAAAGATTAATACACATTTATTCAAATATGACAATATACAATTATTTAAAGTAGTCGACATAAAGTCGAGATAATTGTATTGTGCATAGAACTCAAAATTAAGTTATTACATACTTTTGTCAAAATTTTAACCCTGTCATAGTAACTATTCGCACGATTCTAAAAACTCTTCTCGATATTTGATTCATGGCTTAAAAATTAAATGTCGCGCGAGTAAAAATTCGAAGCGTCGTAAAGTCAAGCTGCACACGTTGCAGGGAAGCTTTTAAAACCTCACATAAATCACCACACCCTGTTATGATGTCACGTGATTTACCCTGACCCAGCCGAGCCCATGCAGAACTCGCAAATAAGTCTTCTGGGGCGATAGTGAGTACGGCCAGTCACGAAAGCTCCGCTTTCGTGCTTAATTACCATATAAGCTCTAAGTCGATACAGAGGCATGATGACCTTGAAACTTTTCGGCCGTTCATAAGAAGTATCTTCAACAAATTCGTTCGTTTCGTGTGACGCATTATCGCTGTGACGTCATTATGGATTAATCGCTACAAGAATATATCGATGCAGGTAACATCGAACTTTAATGATGAACTTTTAAAATCTCTTAAAAAATGGAAATAAATTAAAAAATTTTATTTTCTTTTAAATTTATCATTTTAATAATGTTTCAAGGGCATTCTTATATTTTATATATTATCTTAATACATTCTACAGAAATTTTATCGGACATTCTAATCACCGTAAATTCTTTTCCTATTTAGAGAGAAATGAAATTTTAATATACTGTAAATAATTATCTACATGCACGAAAGCAAATCTATTTTAGGCTGCTTCGCAAATATAACGTTAATTTCTACATATTTGTTAATTGAATAAAAAAAGAAAAATAAAAAGTGTAACACTTATACTTTTCATAAGTGTTATAAACATATATAACATATATAATATTTATAAAAGTAATATTTTTTCTTCTTTTACAATTCATGAATATTTAGTTATTAACTTTACATGTACAAAACAGCATACAATAAATATATTTGTTCTTTTATATACATAATTATTTATAATATTAAAATTCTAAATAAGATTAAATTTTGTGCGATTAGAACATCGTATAAAATGTCTGTAGAATATATTAAGATAATAGGAATAATCACATAAGGTATAACAATAGTTGATAAAATCTACAGTTAAAATCTCGCTCGCAAAGCCGATTATCTAGTTATTTCGCGTTTCCTTTCGCGAGGAATAGTTCACGTCATGGCGAGATTAAAGCAAAAGAATATGAAGATAGGATCAAACTTGTATCGCGGTGCGACCTAAGCTGCGAATTAGGATTTGCATAACGAAATGCACGAGCTGCCCTTGCAGAAGGCAGACGTTAACTCTTTAGAGATTGCATAAATGTAAAATCAAGTTAATGTGTTTAGGAAATCTCTCAGGCAAAACTAGACCATATCAGAAATGAATCAAGCGTAAACAATATCCGGTTTTGAAGCTCTTAATATAATTAGCTTTCTCTGCACAATTCACGGTATGATACGACCTATATAACTGCTGTTTTAAATATAAATTCTATATCGACTGTTTTATTTGGGGAATCTCGGTCGTCGATTTATAACACTTTTGTATAAAAATAATGAGAGCAGTGTCTCACGAAAAGCGAGATTGTACAAATGAAACTGTCACAGTAAAGTTTTAAAAATGATATTTATATTTGCAAGCCATATTCTTTACGATACTACGAATCGTTGTAAAAATAGATTGAATCCAATTATCAGATTTGAATACTTAATTAAAGAGTGTCCTCTTTCGGATATAGATTTCAGGTATTTCAGGTATTATCGCTTTCGCAGAATCGTATGCAAGAATATTCAATTCTTATATTCAATGCAGAAAAAGAATATAATCAGAATTCTGATAAATATCCATGAATATACATGCTGCCTTGATCTTAGTAGTGCATTGTTGAATCAGGCCGGAAAGAGTGTCTTAATTTCTGGGTAAGCTGACGTAGTTCCGTTAGATGGAAGCGTGATACCGATTCCCTCGGACGGAAATATCGAAAATCGAATGATAATATTGAATCATTCTGAGAACGGATCTACGATTATTGGCGCGTGCTGTGTCAGCGGAAAGGACATTAAATGGCATTTCTGGCTGTTTCTGACTGGTTGCACAGCTCGTATCGACGATGCTTTGCAATACAAGTTAATCGAAATTTTCTTTCACGTGATTTTATTGTTTTTATTAATACTTATAAGATTGCACAAACCAGTGACTTTCATATCCTGCAGTCACAATCAATTCTAAATTAACAATTAAATCAATTAGAATGATATACAACTTATTTTTATAAAAAAAGAACATTTGTAAAATCATTTAATGCAGATCTTTATCATATAGATGGACATCAGTACTTTTATGTATTGATTGTTAAATATAAAATTTCTAATTTTGGATAAGAATTGCGTGCATTCATTCTATTCAATGTAAAAAAAAAACCTATTAAAATGTAAATTGCTAGCTTCACATTATGTAGTATATAAGAAATCACGTGGGATCGTTGGATTGAAGCAAAAGCAAGAAATGGAATTTATATGAAATGAGTTTTATATGAAACTCAATATGTTCTTGAGAAAAGTATCCTAATAAATTACACAGATGTATCTTCGAAGAGACAAGATGTATTTTAGAAAAGCCAAGAAGTACGTGCCAAGAGGTTTTGTCCGATTTTGCGGTCTGAAGGACGCCCCTGCATTTTTGACGGCATTCTGTACAGTTCAACTCGAAAGCGGATAAAATCGACTTTCTTGATGGCAATGACGTAGTCGATCCTTAACTGCATGCTATTTCGAGATTTTCACCATTTCGATTAGAAAATATCCCGCGAAATCTTTGGGTCGGCGGCGAAACGAAATGTTAAAGTCACGCAGGCCCTCATGGCGCGACCTCGAAGATAATAAAGCTCAGATATTACATCCCAAATCACGAAGAGTCAAATCGATATTCCACGTTAATCGTTCAGTTGCTTTTGGCTTCTGTTGTAAATCTGACATCGAGTGCTTAACTATAATTTAGATAAATTAAGGGCAAGAATATATGCAATGCCCTCAATATAAAAGGTCGACTCTAGCATATCGAAAACATTGAAGATTATTAAAAAATTATTCATAGGAAATAAATTTTTTTTTTTATTTAAGATTAATTCAAGATCATTTCATGATCTTAGTTGACTCATATTCATCCAATAATGAAGATTTTAGATCTTACCTAGATGTAAGTATGATTCCCCCAAAAAAAATGTTATACATATAATGGACATATTATATAAATATATATAAATATTATATAAATATATATAAATATATATATAAATATATATAAATATATATAAATATATATAAAATATATATAAAATATGTTACTATATAATTATATATAAAATATAATTATATATAAAATTATATATAAAATATGTCACTATTATATATTATTTTATATAATTATATATGAAATATTTTTTTCTAAGACGAGATAACATTTGAGATATGCATAAATAAAATCTACGAAAGTTAATATTTTTCAAAAATTGATATTTTTATTTTATTGTACTTTTCACTTTATTTTATAATATCGGTTTAAAGATAACCAAAATCTGATATCTCTTAAATTATATATTAATATATGTTATAATATTTAAAACAATTTAAAGATATATAAAAATTTAAATATAAATATAATTTAAAGAGTATTAAAAAAGATAGAATTTCAGAAAATTGATTTCAACGTTATAAAAAGTTTGAGTTAAAAATGAAAGCCTTTAAAGGAATTTTTGGCATTTGCTACAGAAAAGCCATTTTTTTAAATATAAAATAGTTAAACGAATAGCGTAAGTATTTATATTAATGATGAAATCGATTTTATTGACCTTAAAGTATATTAAAGGGAAAAGGTTACTGAATTTCCTCAACTACTTTTGTTTTTATTGAATGAATTAATTTTTTTACACTTAGAATAGAAAAGATTTTATAATACAGTTTGTAATATATTTTAATTGGTAAAAAAGAATTCCTGGATAGATGATTTTACCCTTTTCAGACCTTGTATAATTGTATATATTGTAATAAAAAAATTTGAAGATATTATCCATTGAAATTATTAATAATTCTAATTTTAACGCTTAAATAACTAACAGATCTTATGTCTCTTGAAATGTATTTCATATTAATGTATTAATGCATGTATGCAGTTTCATTTACATGTAAAGGAAGCTCGTGGTTACATTTTTAACAATGTATGCGATTTGTATACATATGTATACAGGAACCTTTGGTTATCTCCTATACATTTTTCTATGGCCAGTTAATGTGCTGAATAATCTCATGAACATTGAGACCTCAGGATCATGCAAAAAAAATAATAATAACGCAGTATAAAGTCTAGATAAAATTATATAAAATGATGTAATGTAAATGTGTTGTAAAGTCAATAATATAAAATTAAAAACGGATAATGACCTTGCGGATCACAAATTAAAATGCTCTTCTGCATACGTGATTCTGAGGTCTCAATTTCCATGAGATCATCCATATTAATTGGCTATGGAAAAATAGGAGATAACCAAAGGTTCCTACATATGCAGATCGTATAGCGAAAACTCATTGTTTTTTCTACGCTAAAGAAGATTAGAATTTAGTCGAAACGTACATGCATGTATATATGTATTAATACATTAATGTGAAATAGACATTAAGATTTGTTAGTTAAGCGCACCAATTACAGTGCCTAATTGCCCTAATTTATTTGTATTTTTAAATTAATTTTCATTCAAGGAATCTTATTTGTATTATTTAATTCTATCGATATCTAATATCTGATAAATAATAATAATGTTGGAAAAATAGTCAAAATTTTGAAAAAAAATTAGTATGTGTAATATAAATTACTTGAAAAAAATTAATATATATAGTATGAATTACTTAATATAAAGTGTATTAACATAAATTGAATTAAAAACGGTTTTTTTAACATAATTCCTGTAAAATCAAGTCAGAAGGGATTAATATCCCTTAGAAATTTGTCACACGGATCTACGCTATTGCTGTCTAATTTTTCAGTGGTGGAGTCCTAAAGGTAGGATAAAACCCACTGCATCTATACTTAACACAAAGCAAAGTTTGATATATGAGTTTGCAACTTTTCACGTAAAATTTAAATTACAAAGTTAAACATACATTTATATTGTCAGTTTTATTTGTTAATAACTTTTTAATGAACAGTGAAACGATGAGGTTCATGCACGACTTTTTATGCAAAGCAAGATCCATCCCGCACACTTCCTCCCCTTCATCAATTAATATAAATATTATTTGTTTTACCATTTTATTTTCTAAAAATGACTTTTTCATAGGGATCGTTAAAAATCCCTTTAAAAGCTATCATTTTAACAAATGAAGCTGAAGAACCTTTTTACAAAATTTTATCTAAATCGAAAATAGTCGGCTTTCGGAATTTTATTCAAAAAATGAATACATTGATAAATACATTTCTTCTAAATTTTTAAAGATTGTTATTTAGAAGGGACCAACGTTCGGCTTACAGGAGTCAAAGGTGATGGCACGTATCACGCGCCCTCGACAAAAAATGGCGAACACGACTGATTCACCTGCAACGGCCGGCAGCAGCCTCCTTTCGTCTTCAACAACAACACCATTTCCCACCTCGACAACATCGGCAGCAACTTATTCGAGCGAGAACTACACCTTCAACTATAATGGTTTGTCGAACCTGGGCGGCTACTCGCTGGACGATTTCAACTACACGGAACTGTGGTTGGACGTCTGGAATGGCACTGAGGTCAGCAATGTCACCGAGAGACTGAACGCGACGGTGTTGTTATCGAGTAGCTATTGTGATGAATGGGAGGCTGCTCAGCATAAGCTCTTCCAGGTGAAGATACGTTTTGAACAATTTCTAAATTATTTTTTAAGTTTCTAAGATCTTTCCTTCGCTTATAAATAATAATCAATGCTTTCAATAAAATAAAATCTGTCTTTTGCAAAAATTCTACGAAAATTTTGCTCTATTTAAAGTTTTGGAGAAAGAATGTTCTTTATATATATAATCCTACATTACTCGCGTAATTTTTCTTAATGCAATTATTCGCGTAGGATGTTTGTGAGTTCATCATTATATTTCAATTTTTTTTTATTATACAATTTAAAAAAAAATGATATTTTCTAAAACGATATTTTATTTAAATTTATTCGGTCTAACAATTATCTCATGATGTTTAAAAAAAAACGTATAATATTCTATATATATTCTTCAGATAAGAATAAATGCAAAAATGTTTTTTTTTATTGTAAAACAATTTACACCAGTAGTGTGTAAATACAGTGTGTATAAACAATTCATATATTTAACGAATTTATAAGGCGGACACTTCACGTGAATAATGAAGGATTAATAATTTGAATATTTTCTTATCATTTAAATTTATTATTGCTTATATTAATTTCAGGCAGCAAATTTATTTTTTGCGGCTGCGTTTCTGGTGCCACGCTCGTTCAAGGCTTCCGTCTTGGCTCTTCGCACGTTTCTCACGGCAGGTTTCATGTTGGCGGCTCTCTGGGCCGGGTTCACCATATGCGCTCTAGATGCCATGTTATGGTGCTTGGCCCTTGGTCTGTTAAATGGCATTCATTCGTTGATACTTGCCTGTCGATTCCTGCCGCCGGCTCTTAGCCCCGAACTAGCCGAACTTTATTTGAAGCTCTTCAAGCCTTATAAGGTTAGCAAGAAGCATTTCCAAGAACTGGCAAAGGAGGCGAGAATACTCAAGTTGGATTCCGATCAGACTTACGCAACGGAAGGGGTCACGCCGGCGGATAGGAGGCTGTCTATTCTTTTACGTGGAAAGTGGGTCTTCTTTTCAATTAAAAGTTAATTCTTTTAAGCTAGAGGTGTCATTTCTTGTGAAAGAAGATTAATCTTAATTGAAATTAAAAGCTAATTGAAACTGAATTAATATAGACGCCTTTTATCTTATATCTACTTTCATGGAATTAATATTGAGAAATATAATTTTAAAACTTTTATCCTTCATTCAACTTTTTTTTATATATTGCATTAATTTATTATTAGAGAAAATTTTATTAAGCGTTGTCTGGTATTGCTTAAGGGTATTGCATGCAATTTCGATGTCCGAGTTTCTCCTCTTATTTCAGAATGAAGGTAACTTGTGACGGAACTCACTTGCACTACATCAGAGCCTACCAATTCGTCGACTCGCCTGAATGGGAGGCCACGCATGAAAACGATGCCGACGTCTTCCAGGTGACGATACTAGCCGAGGAGCCCAGTACGTATATCTGTTGGACGAGAATGAAGTTACTCAGGGTGCTCCGGCATAGGCCATTGCTCAAGGTCGTTCTCAACACTCTCATCGGTAAGGACATTACGTCCAAGTTGTATGCCCTTAACGAGCAGCTCGCTGGTGTCGCGGCCGCCAGTGAGAACGCCACGTCGAATCCTTACAGGGGGGTCACGAGAAGCCTCAGTGTCGATGCTGTTAATACAGAAACCGCCGGAAGGGTTCGATCGACGACCTGGAAAGCGCAGAAACAGTATAGCAATTTGCGTAGTGACAGTAAGTGTCGCAATTTATTTCTCTTCTCCTTAATGATTCAAACAACAGTTTCTTACATAGACTTTATATTATCCTAGACATTTGGATCCTGATAATTAATCTCTTATATCATGAAGATACAAAGAATGTGTTTATCGTAATTTTATATTTTGCTTTGTGTGATTTAATCCCTCATCTCAAGACCTTCATAATTAAATTTACGTAATCGGTCATACAAGCAACATATTCTTTCGTGTGTGACAAATTGGACATTAGAAAGATTAATCTTTAAAAGCTAACCAAGATAATTGAGATTGGTGTGTCCCCAGGGAGCTCTTTGGCCCGGTATTCCAACCAGTACTGGGCGCCGGTAGTGGCAAATCATTTTCCGCCAACCTCGCCGTTCATTCAAAGCCAAAACCTCGGCTACTCGTTACTGCCGCAGGGTGACCAGTTCTCGCCACCTCCGCGAGTACCCGTGCTGACCCACCATCCTCCCGTGGCGCGACAGCGAAGCGGGGATACTGGCGGCGATTACACCCTGCTACCTCAAACACCGAAGCTCGAGAGGAAACGTTCGAGAAAAGGGACTCGAGAGGTACGTTGATTTCATTCATTAACTTCGTTACGTTGACTTCATTATAGAGATACGATAGAGGATCGAGTGCCATCCTGTGGAAAATGTAGCTGCTATTTTTAGATCAAATAAAGCAGAATACGCACGAATTTTAAAAACGAACTAACCAAACTAACAAAAAAGCGTGCATTTTACGCAACGATATTTTTAAGTAACTTCATTTTTTTCTGAATTTAATCGAACGCCATTTTATTTACGTTTTTTAGATTTAATATCAAATATTATAATGATTAAAATAAAATTTCCATATGTAATTTCCTTATTTAACAATAAGTTTCCTATGTTATACATATATAGTGACCTACCGTATTGCTTGGGAGAGAACATATTCCTTATCTCCATCATTAGCGCTTCCTCTCTCCAAACAATCAAACTGTAGTACACTTGTATTTCTACAAGTAAGTTTATGCTATTCTGATTGCCGAATATACTTTGGACGCCAATCTATCACAGATACATCAAGATATTTGCAAACTTTCCTTTAGCAAACCTAAATTGTCTAGTATCTATACTTTAATGCATATTAGAGAGATGTAATTACAGTTTCTAACATTAAACGATGTAATTACACTGTTTTATGTGTATTAAACTGTAGACATTTTTCCGTACATTTGCGCTTATCGAGATTTTCGCCGATCTAAAGATAGCGATCGTAATCCATTTTAACTTTAACAGCTTGATAAACAGATATCTAACATACGTGCACGCGTAAGATACGATTTAATCTTCCGAAACTGATGGATCTATTGGACCTATTTAATTATAGGGAAATATCTTTAAGTAGGGAAGTAATTAGTTATTTGTAACGTTACGGTACAAGTTACTTTTTTTATATGATTAGTAATGGCTTTATTTTTTTTTCTTTTCATAACTGTAATGGTAAAGTAATTACATTTTTTTCGGTAACGGTAATGAATTGTCGTTACTTTCTATATTTTCAACCTACTTGATAATTTTCGCATATTCAATCTGCAATTTTGGATATTTTGCTATTTATAATTTGTTGTTACATTTAAGAATGTCTCAAGAATAATTTAAAATTTTACGAACACAAATTTTTTTAATGAATTTTTTTTACCCTTAAGAAAGGAACCGAAAAAATCCACGAAAAAATTAGAAAAAAACCAGTTCTAAAAAAATTTCTTTTTTCGTAAATTTTAAAACTATATAAACAAATACTGGAAAAGTAACGAATCGTTACATTTCGAATAACGGTAACGCTAACAAGTTACTTTTGAAAATCAGTAATATCGATAATAATTAATAATTTACTTAGTTACCTTTTTGAAGTCCCTTTTTTCATTATCTGATTAACTTTCATTATCTGATTAAGCTTAACCTGATGTTTTACCCAATGGATTTCACTTATGACATCATCAGAAGAAACTCATTGGATAAAAGATCAGATTAAACTTAACCACAAATTAATCAAATAATGGAAAACCGTGTCGGTAACCAGACTCGGTAACGAGTAACTAATCACTTTTAAAAAAATAACTCCATTCTCCGTCTTGATGTTACATCTGTAAATGTAAATTATTAAATGTGTACACACACACACACACACACACACACACACGCACACGCACGCACACACGCACACACACGCACACGCACGCACACACGCACACACACGCACACACACGCACACACACGCACACACACGCACATACATTCTTTGTTTATACGACATTATATGTAATTTTGATTTCTTCGAAATTAATTAGTGCTTTTTAGTTAACATATTATAATTTAAGTGGATCCCACAGACCCAACAACTAGTAATTGTGTATTTTGACGTCAGCTCTGGAGAGTTAATATTACTTAAATATTTTCTGATATTCTTAAGTAAAATTCTCTGTTTTTATATTTATCAATGATATTATTTGTTATCATTTTGGAAGAAATCTTGTCGCTTGTAAATAGGACAAAATAGATTTTTTTAACTTCTTCCTTCAGGGAGAAAATTAAATTAATTGATTAATGTTTTTTTTATTCTAATTTTATCATATATTATAAAATAAATGTTCCAGGTGACCTTCGAGACACCGGTATGACGCTCGCCCGACGGGGAAGGGCCTGCCAGCGTGCCTCTACTTTCACTGTCGCCGCAACGCTCCGCCTAGCCCCGTCGTGGTCTTGTCGTCATCCTAAAGCACACCGCAAAACTCACCCTTTGAACTTCCGGTGGACACGATACCGATGAATGGCCTATTTCCTCGGAAGAGAGAACGCAACGGTCTTGGTACCGCATGGATTATGCTTCGGTACCACGAGGATCCTTGGTACCATAAAATCGCAAGAGCGCTGGTGGAAGAAGTCGTTGGGCGTAGTTTTGACGTGTGCAATTGATTTTCATATCTTGCAAGTGCCACGCCTTACAGAGACACGCACGCACGTGTGAAATCGAAATCGCGATGGCGGCCGTTAAAAATAAAAAAATATTCCGATATTCCTTCGATCACATTTGAGGTATCCATCAAAGTTTCGAGATGAATTGAAATTCGATCGTGTGGTGGAGATGAATGTGAATCGTTCATTGAAAAGTAAGAATAAAGGAGAGAGAAATCGTAAACAAAAGATTAAATATAGATTATATTATATTAATGAGCATCGCCTCTGTGTACACTTTTACATCGACTGTGATTACAACGGATATAATTATTAAGTCTTTCAGAGAAACGCTGATTATATACACATACAGGAAAACACGTGCGTAAATAGCTGCCGTGGTAACCATACACGCATATCTCGCATTTGCGCGAGTTAGGATATCCTTCCCGCATAACGATTTCCGATTTTGATATATATACATTTGCATTAAAAAAAATCCTAATTCTACAGATTTTTTTTTTCATCCTATTCTCTTATCAATGATTCCAAGCAAACGCCAGTTATTCATTTACATACAAACAATAATCGGTAAATCACTTAATCTATGAATCATTAAACAGTATTTTACATCAATATAAAAATACATCAATATAAAAATAATATTTGATTACTATCTATTATTAATGAAGGACATCCAAACAGCGTAAACAAGTCGGGATTGTTGTATAAAATTAGTGCATAAAATGCGCATTCACGATAAATATAATATTTCGAGAAAACATGCAGCAATTTGTGAACAGAAAATTGCATTTGCACATTCCTTAATCAATTATAAAATGCGTAAAATAAATAAACAGAAAAAAATAAAGATGAAATGAAAAAACCAGCCGAATGATCCGGGTGTAATAAAAACAGATAAGTGCTTTGTTAAAAAAAAAAAAAGAAACCTGCAATAAAGTGCTTCGAAAATCGTAGTTAATGGCGAGATGCAAATTATAAAAAGCAAAGTTTAATTATTCGCGCAGATTAAACGAAAGAAAAGCTAATATGCGTCGTGTCTGACACGTAGAAGAAAAAAAACATGTGTGTTTGTATGTTTCTATGTTTATATAATCACCGCGTGTGAGAGTGAAGCCGTAGAAGATCAATAAAGACGCACAAACGATTAAACAAAAAAACGTGAAGGGAATAAAATTAATAAAAACGGCTGTGTAGAGTCAAGTGTAAATGTTAAACACAAAAATGGTTGTAGAATATTGTAACGTTACGAAGGATTGTATAAAGTTGTAAGAGGCGCACACGTCGGAAAAGATCATCAGATGTTTAAAGTAAAATTTATTTTTATCAAATTAGATTGTTGTAGTATTCTGTTATGTAATTGTTTTCGCGAAAATTGAATTTATATGTATATACAATATATATGTAACATATATAAAAACTTTATACATTTGTAATAATCAAAATTTGAAGAAGACTGAGTTACTATAACTTTATTCTTAATTCTTATGATATTTGCCGTAATGTTTAAAATTTTATTAATATTAGATTTGTTGAATTATTTTTAGAATTAAATTTTAGAACTAAATTGCACATACAGAAAATTTTTGTCTTTGCAAGACTGATCTATTTTCCGACGTAGACAAGAGCCTAAAGTACGAAAGAATCTGTTTGAGTGATCTTTGTTGACGTCGAGAAAATAAATGAAATCGCGTAAGATAGACTGCAGCAGCGACACATCAACATCACGACGACATTGTATGTAATTATTATTTGTGATTACAATATGTTCGTTGACTATTATGTTAGAAATAAAAATTACGTTGAAAAACGTGTAGTATAATTAAGTATAATGCCAAATCATCCTGCTTCTAATTTCCATTTTCTTCGTTATCCTTGCCATTATTACATGATGATGGGATAATTTCAGTATTGTAATTTTTTAATCCTAAATTGTAATTAATAAGATAAATATTTAATCGCAAGAAATAATGTCTTATACTAAATATAACATAATTTTTTAAATAAAACATAATTTTTTAAATATTTCTAGGTCAATATAGACTATATGCATGTTGGCATATATTTATAAATAAATACAATCTCGAACGCGAAACATTAACATGTAAAATATGTCAAACATAACAAGCAAATATAAAACATAAATATCAAAATATAGAAACTCAACTCTATGAAATTTTTATATTGTTAGTTTTAGAATTTATTAATCAAAATTTAATTATTATATATCTTACAACACAAAAATCATCAATCATCATTGACTTTAACTGATCATCATTGAATTTCTTAGTTATTTTAACTTGTACACTTTTACCTCATCATCATCATCGTCATAATCGTTATTTTGCGGAGGATCTATGACATGCTTTCGCTGATAGAAATATTTCTTTTTTTCGCTTTTATGCGGAAGTTGTATGACTATAACAAAAGATTTATCTTGGTCAGATGTATCTACCGCATCCTCATGATACGGTGCATATCTGCATGTAAAAATAATTAAAAAATATATATATTAAATATGCATAATATTAAATATAATACAAGCAATATATATATATATATATATATATATATATATATATATATATAAAAAGTAAGCAACAAAAATGGAATAATAACGTTTAATGGAAGAAATAAATTTTTGAGATATTTAATATAGATAAAATTTTTAAAGATTTTCAATTTTTTACCTGTGATAATCTGGTTCATAACGATGATATTTGTTCGCTAATATTCTTTTGGGATGATAATGTTTTCGATGTTTTGGAAACGAATGCCATCGTGGACGTCGCCATGGAGGAGGATTATAATATGAATATGGCTTAATTTTGTAGGTTTCATTAAATTCCACTAATTCCAGGATTAAGCCAAAGAACACGATAACCGTAGGTAACTAAAAGTTATTATCAACACATCATAATTAATATTAACATTAATTTTTGTGAAAGAAAATGTTTAATTTTTAAATATTAATTAACTCACCTTCATTTTCATAACATAAAATTTAATTTTTTATAATTGTACTTTCAAGATATCCAATTTACTTTAATTAAATTATTGATTAAATAAATACATTGTTAGAGTGGCATTTTCTAGATACACCTTTTCCATTTTAATGGTAATATTCTTTTCCACAAATTAGTAAAGAAATATTTATTTATCACTATTTGTTAATTCATCACTTTATCTAAAATAATGATTTTAACTTTTACTTTAAACATTTCAATAACTTTATAATGAACAATTGTGTATTGCATATATAAAACGTAAAATTAACAAATATTAAGTCTTCAATTGTAGATTTTATATATATACATATATATATACATAAATATATACATATATATCACTTTATTTTAGAAACAGGACACATTATCTCGCTAAGATTTTTGATGAAGAGAAACGCTCGTGTAGCCGGATAAAACCTTCATGGATCGAAATGAAACTATGAACTTGAAAGTCTTCGAGCAGACTTTCTTTTATATCTTCCCTTCCATCTCTCTCGAACCGCCTAAAGCAACATATGTATAATGACTCATAAATGTCATCGTAATGCTACAACTGAAGTTATTACAATTTATTCTTCAATGAAGAAAAGTTTCACTAAGGGAAATGTACATTCACAAATAAACAGACAAAATAAGAAATTATTTGGCAAAATTGTATGTATTTAATAATATGTATCTAGAAAGTTGTACAATAATTCAAGAAATAAGGAATGTATTCAGTAAGAATCATATGCAAATTTCATTTGTGATTCACATTGTGCAAAGTAAATACTTTCTTTGTGACCTAAATTTATGAAAAATATTAATATAATATTTCTTATAATCTTGTAAACACACACATTCATACACTTGAGGTATGCAAGAATATTAGCAGCAATTAAGTAGTAGCTTTTTCAAATAATTCCAAATGTGACATTAAATATCGACATTTAATAACATAAACTTGATTATTATATAAAAAATAACTTTAAAAAAAGTTTCACAAATTTATGTTTTGATCAATATAAATTAACGTTAAATTTTGTTTATTAATAGCTATCATATAATAACATTCATTTTAAATAAACATGTAGTATTAAATTTTATAAAAGCGATAATACAGAAAAGATGTTTGTTAAAAAATTGCTATAACAATTGATGAGCCGTAGATCCAACGCGGCGTAGTGAAAAGTGACGGAGGCATCATACTTTCAAGATACTTTCAACAAGGAACGTATGCTAATGCATTTGCTTTCAAAGATTTCTTTAGGAAGTACTCATTCTTTTGAATGATGTTGCTGTTATATTGTTTATTTCATCAATCTAGTCATAGTCGAGATCCTGAGAGCTCTTAGAACTTTCTCTTTTTAATTAATAAAGGAAACGATAATCATATATATAATTACTTAAAATAAATTTAAAAACATGTATTAATATATTTTACAGATTTTTATTCAACCCCTGGAAGATTTTTGGACGTAACTGTAACATTACGAAATGTATTGTTATAATTGCATTTATAATTGCATTAACATAAAATTCGCGCGCGACCAGTAGAAGTACAACGAATATATTTTATTATTACATATTATTGTTTCCTACTATGTTGCACTGAATAATAATTACGGTTTTCATCACAGCTTATAATGAATTGTAATAAGATTGCTTATTGAAGTAATAATTATCTATAATTAATTTGAAGTAATAATTATCTATAATTAATCTATAATTAATTATCTATAATTATCTATAATTAATCGCTTAAACGAATACATTATGTTAAGAAGATATGTTTTCGTATAAAAGCGCATTGCATATAAATGTGTAAATAAGTACAATTAAATAAGTTAAAGCTAACAATGCCTTTTAAGTATACACGTAGAGTTAATTTCTTATTATATATTTTCTCTATAACTTCACAATTAAGTCTAAAGTATACTCATATACTTTGCGCTTCGAAGAATATATATGAACATTAAACTTGTATTCGCATACATGTACTTTTATCTTCTTAGCACTTATGGTAATATAAATGTTACTGTATCTTAAAATATCCAGCTTAAATGATAAAAAACGATTTTTAAAAAGTGTAAAAATGCATAAAAAGTCATTCTACATAATTTTTTTCAGTAATTATATGTTAGTAGTAACTGTGCATGTAGTAAATTGTTGATTTATAAAATTTTAATTATAAATTTAATTAATAATTTTAATTACAAATTGGAAGATTAAAGTAATTAAAGTAATTAAAAAATGTGAGATATAAAAATGGAAATAATATAATAAAAAAATCTCAGAAAATATGACTTAGAAAAAATAATTTGAATCCATTTTTAACCATCTAATAATCGCTACGATGATTAACAGTTGACCATTATCATTAATAATACTACTGTACGTTTTATTTTATGATAGCACTTGAATACTTTCTATAAGCAATAATTGCATCGTCACTTTGTGTGCGCCGATCGAACTTTAGAAGAGTAAATTAGATTTTTAAATCAATTACATAACAATTCAAAATTTATCGTTTGTCGACACATGCACATTTTCTATTTGTCATGTATACTTTTAGAAAATATTTTGGTTATAGTAAAAAATATCTCAGCGCTTTCTTCATTAATCCAAGCTAATTATAATCCAAGTTAATTATCAGTTGAACACTATAAATAACTAAACCATAATTGAATTATATCCAAGCTGATTAAACAATGATTAGACAATGTTCTAATATTGCACTAAGACTAATTGCATCATGATTGTACACTACACATTTGTCTCTTGGAGCTCGGTACAGTCAGTGGGCTTGATCTCCAACCACCAATCGTTAGGATAATGATACTTCTGTAATTCTATGCCTTCTCGTGGCACGGGCATCAATCGGCCGCCGAATTGTTTCGCCGGTAGAGGAGGTATCACTAATTGTGGTGGAAAACACTGTAGACTCGGCGAGAACTCGCAGTCTGGAGGCAGGACCCTTCTAGTCCAGCCGACTCTTCTCACCATCTGCGTCTGTAAGTGTTAACATCATTGAATTTTTTGAGGTGACGTCTCTACATTTTTTCCTTCTTTTTGGATCAGCTTTAAAATTTTCCATTTTAAAGTAGAATATTTTAAAAAATGATTGTGATATTCTCAGTATGTTTCGTTCGTTTAAATCTAGGAAATTTAAGATGGATTTGATACAATTGATAGCCTTGTCGACGAATCCGACAATTCAGATCGTATACATACAAATAAGGGACAATAAAATGACTACGTTCGCCTATTTATGGACAAATCGACGCTAAAGGAGTTGTCTTGTTCTATATACGTGATGTGCTTTTAAAATCCACGAAAATCGTATATTTCTAGAGTTTCCTTCAATGCTCCACAATAGCATAAGGGCACACAAAGCGTCGAATTTGCATTTGTGCTAGATACATAAAACGAAATTTTACAAATAAACTGTTCTTGATGTAAAAGCAAGGAAGAGCTGAAGTTGTAAATTAGTATTTACAGTGACAATAAATCGGACATAAATATGAAGCATCTAAAGGAAATACTAACAAAACGAGTAGTTTTATCTATTTGATTTTGTCTTATGTAAAAACGTATTCTGTAAAAATTGTTATTATTTAAATTTTACAGATACAATTAAAAAATGTTTAATATAAAGTCCACTTTAAATAAAAAATTTTGTTTAAAAAACTTAATTACCACTGCGTCTTCCTCGAAAACAACCACTTCCACTTTAGGTGCATCTTCGCCGACTTCGTGTTCCTGTATCCTGTAAATTCCCGCTGCGTGAAGGTAAGTTGCACTCAAACCGACTTCTCGGAAGGCTTTTGTGATTAAGACATCGTCGCGAAGAGTGTCGACCAAACATAGTTCCACTTTACGTGCCCACGGCAGTGCGCGGCCTATTCGAACTTGGCCCCAAAGGCCGCCCAGACAGAGAAAGTGGACGATGCCCAACTTAGTGAGCACCAAATGAGCCCTGGAGAAATTATGGAAATTATATATGTTTTGATAATAAATTATTTTACATAAACTATTACAGGTACTTTACGCGTTAAAAATTAAAAAGAGATATCTTCTAAAAGTCTAATTAAATTTAACTTAAAATTCTAATTAAAAAGCATTTTCAATTATATCAGTTACATGTATTTTATGACTTAAAAAAATCTAAATGAAAATAGAACTTAATGATTGAGAGGAAGAGATAAAGAAATTAAATATAATTATAAACTATCATAAATAAATATCTAATACTTATTGTATTTAATTTTTCTCAGATCGTTATTTAAATATCACATAATTTAAATACTGACCTATAAGCGAGATCATGTAATTTCTCAGTAAATTCTTCGGGCACGCTACATGGCTGCTGCGGAATTTCTTGCCGACTGAGGCTATACCAGAACAGCACAACCATCAGGAAGAATGCCGCCAGAGCTCGCATAGGAGTGATGCGAAAGCGTCTCCGTGAACAGAGACTCATGTTGATGTTCTGGAAATCAGGGAATTCGATCGAAAATCTTTTTTTCTGAACGTTATACGAATTAATTATACAACTGCAATGTATTCTTTTATTTCAAATTTCGAGATATTTTACTTATCGAAGAAAATGATAAGAAAATTTCAACCATTAGTTCTTTTGGATATATAGATCTGCAAATTATTGAATTCTGCCTTTTCCTTTCATTCTGAATTTTTTTTTTTTAAACAAGTCATTGCATTCTAAATTTTTTTATATATCTTTGACATCTTTATTTTAATTTAAACAAAAAATTTTTTATTTTAAAAATCAATAATATCTGTTAATTTTATTTGTTCAATTTTTAAGTTCTTCCTGATAGTTTTTATTTTCAGTTTTGTTTAGAACTTCATTTTTTTTAAATGAAGTTCTCAAGTTTAATTTTATGTTTTTTATTCTTAAAAGTTAGCATAATAAAAAGTCTACTAAAAATAAAGTCCACATTCTATATCATTTCACTGTTTAATTGTAATTGATTTGAATATTCATTAATCAATTTGTGTATCATGTTTAATGTGATTTCTAAAAAGATTTTTAGGAAAGACTCACGTTCCCTAAGGAGCATGCATGATATTAACAACACTTGTCTCTCGGACGACACTCGTCTCATGCACTCTGAACACAAGGAAGGAAAAAACCAACGACTCGAAATTACATACTCGCGATGTACGACGTAGTCATGACCCACGTGTGATCAGACTTTCTTGAATTTTTCCTTTGCTTTTTTCTCACCCCCCACGACGAAAACCACTTTCTCATAAAGACTCCGACACTCAACCCTTGACAAGTTCGACATGGCAACGTTGCGAAATATTGATTTTTCTGTTCTACCGACTGTTTTCTCAGACAAACTGTCAAAACAAATATAAGATGAAAACTAAGAAATAAGAAATAGATTATTTTATTAATAATATTATAATTTTTATTTTTATTTATATATTTTGTATAATTATACAAAATCTGTTTTTAAATTTGTTTTACAAATTTGTAATTCTTAAGATTAAAAAGCAACTATTTATAAAAATCTTGCAGTATTGATCTATTGTAGTCTTATCAATAGTTTCGTAAAGAACGAAACTTTTAAAGATATAAGATTACAGATGTGATTTCATAAACTTTCAAAAGATAAAAGATAAAAAATTTTAACTTGATTATTATTATATGTATAATTGATAAAAACTGATACACAATTTTGGGAAAAAAATTTAATATTTCAATATTATTGACAAAAAATAATATAAGAGCATCATTTACAGATCTCTGTATTATTAACGGATATCTCGTAGATAATCCCTTCAAAATAAATACATTGTATTGATAAAATGTTAGTAATAATTTTAAAAATATTAACTTCTTTATAATTTAATAAACTTTAATTTTTTATTATAATAAAAAATTTATAAGAATCTATTATTTATAAATAAAAGAATTAAATTATGACATTAATTCTGTCTTATCGATTTGTGGTATATGAGTTATTCTAGTTCTAATATGATCGATTGTTAATAGCAGTGGAATATTTTGGATATTTCTAAAAAAATATTTAAAAAGTAGAAGAATGCATATTAGCAATTTTTATAAACACAAATATATTTAATGTAGAAATAAATTTTTAATTCTATTTTCTTTATTAAATTAATTTTTTTTTCTTCTCTTAAATTAAAGATAAAAATTATAAATAAATAAAGTTATTAACAAATAAAGATGCATGACACGCAATAAATTAATATAATAAATAAATATTGATAGCAATATTAAATAAAATAATTACAATTAACAGCTTCATCAACTTATTATATCAATAACAGAAAGATTTTACAAAAATTTTATTTATTACTTTATTAAATATTAGTTTATTAAATATTTTATTAATTTTTAATTAAACTTCTACATAAGATTTATGTTAAATAATATAATATTAATACATTATCATTTCTTATAATATTGTAAGGGGAAGTTTTTGCAAAGAGATAGAATTATCTAAATTTAAACAGATCTTAAATTATTTCTTTCTTCAAGTCAATTTATAATAACGTAATAACGGGATAAAATTATCCTTTAGCACAAGAAATATCCTGTTTGGGCTTAATTCGGGACCAAAAGAGACGTATAGATTATGAAAAGTGCGGGAGACAAACGAGCGACGGAAGCGAAACGTGAAATTAACGAGCAAAAATAAACGTTTCCTCGATAATCTCAGTCGCTCGCAGAATTCTCGACCGGCGTACGCGCTTCTCCGTTCTTCGCTCTATTTACTTTTTCTCAGAGCCGAATGAGTTATCGCGTCGGAACCCCCTCGGGTTATCCTAATGAGCAGAAACGCCAATAAGCCAGTACGTCTCGACGGGGATGGTGTGTTTCTTATGTCTTATTTTTAAACGGGGTGCCTGTTGACGAATTTGCGGACGCGCCGTCCGTCTGTGCCGTAAATGAAACATCGGAAGTATCTTCATCAGCCTTTCTAGAAATGTTTAAATATAATAAATTGTTGACATTCTTACTCGCCCGATGTCAACAATGATTAGATGCTTTCTTTTAACATGACAATATAGCACAGAAATGTTTAATGTTATAATATAAAAACAAATAAGAAAGATATGTAAAAGATATATAAAACAATCGGCATAATTTCGTAAAAGATAACGGAGTTTATTACATTAATCTTTACAAAAAAAATTATATGAAAAGATATGTAGAAATTTTTAAAGTATATTCTAATTTTGCAATAGATATTTTATTTAAAAATAAGGAATAAAAAATGTAAATCATGATTTAACAAATATGAGGTAAGTATATCTTAAGATATTTCTATACTCTTCATATTTACGGATTTCTTTATTTCAATCTTTGAATATTTAAGAATGTTATCGCGATATATCGCGAGTAATCGCGTCAAGGCGAGCATTAATCTCTCGCTAGCGCGGGGTCGGCAGGTCGCGAGCCCTCTTCGGAATAAAAGAGCTCGGGCGAGGCACTAGAAAGGGGAGAGGACAAGGATGAAGGAGAGGAGGCAGCAAGAAAAATTGCGCTCGATGTCGTGGAAACGGGCGAAGCCGTAAAACAAACGGTCGGACGTCGCGCCTCTTTCTCCGCGTCTAATTCTGTCTTGTCGTCTCTTCGCCGTGTATTTTCGTAGCGCGTGTCACCTAAGTGCCTTATCTGCGCGTTTTTCGAATCTCGCTAGATCTTGAGATCTATCCTCGAGTCACGTGTTACACACCTGAACTTGTACATTTTTTCATTTTATTCCTAACGAGATACATGTTGTGCAATAATAATGAAGCTATATTGAATATAAAGATAATTTTCAGACTAATCGGATCCAAATTTTTTAAATATAAGAAAATTGATGAATTAAAAGATTGATAAAATATAAGTAAATTGAATAAAAATTCTTAAAGTATAAGATAAAATTGCATAAAAATAATAATATGTCAACGTTTTTCTCAGCTATTATATACATATATCTTGAACATAATTTATTTAGGCTCGATTGCATCAAAGTTACGGTGACTTTAAGCGAGGCTTAAATTCTCTCTCTCTCTCTCTCTCTCTCTTTCTCTCTCTCTCAGTTTACAGGTACCAGCCTTAATAAAATAAAATTTAATATTTAATGAAATCTTATTATGCGATTTTTTTTATTCAATGCAAGAAGATTGCTTTCAAGAAAATTGCTTTTTTATATTTTAATTCTAATTAATAAATTATTTTATATATTGATAAAAATTTGATTCGATGA
>Ga0157364_1000246_pt1 | contig 31594 bp, 19 predicted proteins | sample AttsexASBM2_FD_111476 | JGI IMG/M metagenome (GOLD analysis project Ga0157364, IMG submission 111476) | Fungus gardens microbial communities from leaf cutter ant in Ribeirão Preto, State of São Paulo, Brazil - Atta sexdens ASBM2 | ecosystem: Host-associated > Fungi > Mycelium > Unclassified ...
AGTAACTAATAATAATTAAATAAAATATTGAAGCACTGCATAAAAATCAAAATTTATTAAAACATTAAAATCAATTTTTTTATTAATATACTGTTCCTAAAAAAAATCGGTAATAAAATAAAATAAAAAAATAAAAAAATCGTAATTGTTTTTATTTTGATTTAAAAATCATCCAATATCTTCGTAAAAGTCTACGTATTATAGAAACATTTTCTATGCAAAAATATATGTATGTTCGATTAAATTAAAATAATTAAATTGACAATTTTAAGACACATATAACACTCTTATAACTTATACGTTAATATTATTTTAATATTTTATTAAATATTTATGTTCTTTTCATTTTCAAAGTTATTATTGCACAAACAATATAAATTTAAAAATGATACGAGAAAATTGTGTGAATGTCATAAGATTTATTTTCATTTCAGTGCTTCCCGAGAGAATACAAAAAACGAAGGAATTCAATAGTACAGCGTCGATTAACATGTTACCGCTCGCTAAGGGCAATCTGGAATACATCAAACCTTTAAAAATTAGTCAAAATCAATATGAAGATCCACGTAAGTATCTGAAGTAAATAGAACTCAATTTTAAACTCTAAATCTTTGGCTTTAGTTGAAAGTGAAAATGTGTACAAATATCTAGTCCCTACATTTTAAGTATATTTTTGCTTTCTCCATTTATCTCGGCCCTTTTTCATCTCCGAATCTTCTCAAATATTAACGTAGACGATCATATCAACTTAGAATAAATATTTAGAAAAATGAATATTACGTATGTTTGAAATTATATATAAAAGTATTAAAATATTAATATTTTTATATATAATTATATAATTTATTTATAATATTAATATACACAAAATGTGTTCCTAGATTGAAAAGTAAACAGAAGGTTTCTAACTATTCCATATAATTTTTATTTAATTTATTTTAATTGACGAAGTTCCTTTTATGTTTTCAGCCGAGCAGTTTTCCACAGCGAAAAGGCATCACAGTGGTCACTTCCGACACGCGACGGCTGAAGTCTGGGATCCTCATCCACAATACGAATTTACCGCCTTTGGAAGACGATTTCGTTTGCGACTAGCACACGATGCTAGTTTCGTATCTCCTGACATAAAGGTGAGGAGGATCAATCAAATGACATTTCTCTCTTATACGAGAAATTTTAAAAAGTTATAAAACGTTACATTGCCTTTATCATCGCGATGTATCTTTGTGTAAAAACCGGAGAAAGAGGGAGGGGTTGAAGCGAAACGAGCTAAGGCCGCAACTCTGGTGGGCCGTTTCGCTACTTAATTGACAGCCTTAATTAGCTAGCCTCTTCGCGGTGACGTTGATGCAGGTGACACACATGAGCGAGAACACGACCAGGAGGGAACACGCTGGTCATCACTTGGGCTGTTTCTACAGCGGGTCAGTCGACGGTGATCCAAGTTCAGCGGTCAGCGTCAGCCTTTGTCACGGAATGGTGAGTCAGAGATCAAGCTCAAGAAAATCGTCGTCTTCGCGATTCTTTATACGCGTTGCACACACAAGCCAGTTAATTCCAATTATGAAGATGATAAATCTGCCTGGAGTTTGTGTTCCCGAGCGAGTCGATTATCATAAAGTCGCATTGGGATAACTAAGTATATTTTCCATCGCTTGATGAATGTACTTCGGGCTATCGTTATGGCTGTCATTTTAGTTATTGAGATCGTTATTAAAAATACACGAGTTGATTTTCGATGTACGCCGAAAGTACTGAAAGAGTAGGAATGCCCCTCGAAGCGTACATTGATCGTAAATGTCAAATACTGCACGGTTGCGTACCGATTCACCGCATTTCGTAAATATTTATGAGTCGCGTGGCGTTACGCTTGCAACATGAGGCTGAAAGATAGTGATATTAAAAGGGAGTATTATCCGTCGCGAAGACGGATACTCCCCTTTTATCCAAGTACGTTTACATTAAATTATTTTACGTCGTCGTAAAATGATGAAGAAAGTGTTGTTGCTCGATGCAAAGTTCAAATTAAATTTTATTTAATCTTATCGGAAAATGTTTTTTATAAATGTTTCCGATTTTCTCTTTACCCAAAAATTCGAAATTGATCATTGCGCTAAAAAAAAATGTTAATAAATATTTGTTTAAATAGTACTAATATTAACATTTACTTACACACGGAAAAAAAATTAATTGGGTGGTATAGCAAACCTATAATTTATTATGCGAATTCAACATCGACTAGCTAAGAAGATTTCATGATTTAAAAATCGTTAATGTTCAATCAACTTTGTTATTTTAACATAGAAAATTAACTGTTATATATTACGACTATAGATTTGCTGAATCAATGAAGTTGTGTTTTTTTTCCGTGCAGTAGATAAATATTTATTCAATAAAAGAAATATTTAAATTAAATTAATGATTCTTGTATCGCAAATAAATATGGGAGGATCCGAAATTTACGAATTCGGAGTACAAGACATGATGTTTTATGTTAAAAGAAACAACTTGTTCTTTTTGAAAAATGGTGTTTAACAAGTAATTTTTGCAGAAGAGCAGGTTGAAGTTATACGAATAAATGCAAAAATTATTTATCGAATATAATTTTACTACAGGAAAAAATTGTTCATTTTAACACAAAAAATAACTTTTTCCTTTAGCAAAATTGCATAATCCGATAAGTAGTTTTTACAGGAGAGCAAATTAAAGTTGACAAATAAGTGCAAAAATTATTTATCGGATACAATTTTGTTAAAGGAAAAAGTTGTTTTAGCATAAAATATCATGTATACTCCGAATTCGTGAATTTCGGATACTCAATATATGTCTACATTTAATAAATATTTAGCCAATACTATTCAAACAAATATTTATTAAAATTTAGTCAAAATTTTTTTTTAGTGTACAGTTAAGTTCAACACTTTTCCCAAATTTCAGAATACTTTTCAATAACGTTTGAGTGCCACGATCACATCATAAGATTCAGAGTTCATCGATCTTTTTTTCTATAAGAAGCTCGGAGTATTTCTCTTTAAAACTACTACGCTATAAAATCTTGTTAAGTGACATTTGTAGTGTATCGTTAACGATCAGCGATGTGTCAAGAATCGATAATTTATAATAATAAATAATATATCGTCGCGTTCTTTTATTCACTTTTTCTCTAATTTATAGGCATAATAAATATGCACACGTGGCATCGGGAGAGAAACTAGAAGTCCTCGCGTTAAAACCTATAGCTATACTTGCTTCCACTTTCCAAAAGGATGAGTAGGTATATATAAAATCACGTTGAATTTCCTGGAGAGATCGCAAATTTTTAATTTATACTCGAACAAATGAGACATTGCAATTTTACGTAATGAAATACTTGTTATTGACTATAATAATACAAGAATTACACAACAAATTGCATCAATCTTATAGAATTTTATGTATCCAAGCAAGACAACAGATCACGATAAAATGAATCGAATGAAGTCGAACAGAAATCGATTTTTAATAATTAGACATCGGATTCTTGCGAACAATTGCATATTTTTTTGGAAACAGATTGGAAAGTAAGAAATCAAAGTAGAAATTTATTTGTGCATATTTATTTGTGCATATTTGCATATTTCCGCATAAAAAGTCGATGTCTCTTAATAATCATTTTGAAGCTGTTTTGCGTTCTATGTTGATGTCATCATGACTTTATTCTGCTAGATAGCTTAACAACAAAGCAGAATGTTGAAAAAAAGGGTTCATTATTGCCCAAAAAAGATATAAGTTTTTTGTAGATTTTTGGTTTTCCGAATATGACAAAATTAAAGAGTTTATAATTATTAAAGGGTTCATTTGGAGATCAAAACCTTCAAAAAGCATTATTCATTTTATTTATACTTTTTTCAGCAAAAATCGGCTATTATTTTAACATCCTCTTTTATTTATCAGTTGTAAAGATAAAAAAAAGAGGTAAAGGAAAAAAAATATATGTTCTATGATACATACGCGAAGATGTCTGAAAATAGTTGTACGCAAAAAATAGGTTCAAGGCCCGCATAGACCTGCAGGCATTAGCCAGCGTGGTACGCATTTTATGTGATTTGTTGGATTACATGTGCCGCGCGCGCACACACGTACATCCGGTGGAATCGTCTGGCTGTACCTCCAAAAGCCGATTCCGAAAGAAAAAAAAAAAAGATACGACTCTCGATCGTATATCAAACATCTCGGAATCGTCTGAGTCGCGCAACTTCATGAGCCATTCAGCGGGAATGCACGGTTGGTCATCTGCAACACCTACCGCGACGTTCCAACGTTGGGAACGTAGACCCTGCGATACGATTGGATTTTATATCAAGAGGTGTTAGAGATCGAGAGAAGAATTATTTGCGACGCTTCGTGAGCGGGATTTATTGCGCGAGACGGCTCGTACATCACGACCGGATGGTGGACGCGATGGTGGACGTCGCGTTTGTCGCAATGTCCCTCGCGGATTGCGAAGCTGCGCTTTTGCGAAACATCGAGGAAATGACAGGCACCTTTACGCGTGCGGAAATTCTAGTTGTCGTCCTCCAATAGATTCTTCGAAATGTATATCCCGTCGAATAAATTAATCTTCGACATCTGGGATTGTCTGAGATTGTCTAAATAGGGACTGTCTGAAATTTCTTCACCATCATGGTTACCAGTTGCCGATGGAAGTCTTTGAGTATTTTTTTATCGTTCCTTACGTCAAATTCGTTCTGAAACATTTAAGAATTTTCGTCAAAGATCGTTTCTTTCGATTATCTTAGGCGAGCCTGAATAAGAAATTTATTAAGATCGATTGAAATTCATTAAGATGCATAAAGATTCTTTGTCAAGTTTTTTTCGAGACAATACGGTATATAAGATTGATTATCGTGTTTTATTCTCAGATAGATGAAGGAAGTTATTTTGATCGAAAGAGGATCAAAAGAGTTTCTAAAAGAAAAATCGATACATTGAGAAAAATGCAGGATTGTGCATTTAAGCGTAATAATAAAATAATCTACATCTATGTGTATACACAAAGTAAATTATGTAAATTATGTTTTATGTGTCATCTGTATAAACAATCTATGAGTTATTGAAACCTTCTTGTCGTTGCATTGGATTGCGTCAAAGCTTTTATCTCGCTTATATTTTTTTTATTTATTAATGTTAAAATTAAACAATCATCAATATTAACAATCATAGAACTTAATTATTTTTCTTTCTGTATTGTGTAATCCAATTTATAACATAATTTATACACATTTTATATTGCTTGTTTACATGAGAAAAATTCGTGTGAACTTTGTAAATAATTCATAAAATTTCCGCGTAATCTTGAAATATACGGTAATTCTGGTTTGATAGATTTAACTGTAAGTCTGATTTGTAGCTTTATGATTAAATCTATTAAAATTTCAATTAATGTAACCAGATTCTTTTTTTCAGTGTAGTAATATATATGGAAAGGATATTTTATTGAAATATTTGAAAATTTCACTTATAATTGTCTAAAATTTAGTTATTAAGTAAATTCGATTTGACGCATTGGTGCACATAAAGTTGTCATACATATAGATTGATATAAAATATATGTTTAGTATAAATAATATAGAAATGGATTAACTACGAAATCTTCACTTTATTATGTTGTTAGGCAAAATATGTGTTCTATAATCCAAAATATTAGCAATTCATTTTTACGCTCAGATTAAATCAGTTTATAGCAGCTTTAATACGCACCAATGCATAGCAAAACGTCCAACTAAATGTTATTAGATATACAAAAAACAATTTTATTGAATCAAAATATAATAATTGCATAGGATACTCAAACTGATGGCTAGAAAACGTCAAAACTTTTTCAGTATTACTTATCATACTTGAGTTTTCTACATAATTATTTCGATGATTCAATAAAATTATTTTCAGTTCTGTATCTAACATAATTTTTAAATACTTCAACAAAATTGTTCTTTCCGTGTAGTGTATATTTGTGAGCGTCAGAAATTGCATTCTTGTTGTTGACCCTTCTCTGTTAGGATCTTTTTCGCGACCTTATGTGAAATTTTTCTTCCTTGGAGAAAAGGCTCTGGAAAGGCGAAAAATGGAATAAAAAAATTTGCTCCTCGTTTATTTAATGTTTCTCATAGCGATTTGGGTCATGCTTTAATTTAGCCATGACAAGGTTAGACTGATCAATCGGCCGTCTGTTTAAGACATAGAAATAGGAAGAAGTAAGCGCCCGGTTGAGTTGAGCCTTGATGTCTTTACTCTCGATAGCAAGTCGAGCCACTCGACCTAATTATTCGACCCTGCTCGTGAGACGAGTGAATCTCGGTCGTTATCTCGATCGTTCGCTCTTCTCATCATTTTCCGATATCCACTAATCCTTTTTATTGCCCTCGATATTCTATGCCTGAATTGAAAATTATATAGTTTATGGTCGGGTATTTCTTTTTGAGCACAGCTCGTTAAGAATAATTTCAGACCTTATATATCCCTGGTGAAAGTTTTTCTTAGAATTCTTCATATCATTTTTCACAATTTCTATATAAATTTCGGAATTGCTCTGAAATTTCTGTATAATTCTAACTTTTTAGAAAAAAAATCTGTTCTCAGATTTTTTTTGTTCAGAAATACTGACAATAAGATAGTTTATATCTTTTCTAGAATTGTTTATATATATAAATTTTGAAATATTTTATAATTTTTAAGATTTCTATTGTATAACTTAAAAAAAATTTATAAAATTAAAAAAAAAACATTTAAAGTATTTTTACAGAAATTTTTATAAATTTAAAAAATATGAAAAATTCTAAAAAAATATTATAAAAACTTTTTTAGGTCAACGTTTTTTGAAAAAAATCGTTTAATTGAGGCAAGGAGAATTCATAGCGAAAAATTATATTTCCGGTATTTTCGTTTCGATGGTTTTTACGTTAGCAGTATAAATGCACGTAATATACCGATTTTATGTGTCTTTCGACACGTATGATATATGCGGCCATCAAGAACCGACGCGCGCGCGCGAGAAACTCGAGATAATTTCTCATGGCTCAGTAATCATCGTGTATCTTTTTATTTGTTTGAATCTCAGTCACGAATCGTCATAATAACAGATTACGCTGTTAGGCAAACTGGAGCTCTCTATTACAAATCGTACGGAATTTTGCTGGCGAGGCGATCGTGATAACGGACGATGTTAACATTCTTATATCTCAATCTAATGAATATGGGAAAAGTCGGTGGATGAATACTTGACATAAAATTGTACTCGACAACTTGTACAAGATCGAGAATCAATTTCCTTTCTTTCTTCATGCTGATGTTCTTCACGCAGGTTTTAATAAAGGAAGGACCTCACATTTTTACATCATTCTAATATAATTACATCAAAATTTGTATTGTATTATTTTTAACCTTTCGTAATCTGGGTTTTTTTGGTACAGTTTTTTTGGCAAAATTTGACTTTCAAATTTCAATTTTTATTAAATAAAAAATAATAAAAAAATATTTTAATATTTGAGTTAAAAAACTATTTGATAATGTACAGAGATATTGAAAAATGACTCTTTTTTTATATTCCTTGAAAGTTTATAACAGTAAAAACTTGAACTGGACAAAAAACTTAGATTATAGACAGACGGAAATAAAAATATAATTATAGATATGAAAGATTAGTTAAAATCCATGTATCTTTTTGCGAAATTTAAACAATAAATTCTTTTATATCAATTTATAAAAATAATTTTGTTTAGAATATCAAATGAAAATTTTGGTTGATGCAAAAGTACCAAATAAAGCATAAAATAAAAATTTTAGAGATATAAATGATAAAAGAATAATTGTTGCATTCGACGTAATCCGTTGGCAATTATTTGGCATAAATATTATGAATACTCCTTGCATTTCTTGACTTTTACACTTCATGTAAAACTCACGTACGTCATATAATTATATCTCGTGAACAATCATTTGAATTGATGAAATATTTGTAATGTGTTCGAAGCACCCGATTTGTTAAGAAACTCGATATTGTTTTTCGGCATGGAACAGCATCATAAGAACGCAAATCTGCAAGTTCTACTCGAGCCGGTACGACCAGTTTTGGATCGACCTGACGACCTTGACAGAAATGTGTAATATAATAGGCGGAATTAATTGGAGATATTTTGTCTGTGATGACATTTTATGCGGCCGTCTTAATGAGGATCACCTCGTCATGAAAGACAGGCTGCAGAAATGCTGAACTTGATTTGTGTCCTGACAACGAGACGATGCACAAGTGTAAAACATAATTAATTTACTCAATTAATTAAGTATTTATTTGTAAACGATAACGCCTACCAATTTACGCTCCTCTAAGAAGTTTCCTCTCAACTCTCTGTGTTTCAATTAAGATAAAAGGCATTAAGATAAGACACTAGCGTTTTTCAGATATCAAAAATGAATGTTAAAAGTTTAAAGTTTAAAGAACTCGTGACGTTGAAAGCAATCACATATTTTAGTAAGAAACGATTTAAATATTTACACGCTGATTATTATTATTAGCAATAATATGAGATAACAATGATGACAATCGCACATCTTTTACTGATGAATGAACACATCTCTCTTCATCATGTTTTTCTAATTTTTTATCTATTTGTTTATTTCATTTATTTGATAATTTAGATTCGAAAACAACGTTATTATGATCCAGCCAAGTCACTAAAAAAATAATCATCAAAATTAGATGAAGTATTAAGTCCGTTTGTATTACAAAAAATTCTCCCCAAATATTAAAAAAAAAAAAATATGATCCCTGTCTTAAAGGAACTTAAAGAGCTAAAATTTATATTTAATATTAATATATTCAGATACGCGTTCTTATATCAAATTACCATAGTCTATTATTGTCTCCGTACAGGCCGCGCAAAGCACGTTACAGAACCAGGCACCTTATATTATGATGTATTATACCCCGCGCATTAAGCGGAACCTAAATAAAGATAACTCTGGCCTGGCCTGGTACCCTAACTGCCTTTATAATTTAAGCCGGCTCGGTTGTGCACGACGAAACGTTACACTCATAACTTACCTTGCACTCGTGGTGTGCGTTTCGCATATTTTTTCTTCCCGGTAGTACCGGGTCTTCAGGCATCTTTCTCGGTATTATAGCGCTGTTTTTTAACTCCGTCGTCGCGACATGCTTTTTGATGTTTTAGCATAAACACGGACCTCGGCGTAAAAGTCGATTCGATGTGTCGAGTCAAAACAATCAACAATACGCAACAAACATAATGCACACGTTCTGTAACGAAAGCGCGAAGGATACAGGATGCGGTCAGCGTTTTTATGGCTTGCCGTCGCAATATGGTATGAAGTATGCTCGCTCACGATTTAACATCGCTTGCTCTCGCGATAGGGATATCCGTGCGAGGAGATACTTGAAAATTGCTAGCTAATTTGCTTAATTCTTTCGAGGCTTCCGCGTTTCCTCCGCCACGACTAAGGCACGATGTCAGAAGTGAGAGAAAGTCACGTGTGAATTCGCTCTTTCTCTTACTCTTTTCTAATTTCTTTCAAATATTTTTTCGCACCTTCAAAAAGAGAATGAAGACATTTACTTAAGACGATTATGGTAAAGAATCTCATTGCAAACGCTGTTCCGAATGTCTGCATGGAGAGGATGGATTTTGTATTTAAATTTAGCTACATGAATCTAAAGATAATTTTGTTAGATTATCAAAATAATTATGTAAGGATGCTCAAACTGCTAAAATGTAAAACATTTTACAACATTATTTCATTAGAAAAAGAGTCTGGTTGCATTAATTAGAATTTCAAAGAAAATGGATAAATCAGAATTTTCTGGTTGAATCTATTATAATTCTAATTGAGATGGCAAAAATTCTGATTGATATAAACAGAATGTTTTAATTCGTTTATTTTCAACTTGAAATCTTTTCAGTGTCATCATGCTTGAAATTTTTACACTGTTAAATTCATAACGTCAAATTATATTCAATTTATATTATTTTTAATCAGAAGAGTCTGTAAGAGAATTTAAGTCGCGTAAGTGTGTCATTATCATTATCTGATGAATAAAATTGTATATTATTATCTGATTTAAATTTTGTTGCTTGTTCATGGCCATTTACCTTCACATATTTTTAATCATTTCTGTAGATCGCTATTCAATATGTCATAAAACAGTGGAGTTGAACAATTTAATTAAAAACAATTGACTCAAATTTAATTTATTATTCATTAAGTGCGTTTTAATATGAATATTGTTTACTTTAAAAATAAACACATAAATGTATTAATTTACATTTTGTCGCATATAGACGTTAAAATTAACAAAATATTATTTAATTCAAGGAATAAGATTATTATTATTTTTTTTTATCTAACAATGTATGTAATTATTTGGATAATCCAACAAAATTATTTTTCATATTTAGTTAAATGTTTAGAACAGCAAAACTTACTTTTACTTCAGCAAAATTGTTCTTTCCATGAAACTGCCAAGCGGCTGTATTTTTAATGTTTCGCATTATTAATTAACGAGCGGCATTTTCACTGAATGACGTGAGGGGCACGTTGAATCAGCTTCGCTCGTCGAAAGGTCGATGAATTGCTTCAGCAGGATAATCGCGAGGTCGTTAGTGGTCGTAGTTGTGTGTTGGCCGATCGAAAAGGCAAAAAGGGAGATCAGCGAGGGAAAGGGTAAAATAGTGACCGAGCGAGAGACACGGGGAAGAAGAGACGGAGAGAAAAACGGCGTTCCCGCCGAGAGTTCTCGGTAATCCTCAAGTCAGTCTTTGTGCCGCGGAATAGAGAAGGCGCATGTCTGCAAGAATGCAAATCGCAGACACAAGCGAATCGAGTGAAGCCGCGTATATGAGCCGCGTGCCATCGCTTACGGCCGATGGTTTGCGGCTAGCATCGCGTAAAGTTTCATTCACGTTATCTACATGGTCGCTGCACTGTCGCTTCGCAACAAGACGATCTCACTAGGAAACAATTCTCTTTCTTACTTCGTTAGATAGACCTTGAATTTGCATTAAAACGTTTCACAATGAGCTAAATTAGATCGCAACGTACGTGAATAATATTGGGTGAATAATATTGTCCGGAAAGTTCGTGCCGCAAAAGATTTAAATTTAATAAATGTATACTAAAATTTAAATCTTCTGGGTTTCAATTTTTCTTCAAAACCGGCACGAACTTTCCGGACAACCCAATATAAATAAGTAAGAAAAAAGCTCCAAATGCGATCAAGGCTAGTTCTTGGTGTCTAATAATATTATATTTCTATGTAAATTTTATAACCCTTAGGATATATCCAGACAAATTCGCATATCCGCATATATGAATGCATAAAGAAAATTATCCAATCAAATTTTACGCGCGTGTTTATAACAGCAATGTGATTGGATAATTTTCTTTATGTGTTTATGCGGTTATGCAAATTTGTCTGGATCAGACAGTTATTATAGTATAGTTGAGCCAATCGTGTCCTACGCATTTCTTTTTTTTTAATATTAGGAGCACCTAGCTAAATAATGATCTCTATTTATTCTTTTTTTTTTCGTATTTGATGATGAGTATAATTTGTAATATTATTGCTTGCTTCAGTATATGATTGCGTTTCAAGTTTGATAAGCCAAATCGGCGTTTAATAAGAAAAAAATACTGAAAAATTTGCAAATTTGCATGTGAATAATCAAGATTCGCTTTGACCAAAAATAGTATTGATAAGCTTAAAATACTGCAAACACTTATTGCGAAAAATATTATCTCAGCCAAGGTTTCAACCTCCTGCAATCGACGAATCCAGGGAGGAGAGCGTAAGGGCGATGACCTTTTCTTCGAGTCTTCTTTTTTAAAAATTTATAGTAAAATGTTATGTATATTTTTAATATTTTTGAAATGCTTAATCACAATTTTGATATTTCAAAAATACTTTTTAATTTAATTTAAGAAAAACTCCTGTATATAAAACACATAGATTCTGTTATATTATTCATTTTTTGTGTTAATATAATTTTAAATAAAACATTTTATGAATTATATATCTAAATAAATTTTTTCTATATAATAATTTAAAAATAAATATGTTAACCAAGGATTCTCTCTCTTTAAAATAAAATAAAAACAAGATTAATCTGGGCTAAGTCAGCGCAAGAGAAGGTACGCAATAAATTTTAACAAATAAATTTGTCACTCCATTTGATGTGCTGATGTCTTCTTTATTTAAAGTCTTGAACGTTTCGATTTTCTTTGAAATCTTTTTTAGCAATATTCTTAATCCATGTAATTCAAATAATAATTTAATATTCTTTTCATATTCGATTTAAAAAAAAATTTCACTCGTGACGCTCCAATAGTTCCCCATCCCCCATAATAAATTTCTGGATCCACCATGACTTTCCTGAATCTCCTAATTATCCTGCAAAGTGGGCGTATTTTTTAATTAAAAAAAATGTACGTTTCACGTTACACACATAACTTTCCAATTTTCTTCACTCTCAAGTCAGGGAATTTGACACAGCAAGATAAGTTTCCATTGAATTGGTCTCCTCGGTTATCAAAAGATTTGTTCCGGTGCTCAAGAAATTTAGCGCTATTTATATGCTAATTAGTTGCCCTATTAATTTTATTACTCGAGTCGTTCGGCAGGAAATTTCAAGTTATATAATATCCAATTTTAATTCACTGAGGAATGTCCTTGCTCTCGTACGGTTCTAACATCGGAATGCGTATTTATATTTAATCGAATTAGAGTAGCTCGAAATCTTTGATAATGTAACTATAATAAAATTCACGGGCCATAAGTCACAAGTATTTGAAATAAGAGGTGCGGTCTGTTCGTTCCTCTCACGTGCGCCGAGTGCCGAGAATCTGTATTCCGAAAAAATAAATAGATCCAGAGAGTTCATCTCCGTTTCGAATGTTTAATCAAGAAAGTTAACGTATCGTAGTTGGCGGATAGGATAACAACGAGTAGCGCTTCGTTTGTAAATAACGCTCTTCTAATAGCATCTGTCTATAACTCGGCGTTGCTTAAAATAAACGCGAACCGAATCTTCTCTTATTTCACGTAAACGTGTAATGTGTAATAATTCGTCTGATTACATGGAACGTCACATTTATAAATAATTCCAACGTAATTCTGTCTAATCGTTAGGAAATGGTTTACTCGAGCCAAAGGTTCGCGAACTCCAATCGATTTGTTTTTTTCGAGTAAAATGAATTTTCTTAGAAACGTAATTAAGTCTCATATATATGATGCCAAATCTTATTTTACGATTAAATTTCTATCAAGTTGTATTAATTTTACCAGTTAGTTTCATTTTATCATGCATTATTATACACAGAAAAAATAACACTGTATTGTAACATTGGCTAAAACAGCAGTTTGATTGAAAATAATTTTCTTTATTCAAAAATATTAAACAGAAATATTAAACAGAAGTATTGAGCGATCATTATTGATCATTTTTATTTTTTAAATTAATATTATCTACATTTTTGTTTGTCAAGAAATAAGTCTGAAAAATTATTTACTTTTATGTTTTTTATACTAACGAAATATTTGATTTTTAATTAAATGTTTGTTTATTTTTATAATTTATTCGCTTGATCCTTAATTCAGTCAGTAAAGAAATTTTTAGTGTTAATAAAATAAATGACATTTTATTAAAACAAGAGTATGATAAATTTATTTCTTTAATACTATGTTATTAAATTAACAGAATTATTTTTTTTTTCCTAAATTTTATTTTCAGACTGGTCACATGAAGACGTCAATGGGCAATTACTTCATTAAACCTACCGAGCATTGGCGTGAGGACGATAAGGATTCTCTTGGGTCTTCATTACAGCACGCGATCTATCGTGTACCTACGGCTGCGATCAATTTAAACGATGACTCCAATTACGATGCTCCCGAAAATGATGTTAAAAGTCGCAACTGCGGCTTAATAGGTAAATGAGAAGTTTCACTTATTTCGATTTTACAATATCACGATGCGTTATCCGCTTGGTATGTGGGGTGGTTCGTTAGTGACACAGTCGGGAAAAGCGGGTCATTCTGTCCGAAGAAGCAAGTCGAAGGAATGCAGAAGAAAATGAAACCAAGTCAAATTTGTTTCAACAGTGACTATCAAAATGTACAAACCATCATAAACGTTTTATTGAACAAAATAGAAATCTTAGTTTATTTTATTATTTTTTAATAAATTGAGAATTATTTATATTATATTAATATATTACAATTAATTATAATGTATTATAATTAATATATTATGTTTTAATTATTTATTTGTATTATAATTATATCTGAGATTTGACGCGCATTGAGAAAAAAATTATATTAACATTTCATGTATTAAATATATTATTAAAAAGGATAAAACATGAATTTTTAACAAATTAAGAATTATTCTTTATTTATTACATTATAATTAATTATAATATATTATAATTAATTAATATATTACATTATAATGTATTCATATTATAATTATATCTTCTAAGATTTGACACGCATTGACAATAAAATTACATTAATCTCATATAATATCAATATATTCGTAAACATATCGTTAAGAAGAATCGACATAAAATATCAATAGCGTATTAATACTGATCCAACATTAGTAAATTAATCCTGGTTCCAACATTGGTCGAAAATAACGAGGATGAATCAAGAAACATTTTATTTATGCTACCGCGCTGGACCACGATCTCGCGAATATCCACGGTTATTTCGATATGAAATTCCGATACGCATGTTCACGTGCTTCACGAGGCTTCGGAGAAAAAGCGTCGCGTCTTTTTTCACTCAACACATACTCGCACGACCACCTGTACCAAAACAGGTTCAGGCATTTACGTCTTCCCTCAGGCGGATTCTGATGTACCATCGAGACAGCTTGGCGACGCGCGTACTTTCTGCCCACAAAACAACGTCGTTGATACTACGTCGAAATTTTTCTCGTCTCTTGTCACATCTATCGCGAGACTGCGGTCTCTCGTTTTAAATAACATCGACCTCGGATCTACGTTTGCGATGGTACGGTGTCAATTGTTGACTCCGTTGAGCGATATTCTTGCGAATTCTTCTATTGGACGCCGAATTAATTGACTTGATTATAATTGGCATTGTCGATGCCCACAGATTATGACTCAGACGACGTCCCTTCTCTGTTAACCGACGATAGTTCCGCTAGAATTTACGTCGGGGAGCGTTCGCGGGAGCGTAGATCATTGACGCGGAAAACCGCATCGTTGGAGCGGTTTCCTAGAGAGGAGGAAGAGAGGTACGAACAATTCACAGAGCTGAGCGAGCATCGGGATTTTTTTCAGAGATTGGATTATGATGACAGGTATAGGCACATACAAATACGCAAATTTTGTACATTTTTGAAGGTCTTGAAAATTATCGAGATATTTCCAACTGTTGTTCTTAATTTGTTCTTAAACTTAATTAATTAAAGTAAATTTTGAATATTGTATTAATATTTCGCAAAATGTTTCCATACACAGAAAAATATTATTCTGTTGCTGAGAAAAATAATTATTCAATTTATGTCCTTTCTTTATATATTGGTTATCTTTAACAAAGAATATTTTCTTGATAGTCTTGAAAATATATTTGTTACAAATTTTAAAAACTCATTATTATGTATTCAAAACAAGAAATTATTTTTTTAAAGAATATAAAATTGATTGAAGAAGCGACTTTATATAATAAGCAAATTAAATTTAACTTAATAATCCTGATTGAAGTATTAAACTTACTAAGATTTAGAATATATATTTCGAATAAATTTGATGATAAACTTATGATAGATTTGTGGATATATGAACTTTTGAACTACTTGAAACAAGTAATTATTACTTGCGTACTTCTGTATGTTTCTGTGCGCAAATTAAAAACAGTATTATTTCTTGTAACTAACTATTGCGAATTTTAATCTTCAGAATTCAGAAAGTTTTAAACGTAATGTATGTAAACAGCATATTATTTAATTGTTTAATTTAATTGTTTAATTGTTTAATTTAAAGCGGGTTTTAATTTTGACGGAAGTTTAATTGTTAAAATTTGAAAATTATGAATTGTCGCCTTTTCTCGCAATATTTTCGCGGAAGAGTTGACTCTAATCTTCACGAGGAACAACGATACGCTTTCTGCATATTCTGGGACGCTCTGTCAACGAATCTATAGAGCTTGTTCTATGAATTCCAGATATTATATTATGGAACGTGAACGTGAACGTGGCTATCAGAACGAAGACGCACAGGACTCGGAGATGGACTCGGATCCCTTCGTGACATGGAGACCGCGACGTGCCTTACCGCGTGAATATTTCATCGAGATCATGGTGGTAGCCGATGCGAAAATGGTGGAGTATCATGGCACTGGCTTGGTCAGTTACATTCTTGTCTTGATGAGCACGGTGGGTATATATACTCTTTGAACGTTGTTTGAAAATATTCAATTCCGCTTTCCAATTAAGTGTTAATGCCGCACCAAGATATGATCCTTTACATTTTTTTTTAATAAAAAATTGTGATTACATTTAATGTGTTTATTTGTATATGAGATCACAAAATAATACCTCACATTTTTCAAACTTCAAATTTGCAGCACGTAAAATTTCACTTTTCTATATATCTATTAATAGTTGAAAAAAAATATAGAACATTACTTTCTGAACAGTCCACATATATATCGAATATCCTGCAATGCGGAATTGTTGCTTAATTTTCATGATGATCTTTGATGAATAATTAATTAAGATAGTGGGTTTCTAATGAGTTAAATTTTATGAGAAAAATATGGATGATCAAAGAATATTCTTGCTTTAATTTTGAACAGATTTTAATATGCTTTTAGTTGAGAATTTCTTTCTTATAATGAAAGTATAAAATTAAAAATTTAAAAAATGCAATAAATAAATCGTCTCTTTAATCAAAAAATTGCAAAAGATCTTAAAAGAATAATTCACATTGTCACAACATGAACATAGCAATGTTTAAATCCATTGATAAAAATCAAAGATGCAGTAAGATGTTATTCATTATTGAAAACGAAACTCGCTGCACCGGTATGTTTCTTTCGAAATAAGTCTTAGCAAAAAAACAGAGCCAATAAAGAAAAAAAAGGAAGGGGATGAGAGATGTCGATTCAATGTAATTCGACAATTAGCTTCGTCACGGCGGTCATTACCGAGTACGCTACGCCAGTTATGTATCCCACGCGAAGGCCACACCTTACGGGGAGGGCAACATCCTGCGAGGAGTTCGCTTTCACGAACCTACGCTTGTCGTCTGTTCGATGATTCAATCGCATTTCTCAACAATAATCGATCGACTTTAAGATTCATGAATTTTTTATGAACGAAAGAGTGCAGACAAAAGATCAAAATAGACTCTTTGTGTGCATAGTGTTCCAGAATAGATCGGATGTCTCTTTTAACATATACACGTATAGAATCTTTAATCAGATATAGGGATGTATCAAATAAAGCTAAAAAGTAATTAAGGTATTTGAACCGAATAAGACCTACCTAATTTATTTATTTATTTTTTTAATTCTGTTTAATGACAAAATAAACGAAGTGAGAATAAAACATCTATTTCACTCACATTCACAAAAGTAAAATATATCTTCTATATAGAATATTTGTGAATAAACGAAAAAAAAAAATTTTTTTTATAAACTTTGACTTTGAGTTTTACATGTATATGAACGTACCGAATAAAGCTCAAATAAAAATAAATTAAAAATAATAAAGGAAAAGAACTAAATATTGTTTTTCTAAATCAGTTTTAAATGAAATTCTGTAAGACTTACTTTACTGGCGTGAAGCGCGTTTTTAATCAATTTAAAAGTGGTTTTTATTTAGTGCTAGGCCTTATTCGGTTCAGGTAATTTGTTACAACTGAATTACCGGATATGTTTTTATTTGCTCCCCTGGAAGGATAGGTTTCACGGATCTACAAAGACCAGTCTATCGGCAATCCAGTAAGCATTGCAGTGATGAAGATCATCAAGACTGAAGAAATATTTGGTGTTAAGCATAGCGGAAGTGACGGAATCGCGGCGGCTGAAATGTTAAAGCGATTCTGCCAATGGCAGAAACGTAACAATCCCGACGAACCCTCACCGGAACACCACGACGCTGCGCTTCTATTAACCAGGTATTGTATTAGAAGAATTTATATTGTAAAAATATACGTTTTTCTATAATATGAAATTTTTCGTAAAAATTACTGTTTTTTATAAAGTAACAATAATTTTAGTTAGTAGACGATTGAAACTAAAATTTTCTTGCCTAAAGCGTTTAAATTTAATTTTTAGAATGTAATTAAATAACAAGACTTTATTTAAAATATATTTGTAAATTTATTATCTCAATAATTAAAAATTTTAAGAAGAAATCAGAATGTTGACAATAATGTTTAATAATGAATATAAAATAATTGCAAATGATGACTTTCCATTAAAATTTTTCAACTTAAATTTATCGAAACAATAATCTTATAGAAATAACGATTCGAAGTTTAAGAACATGTGACATGTGTACAATCTGAAAATAATTTTCAGAGAAAATCTGTGTCACAATCCGCGCCAAAAACGTTGTGATACTTTGGGCTTGGCCGAGCTGGGTAGAATGTGCTCTCCTGGATCTTCGTGTGCTATCGTGCAGGATAATGGATTAGCTGCAGCGTTTACCATTGCACACGAAATTGGTCACGTGTAAGTATATTTATTGATTGTAAAGTATACTATGCTTTCTTTATAATTTATGTTACGTAATTTATGTAATGTTATAATTTATGTAATGAAATCATTTAAATCCTTCTTGAAAGATACGCCGTATCTTCTTCATGAGATTGTTGTGCTATATGTTTGCCATGTGTGTCTTCATATTTAAATTTTTGATTTTCCAATCTTATTTTTTTCTTTGTCCTTTTTACACCAGATCTTGTATTATACATTTCCCAGTAAACACCAAATAATCAATGTCATAATTTTATACTCAACAGTATAAATGTAATATAACATATGTTATAAGTTACATTATTGAGTATAAAATTATAACATTGTTTATGTTACTTAATGTTTACTGGGTTTATATTTCATACTATTTCTTTTTGAAACATCTTTAATTAATCTTTAAATCTCTAATTTTCTAATCCCTTTTCGCTTTTCTTGTTCATGCGTATATTATGATTATGATTTTTTGAAACATTCCACTCAGAGAAAATATCCGAAATGCATTACAGACTTAACATGCCGCACGACGACGACTCCAAGTGCGCTGGTTTCAGAAATCGTTCGGGTGTGCACAACGTAATGTCCCGCATGCTGGACGATAATACTTTTCCCTGGGAGTGGTCCAAGTGTTCCCGACACTATGTCACCGAATTTCTCGAGTGAGTCAGTCATTAATTGGCGAATGACTCGGTTATAAACGATATGCCGGGGAGCATTCTGGAAAGAGATCGTTACTAATTGACTCGTGACCTCTACTTGAGACAGTACGCAATACGATGTCAGGTTTTGTCTGTTGATCGCGTTGATTTGCCTTTCTGTTCATAGCGGTACAATTCGTGGGATCTTTAATTCATTAATGGTTATTGGCAATGTTCCGTCGTTAAAGTAAGAGATTTATTAAGTTGATTTTTAATAAATAAATAACTTTTTCTCTGTTCTTTTGGCATTTAACTTTCTGTAAATATGTTACAACGTTTCTAAATAAATAATCATATTTAATTTGAAAGTTCTCTCATGTTCTTTAAAAGATGTCTCCTTAATGTCTCTTGATGTTTCTTGTGTCTATATTTAGCGAAAGGCACTTCATATGTCTCAAGTTAATAGCACATGTATTACGTTTAAATAGGTTTAATTAGGTTAATTAGGTTTATTTCTGTTTTTGCTATCAGAATAATTTAATTACATCATGTTTTCTTAATTAGTTAAGGCAATTAATTCATTGGCATTTGTAGGCTTAAGTGTAACGCGTTCTAAAATTGCGTTTTGAATCACGATTCAAGCACAAATAGGAAAGCCGAGAATAACTATTTTGCGTCAAACACATCGATTTCCAAGGAATGGATATCGGCCAGACAAATTAATTTCGATCGAGAAAGGCAATGTCGCGAGTTTTTCTATGACATTGAAACGAGTCATCGCCGAAACGAGTCATCGCCGTCGCTTAGAAATCCGGTTTAACGAGATTCTAAGCGACTGTTATACACTTGTAATATATTTCACGCATTGTCACGAGAAATATAATCCTCAAAGCTATTCGAGTGAATGGACAACTTTCTCTTAATTAACGATATCGAGAATTGTTATTAATTCGTAATGATTTTTTATTCCAGAGCCGGATATGCTAACTGTTTGCTTGATGAGCCCAGTAAAATGATGGAGAGACAAAACGGTCGGTTACCCGGCGAAGATTATTCGGAGAACAAACAATGCGAACTCGTCTTCGGGCAAGGATCCAGAATCTGTCCTCATATGGTGAGTGATGGTAAGTCGAAAACGTTCTCTTCACGCGTTTGATGGAGACGTATTTGCGTTCGTATCTCAGACAAAATACATTCCATCTTCTCGCTTATTTTAATTTCATGTTAGCCTTCATGTTTAGCCTGTGTCTTTATATAATATTATTAATGACTGGAGATATTATCTGTTGGAACACACGTTCAAGCTTGCTTTTGACTTGTCTATTCCGTAGCGTTATTACGACGGAATTCGCTTAAGAATTGAAGTAAATTGAGAGCTTGGTCGGTTACCGGCCAGGCAGTGTGTAGGAGACTGTGGTGCACCGCGCCACTGTGGGATCATCATCAACAGTGTCACACTCAACACATGCCCTGGGCTGATGGTACACCTTGTGGCATCGATAAATGGTGTCATCGCGGTGAATGCGTCTCACGTAGAAACCTCGAGCCGGTGCATGGTCAATGGGGCGAATGGGGAAGATATGGCGAATGTTCGCGGACCTGCGGTGGTGGAGTCAAGAGAAAATATCGCGAGTGCGACAATCCGGCGCCGAACAATGGCGGCAATTACTGCATCGGCGAGCGCGTAAAATATCGCAGCTGCGGCACCAGAGAATGCCCATCAGGTAGCCCAGATTTTAGGTACGTGTCTTGTATGAAGAAAATGTACTGTATAAATCTGCAAGAACATCTGCAGTTCTATTAATTAACTGGCATTCTAATGGCAGTTAATTGATAATCTGAAAATCTAGTAAATGCAGATCTAAAAATAATTTTGTTGAACTATTAAAATAATTATTACTTACTAAAATAATTGGACGCTCAAATTGATTGTTAGAATTTTTGCAATGTTTATTATACTTAAGCGTCCAATATAATTGTTTTGATGGTCTAACAAAATTATTTTCAGATCTATATCGCTAGCTGCATCTAAATTTTTAGGTCTAGCAAAATAGTTTCTTCAGTATATTAATAGTAGATTATTCACCCATTTTAATGCATTAGTATTTATTTTTTTCTTTCATTTACAGAGAACAGCAGTGCTCGAAATTCGATAACAATAACTTCAACATTCAGAATCTTGCTAGAGATGTTAAGTGGCATGCAAAGTATACAAGAAGTAAGCAATGATTTATTTTTTTATCATTTCTAAATTCATTTCTAAATTCTTTTTCTTAATCTATGCGATAGATTTGACCCAATTTTTGGAGGAAGTTATGTGAGAAAGATATGATTTTTGGAATTTTTTTTTATAGTATTGCCACAAGATCGCTGTAAACTATACTGCCAAGTGGAGAGCAATCAGTATTACATGTTACGCGACAAAGTAATCGATGGGACACCCTGCGGCCCCGACACTTTTCATATATGTGTTAATGGCCAATGTAAGCCCGCTGGATGCGATCACATCTTGAATTCGACAGCTGATCTTGATACCTGCGGGGTCTGCAGAGGCGACAATGCCACTTGCCAGAGAATCGCGGGTGCCTACAATACTAGCGTATACGGTTATACCAGAGTAGCTAAAATTCCTGCAGGTAGCAGCTATATTGATATTAAACAACACGGATGGCTGAATTCTCATAACGATAGTAATTATCTCGGTAAGATTTTCCTGCCTTGTTTCGAAGATTTTTTTTAAATTAATGAATCAGAACTGTACTAAATCTAAACAATAAGGATATTATCATATAAAATTAGTAAATTGAAGATAATATAAAGCTATTCTATTCTATATTTATATAAAATATTGTTATGTTAATGTAAAGAAAATTACACATAAAGATTTATTATGAATCAAATGTAACATGTACATGTGCTTATATCTCAGTTTTTCTATTAAAGTTTTTTTATTTTATTATTTTTTAAACCACTTCAACATATTGTTATACAGCGTTACGGATTGGAGAAGACGGCGAATATATTTTAAATGGAAACTTTATGGTAATGCATCGTAAGGTGATTGTGCATCCAGGCGTCACTATCGAATACAGCGGACCGGAATCGGTTGTGGAACGACTGAATAGTTCCCGGCCTACTGCCATCGATTTAATTTTGGAGGCAGGTTCACCGTTTACATTTTACAATTACGTCACTTAGCTAAAAGTAGTTTCTCTGGTTATGTGACCCCGCTCAACTAAGAATACGGAATTCCAGGTATTATCCGTAGGAAACGTTTATCCACCACAAATCACGTATGAGTACACTGTACCCAAAAGAATTCTAAATAGTTACACGTGGTTGCTCAGCGATTGGTCAACCTGCAATCGAATGTGTCAGGGTATGAAATATCGTAAAGCCGAATGTAGAAGTACTGAACACAAGGAAGCGGTGCCCGATGCTTATTGCAGAAATGAGGAAAAACCACAAGAGGAGAGTCAGATGTGCAACGCGCATTGTACGCTGCAGTAAGTGAGAAACGCGTGAAAACAAAGGATCAGTAATATACCACTTGGAAAAATTAAAAATTTATGAAATAAGAACATAAAGGAATTTTGCTGAACATAAACTAATAGTAACATTATATCACTATTGCAATTTTCTATTCAACAATGTAACTGTTATGTACAATATGTGTTACATTATATTCATATTGAATAGGAAATATTGATATAATGTTACTGTTAGTTTATATTTAGTGAGATATGTGCACGATTTTATGTGCATAGTGTAGCAAAATTTAAATGATATTTCTGCATTCATGATAACTCTAATTACTGAATCTACATATTTAAATCACTTTCAGATGGCAAACGACTTCCATGTCTGAATGCTCGAATCACTGTGGTCCGGGCGTGCGAACTGTTACCTCGCGATGCGTTCAAATCTTGCTAGACTCATCGCATCCTCCGCGACCAATACCGGCGCACGCATGCTTGCACATCGAAAAACCGAGCGAGCACCAACCATGTGTTGGTCCTTGCGACGATGCTCATTGGAGTTATAGCGAATGGAATGTCTGCAGTGTCTCATGCGGCGGCGGTGTACAATTGAGAAGCGCGATATGCGTTGATTCAAATGAGAGGCAGGTACGAGATGAGAATTGCGTCAGACAGGAGAAACACCTTAAGCGGACATGCAATCAAGAGGCTTGTCCGAAATGGGATCTGGGAGAGTGGAGTCAGGTAAGATGCACGCTATACAGAGATACATAAAACATGATGTTAAAATCAGATTAGCTTGTTGATAGTTTTTCTTAGAATTTGTCATATAATTTTCAAAATTTTTATATGAATTTCAGAATTTTTCAAAATTTCTTCATAATTTTATTAATTTTTTAGAAAAAAATAAAAATTCTGAAAAAATTTTTATCAAGATTAGCTATATAGAAACATTTTAATATATTATACAGAACATAAAAACATATTTGTATTTTAAATATCTTTCTCTTAAGATCAGTACTTTCTGATAACAAAATATAATTGATCAGCTGTTATGCTTTAAATATCTCTTATGCAGTATTGGATAATATTCGTGAATAATTTGGATTAATGGATGTTATAGTGTTCCGTAACTTGTGGCATGGGAAAACGACATAGAGCTTCCTGGTGCCAGGTCGAGAATCGCGTGGTATCGCGCACGTTCTGCAGCGGTACGCCGGTTGTAACGGAGGTCTGCGATGCTGGTCCTTGTCATCAATGGCATGCCAGCGATTGGAGTCCGGTACAGTACATTGGACAATTTTCTGTACACGTTTAATAAGTTATCAAGTTGAATCTAATCTCTCGTTGTACAGTGTTCAGTGACGTGTGGCGAGGGAACGTCGCGAAGAAAAGTCGTTTGCAAGAATGCAGACGGTACTCCGAGTGACGGATGTCCCATTGCTGAGAAACCAGAGATTTCGGTTATTTGCACGCTAAAACCATGTCTCAATGTAGTAAGTTTCCATTATATTTATCAACAAAAGCAATTTTTGGAGCTAATAATACAAAATTACAAGACTCGAATATAGATTGAATAGAATAGAATTTATTCTCTTCAGCATTTACATAAAAAAAGAGATTAGTTATTTTAAATCATTTTCATCTTTATTTTTTTTTTATAATACAATATTTGTAAAAGAAAGTCTTGTTTTCTTTTTAGGTAAGCTTACCGCCGACTACATATTCAACGAATCCTTCACGTGAGGATTCATCTCCACAAGAAAACGAAATTGATAATAACGGTATTACATTCCACTACAAGTGGCACGTAGGACCTTATGGAGAGGTAGGTTTATTTACTATAGTCAACATTGTTTATTAGAATGCGATTCATTTGTACAGTTTACAGCTTTCACAAATTCTTAACTTTGCAATTTATAATTCGGAATAATTCATATTATTTTATCATTTATGTATAGTGCTCGCAAAAGTGCAATATCGGATTCAAAAGTAGAATAGTGAGATGTATATCGGAAATCGGGATGGTTGCACCTGACTATTATTGCGATTCAAATCAACAACCGATAGTCAGAACGACCTGCAACCATCACCTATGTCCGGCTTGGAATACCGGCGACTGGAGTGAGGTATTGAAACATTTTCTGTTATACAAAGTTAATATGTTTTGTATGAACATTATTTTTTGTGTACAGAATTATGATATAAAATCATATTAAATATTTTTTCAGAATATGTTTCGCGAAAATATGCAGTTTCTTTTGATTAATCATATGCTTTCGATTTAATGATTTTAATGATTTTAGTGCGACGTAACGTGCGGTAACGGATTCCAACATCGTCAAGTCCGCTGCCAAAGGCATGACGGTGAAATTTTGCCGCACAAGGAGTGTAGCGAAGAACAACCAAAACACGTGCGAAGATGTCAGATGGAATCTTGCAGAAGTAGTCCTAAAAACAGCAGAGAGAACAGTCTGGAGTCTAACATCATTCGTAAATGGAAAATGTCTAATTGGACTCCGGTAAGTAAACCATATTATTTATCTATAGTAAAATTATAAAATATAAAAATATGGAGCAACGTTTATTAATTAACGAGATTGTTTTTTTATCCTTTAATTTTTGAATAGTAATTGAGGGCAACAGTAAAAGTTGAAATTTTATCGGAATTTATCTATGTATGAGAAGCAATGGAAAAAAAAATATATAGGCATTTTAAAAATATTAACGAAATACCGTTTTAGGAAAACTATTTTTATTAAGCGAAATATTTTGAACGGAAATATTTTGACTTCTCTTAATCCCCATTTTATTTTAGTGAATCATAAATGTAATAAAACAGTTAAAACAATTCAACAGAATTGATATTTTAACGGGCCAATTTCGGCAATAACGATGTTGAACGCTAAATTTGATCGTTACGGATGTGTGGCCAGTTTGCACCGAATCGAAATATTTTGCAGTGCTCGAAATCATGCGGCACCGGGATTCAGACGCGAAGAGTGGAATGTATGATGAGAAGAGGCAACCATGGGCCGGAAGTACCCGTTAAGGATGAGCAGTGCATAAGATCGAAATCACGCAAACCAAAATCGCAGAGATTATGCCAACGCATTGCCTGTGATTTTATCTGGCAAGAAGGCACCTGGTCGGAGGTATCTTTATACCTCAAACCTTACGCCAATGCTACAATCTTCCCAGTCAGAAATGATATCGACATCGAATCGACGTCAATTCGACGTCAATTTGATGCTTTCGAAGTTGAATCGACATTGATTCGATGTCGATTCCATTGTCATTTCTGACTGGGTTGCTACTAGGCCAAAATTTTACGAAAATTTTCACCTTAAGTAAAAAAAAACATGAAAGTAAAATTGAGTTTTACACGCACGCAAATATTGGTGTATATATACAGCAAAGGGGAATAACGATTATTGACAACGATGGCACAAATAACTAATCCTAATTAATCGCATATGAAAAATGGCTTCCATAAATACATGGTGAATTATGAAAAATGCATGATACCTTGATAACTCATAGGATCATTGTTAGATCCATGCGAGATGTTTGCACAATTTAACGTTTTTTTTTTTCAAACAGTGGATTTTTCTGCATGTTATTAATCTCACATTTATTCAGAAATATGTATATATACAGAGTGTTTCCCACTTAACGAGCGTAAAATTATATATATTTAGATATTAGATTATAGATGTTTAATCACTAATGTGTATAACTTGCACCTAGCAGATTTAGGAAATATTATTGACTTGTAATGTTTGTGCATAACGCTAATATCAATATATATAAAATATCCTGGGAAATTAAATCGCCACATATTATACAATCGTTATGCAAATAATATCATATACCACATGGTCTTAATAAAATGATAATGGCCTAAAATATATCACAGATTATACTTTTGTTTCAGATTACGCATGAGCATGTATATATTTATTTTTAATTGATTGCATAATTTTGTGTTTTAATGAGAGAATGTATCTTATCGTATCAAGTGAACTTTAAGCAAAGTGTCAATAGATTGAAAGAAAATTTAAATGAAATTGTATTCTATTTTAATGAAATAGACTATTTTTGCTAATGTTTAATTATGAATAAAAATGCAATTTTGACGAATATTAAATTGTCGACAGACATATGAAATTTTTGTAACTGCGGTTATAATAATTATTCGTGATGATTTGCGATACTGATTCTCCGATACATTTTTTCATTATGAAATTTATTATGACTTCCATTTATGACTCTAATCAATTTTATCAAGACACAATTATCGATAGAAATATTGTAATAATTTCTGCGCACTTGATATAATTAAGATTTATAGATGTTTATTTTTCCACAAGTGTACGCCGGACTGTGGCAAGGGAATACAACGTCGTGCTGTCACTTGTCATCGAGTAAACCGTTATGGATGGATCGATCCAACTCCAACGGTAGGTTGTCCGATGGATCAAAGACCAGTCGGCGAGCAGATTTGTAAACTACGCGAATGTAGCGATAAATATTATTGGACTACTGGCCCTTGGAGAAAAGTGAGTGCCTCTTTGAAATATTATTGAATTCAATGTCATACTAATTAATCCACAATTATAAGAATAGCTGTAAAAGTCTTTAGAGGTAGCTTCAAATATATCAAAATTTTATATCAAAATTTATTAATTTTAATGAAAATAAAAAACTTGCAATATTTCTTGTTTTAAGGATTATATCTTAAGAAAAAGAAAAAATTATAGTTTATAATCAATTATAAAATTCAATTTAAAAAGTTGAATTATTTTTTAAAGCAAAACATCTTTTTCAATTTTTTGAAAATTTATACCGATCAGATTCTTTAATTTTAATATTAATAATAATTAATATTAATAAATAATATTGTTTAATAAATACTTTGTTATTTGTAGCATTAATTTTTCTCTCTTCTCTATCTTCTTTTTTTTTTCTTCTCCTACATCTCTCTTTATATCTATTTTTCTTTTTTGTTTCTATAGTGTAGTCATCCTTGTGGACGCAAAGGTCGACAAATCCGCAGACTTTATTGCCACGATGCAATCATCGACAAGAAAGTAGCGCGGTTTCATTGTCCAGCTGAATACAAACCATTACGAAAGCGCAAATGCAACCAAAGAAAATGTGGTCCGGTCACTTGTCTCGAAATCCAGAAACGACTCAAAGCTACCACAGATGGCGAATATCCTTTGTTAATCGGTGGTAGAAATATGACTATTTATTGTCACGGAATGTCGAGCGCCGAGCCGCGAGAATATCTGACTTTGCCAGCTGGCGATAGCGAGAACTACGCAGAAATTTACGATAAAAGGTTGGTTGGCCAACTATCGTTTTATTCTCGATATTTACAGCATTATTTTTTCAACAATTTTTTATTTTTTCAATTTTATTTTTTTTAATAATTTCGTGTGATATCTTATAATAATTTGATTTTGATGTATCAGATTGAGGAACCCACACACGTGTCCGTTCAATGGTCAAAGAAATGACAGTTGCAACTGCGTGTCCGAATTGGGAACAGTGTCTGGCAGAACAATGTTTAAGAGGGTGCGCATAGATCCAGCGAAACTTTTTATTATAGGTGAGCACAATGTTTATACATACTTTGAATTTAATTAAAGCTTGGAAGTTTACAAAGACGATTGTATTTCATGGAAGAGAAGAAATGAAGGAGATATACATTTTTAATTATACATTTTTATATATATTCCATGCAGTTCTGCACACTTAATACACTGGAAATGTTTTATGTTTAGCGAATGATTACACGTTTTCATGGACAAAAGGAATGCAACGCGTAGAGTATGGCAAAGCCGGTGATTGTTACAGCCTCGTCGAATGTCCACAAGGACGTTTCAGTATTGATTTGAGAGGAACTGCTTTGGGACTATCGCCAGAAATTACTTGGATTAAGGAAACCTCGATCTCTTCTCTCGCAATCAATAGAATTGTAAGTAGAATTGTAAGAATCAGTTAATTGAAAAGAGAAAGTGGTTATCGATTTATTCAAGATTGCAAATTATATACATACTTATATTGCAAATTTAATACATTTTTCGTTTGCTTTATTTATTATTTTATATTTATATCTCACATATACATATAATATATAAAATCAAAAATGAAATCAATAAAATTCTGAAAAATAATTATTAATCAACGCAGTCACTTCGATGTATTTTTTTATTCAGCAGAAAATTTACCAATCTTTTTCTTAGAAGATCGATTCCAAATTTCTTTTGGACTAATTTAGACAATAGGAAAATGATAAATTTTAAGATAACAGATTTTGTATCTGCTTCTATGTTAATTTTTGAAAATATTCTAACACATATTTTTCGTGTTACTTGCAATTAGAATAATCAACGAATCGTCGGTAAATGCGGCGGTTATTGCGGCTTCTGCAAGCCGATGATGGGCCTAAAGCTGGACGTATTACCTCCCTAGTCACAGCCATCAACTTTTTTTGGTACTTCATCTGTCCTATGATTCCGCGACTACAAACCACGGTATCATAACCACCGATTTGCTTTAAATTCGATTAGTTTTTTAGTAACTGCCGGAAAGAAGTATATATATATATATTTTTTTTTTTTCAATATACATATATATTGAAGATAGCGATATCGAAATTAATGGACTCCAACGATCGATATAGCGAAATGCATGACACGATGTACAATCTATCACTGCCGTCACACATGTGCGATTATTATACAGATAAAATAACGAGTTACGATTATGTGTTTGTAGAAAACGTGTCTCTATGCAAAATTAGAAAGTTTACAACTAGAAAAAAAGAAAAAAAAAGCAATTTTTATTACTTCTAATAAATATTAATATAACTGGAGGTATTTTCTCGCCATAAATCGAATTTCCAGCAGACGTAACGATATCAAATCTAATATATAGTAATCGTTACATGCATTTCATGTACAAACTTAAAGTAATCGATAATGACATCTATTCTATGAATTCATCTCGTGATTAATATTATGCTCTCTCGATGATCTTATGATCTTACAGTTTGCTCTTATCGTGATGCACTGCCGTTTTCTACAATGCTCCATTGATTTTAAAAAAGAAAGAGACGTTAAGAACAATTGATGCTTTATTTTTACTTTAATAATAAAGTATCTATACATATTGAATGTATAAATGCAACTGAGATGAATAATTTGATTAACATCTTGGTACTAGTACAATTAATAATATTATAGCTTCCGGATAAAAAGAAAAGAATATACTCGAGTTTATGATTTTTACACAATGATGAATATTTTGTACATTTTTTTACTTGCAGTAAATACTGTAGAAACAAACTTAAAATTTCTTGAAGCTCTGTAGAATATAATTTTTCCTTGCATTGCGTAAGGAAAATATCGTCCGTTTTATTTCGAGGATATCGCAGTAACATTCATAGCGTATTGCACGCGTAAAATGAATAAATCTACTGGTAAGATTCATAGCGTATGCGTGTAAAGTACTTTGCAAATGTATAAACTGTGCCTGTTAATAACTAACATACATAATTTCATTTCATTGCTAAGGAATATCATGTAGGATGCTACGGGAAGTTTCACAAACTGTTTCTACTTATAATTAGGATAATTAGGATCGATTCTATTTCTTCCTTAATAAAGATATCTCATAACTTATTTATTTATTTGTCGCTTAGCAAACATATTTCTTTATAATGCATTTAAAGAGACTTACTGAAATTCAATCCTTTTTTCAGAGTTTTCCATATAATTTTTCAGAATTTTGCAGTTTTCTAAATATTTTTATAATTTTTTAGAAAGTTTTTCACATTATGTTATACAAATTGGAACACTTTTCTAGACTTATTTATACATATGAATTTTGAAATATTATATTTGAAGATTTCTTATTCTACAATTTTTATTAAAATAAAATCTTATAAAATCTGAAAAAGTTTAAGATAGTTTTTCAGAAATTATAAAATGAGAAAACTTAGAATATTATAAAAATTCACATATATAAAAAATTCTAAGATTTTCAGTATTTTTGAAAAGTATTCTAATTATTCATATAAAAATGTTGAAAAAAATTTATACAAATTAGAATTGATTTTCAAGGACAATTCTTTTTTTATGAAAAAAAATATTGACATTTATCAAGATTTTAAATTGGTCAAAATATATGAAGTTTGTGAAACTTATGACATTCCGCACTTATCCGCTCTGGATGAAGATTAAGCGCAAAATTCGTTTTCTATCTACTTATTACGTATATCGTATTATGTTACTGAAGCAGATCCGTGAAATTTGTACAAAAACTAATAATATTTATACTATAAAGTAGTAGAGTAAATAAAGTCTAAGGAAACTTTATTGCATTTTATCGCACCGCATCACTTAGGAACGATGTCATGAACGGTGTCGATTAGTCTTTTTACATTAAACAACCAACAAGATTGGTCAGTACAATAAAACGCCTTTCTCTAACGATTGCGACACTCGCGTATTAGATGTGAATGTTGAAGTGTCCAGTTTGTTGGACGCTTTACAACTCAGACGCCTGTTAGCTATATATAAATACGCGTATTTCGACAGACTGCCATAGTTAATATTATTATATGGTATATATATATATACGTAATTGTAAGTACATAATCTGCCAATCTTGGCCACGTTGTA
>Ga0157364_1000247_pt1 | contig 31544 bp, 22 predicted proteins | sample AttsexASBM2_FD_111476 | JGI IMG/M metagenome (GOLD analysis project Ga0157364, IMG submission 111476) | Fungus gardens microbial communities from leaf cutter ant in Ribeirão Preto, State of São Paulo, Brazil - Atta sexdens ASBM2 | ecosystem: Host-associated > Fungi > Mycelium > Unclassified ...
AAAAAAAAAAGAAAACGTGGCCGCAGTTCAAGGTCGCTCGTCTGGACCAAGTTCGGAGCTCGTTGTTGCTGTGATAAAAAGAAGAGGGATGATCGATGGTGAGAATCGACTGGGCTAGTCACTGTGGCTTCGTACAGGAGAAGACATCACCTTGTGGAGGAGGTGCCAGGACTCTACATTCGGCGCCTAACGCTCGAAGATCCCAGGAGGAGGGAACCGTCCAGTTCAAGGTCGCCATCTCCGGCGCGCCATATCTGTCATCCTCGTAGCGATTGTGCGCGCTTAGCGCGAGGATCATCAAGGTATCGAAGCGGATCAGAGATCTAACACGATCTCAAGATATTTCGTCGACAAATTTACAGTTGCGGCTTGCTCGCAATCAGTTCGCGGGCGATGATTGACAAGTTAGATCTCTGCACCTCCAGCTCTCACCATGACTACTCACTGTAATACAAACCGGCAATTAAGCCATCGAGAACTGGTTTCGAAAAAAATTTCACGGGATTCACCTATATTTAAAGAAGAATGTGTTTTGACACATCGTTCGCTTAACATCGTACTCATCGTGTTTGAAGTTCTATTTACGGACATTAAAGTCGTTAAAAATTGTTTGAGAGATAAAATAATTTTTTTTTATAAATTGTAGATTGTGCTATCTCACGCACATCCTTCTCCCTTTATATCTTAGGAAATAAAGTCTACTAGGACGTAAAGCAGAAGGGTTAATTAATTCTATCTGATTATTGAATGATTAACATTGACTGTGTACGAATTAACATGGTTACGCTAAAGAGTCAAACTTCTCGAAACGATGAGGCTGGTATGCGCAAGCCGAGACCTAGCGAAGTCACGTAGCTCACGATGAACACTCGCTAGGACCCCGTAATTAAACGTACTAAAATTTAACGGTCGATTCGTCGGATAGACGATCCGCTGCTGCGACTTAATAAAGCCTCACGGGCGATCGCCGGCACCATAACGTTATTAAAGCAGTTCTCGCATTAAAATACGAGCAGTATCGGTACGTCATTATCATCGATGTTTGATCTCCTTCTTCCTCACCGTCTCAGTCTCTTGCGTCTACCTTTCCACCGCACCGTCTTCCATCTTCCCCGTTCTTCGATCTTCCCCGTAACGTGGTGAACCTGACCTCTGCGCGAGATCCGGACAATGTTACCGGGTTTATTGTGACTTTGGAACGTGCTCTTGTTTCAGATTCTATAAAACGACCGAATCCTCCCACGTTCCGCCAGTATTCCCTTTGATCTGCGTGCCTCCTCTTTCCTTTCCCTAGAAGTCTTTCCAAACGCGGCTACGCCTCATGGAATATATGCTCTTTGCCCTCTCAGCAATTAGAATGCTATTGCTCAATTCAGTAATCTGGAGCAGTTTGCATAGATCATGTCAAATCTTTTGAATTCTTGTTCATATTACAGTATTAGAAAGTATTCTTATGAATGTGATAAATTATAGTAAGATAATTATAGTAAGATAAAATTAAGAATGAATATTAGGTTATATATAAACTCCTGTTTCTGATTAAAAAGAATCTTAAAATAAATGTAAAATTAAACGTGCATTAATGAAGACTTGTATATGCATTCCATAATGTCAACATAAATTATTTATCTCAAACGTCCAACATTATTTATGTTTTCCTAACGTGAATATCATAGGTTCTTTTAATTAACTTTCTGCTTTTTATCATATTATGTTATTTTCAATATTACTCTCGTTCGTTGTTTTTGTTCGCATTCCTATCTTTTTCGTAGAAATCTATTTCGATTTTATTTTAATGTATCCTTAAAATTTGATCAACAAGACTAAATTATATTTTCATTACATTTTATTTGTAGTCGCGATATTTATTTTTTCTGAACGGATGAACATAAGAAAAAGGACGACAACGTGCAGCACTGATAAATTTACCGAATCATCTCTCGCCATGATTATTTTCGGTGTCCAGGGTATTATTTTTCCCCTCGAGCTCTTCCCGCGCTTCATTCTCCATCGCGCGAGTTCACCTTTTTGCTCTCGCTATATTTTTTCATCCCCTCTTCTTATTCATCTTGCGGTTCAAGGTCGTAATCTTCTCGAGACCTCCTTTCTTTCAACCAGTTCTCCGCTTCGTCTCCCTTTTAATCTTTTTCTTCGGCCGTTCTTGCGCCTTCGTTTTCGAAGTTCAAGGCCTTCCTCCTCTTCTTGAATATTTTCTCCCGATCTCTTCCTTATGCACTCAAATTTCTTCGACCTTATTCTTTCTCCTTCCAATTTATTTGCTCTATTCTCTCCAAACTTTCCTTCCAAATTCTATTATTGTTCTTCTTTTCCTTTTCATCTCCGTTCATTCTCTTCGGTTTTCACTTTCAACTGCTTGCCACTCCGAGAATTTAACATCTTTCTTTCTTTGTATTTCTTTTTATTTTCTCATTTCTCTTTTCTGCCTTCGTACAACTTATGCATTATGTTATGTATTATGTTATGTTCAACTATTTTTTCGTATTACTTCTTTTTTTCTTGGTATAAATTTTATTTCCTTTCGTCTTATCTTTGAATAATTCTCATTTCCTTTTCGTATTTCACTTTCGGCCGTTCTTTCTATCAACTTCGTCTTCCTTATTCCTTCTTGTTGCCTCACGTTTATATCCTTTTTCTCGGCGTTTCCTTTTTGAAGTGTCGTGCCCTCCAGGCTTCGCAATCACATCTAGTTATCCAGTTGTCTGAAGTCGAAGAGGACGAGTACCCTTTCTCGTTGTTGTTACAAATCCTTTCTGCACCGTCCACGTGCAATCATCGTGGCGGGCGATCATTACAAAGTGAACGAAGCGAGAAGTGTTGCTAACTTCGTCGTGACACGAGCCCTGCGGCCCTATGCTTGCCGTCTCACGAAAGACATGTCTGTACTTTTATTTCTTCGCGAATGTTACGTGAAACTTTCCAATCTCGGAAGTTACAATATTTCTGACTATTTATTCAATATTTCATAGAAGGTACCAAGTTTCTCAAAAATACTAGAAAGCGCACTTAAACTATATTTTTGGGCATATGACATATTTAGATTTAAAGAAAGTGCAGCATAATTAAATTATTATACACTGAAAAAAAAATTGATTGCTGCAGCAAATTAAATATTTCATAGTATTTTTCATGGCTGTAGCAACCAATTAAAAATGCTATGTCGTATAATCATCTAATTTGCTGCAACAGCCAATCTTTTCTTTCAGTGTATTCGTATAAAATTATGTATTATTATAAAAAGATATTATTTTTATTTAAATCCTGTATTTAACCCTTCATCTATGTGTATTTATGTGTATTCTATGTGTATCCAGCTACAGATCTTGGTTGGAAAGGATTCGAAAGGAAAGTCCGGCTTTCTTAACAATAGTATCTTTAGAGCTTCCGGAATCGCCGATTCCTTTAATAGAGTCCCAAGCAAATGCTCGTTGGAGACGTGATGAGTCCAATGAAGTTGTGAAAGACAAGGATGATATCTTAGATGAATTTTTGAAGAGGGTCACGGAGATTGAAAAGGAGAGGGAAAAGGAAGATCGCGCAGGAAGAAGTAACGTGTCCCGGAAAAGTCGTCGCAGTAGCAAAAAGGACAGTGAATCTTTGGAATGTACAAAAGTGCCAGCTACTCTCGAGGAATGCACGAGAAACATTATCGAAGGTCAGATTATTTCTTCTTTAAGATAAAATAACAGATTTATGTGTCACTTTGGAAATATAGTTACTTTTTTAAAATATATAATTATTCAAAAATTTTTAATAACTTTATTAAATTTTTTCATTAAAAAAAGATTAAATTTTAATAAATATTTATTTGAATAGTTAAGACTAATTAAATATTTACTAAAGATATATTTATTTATTTTAATTATATATTTTTATTTTGCAAGAATAATACATTTTTTTTTCAATGTGTTGAAACAAAGTCAGTCAAAGTGTATGTAGCTAAGAAAGAAATATATATATTTAGTGTGTAACAACCTATGTAATATCTCATACATTACATTAAAAAAAATAAGATTGCAGTCTTTTAAATGCAGATATATCTACTTTTAAAGAAACTATTATTTTTTTAGAATTAGAATCTTTAAAACAAGATAAAAGATATATCTTCAGATTAAATCAGATATAATGGATGATGAAGCAAAATTAGTTGATTTATTATGATTTAATTGTCCTTGAAGTTGACCGTGTTCGCAGATTATACGAATGTCACAAAATATCATAAGAAGTTTACATTTTCACATTTATCGGCTTTACATTTAATTACCATTTTTTAATTCACACCGTTTTATCTACGACGAGATTCGTTTTTTATCCGATCGACTTACCGTGAAAGGTCTTTCGGAGCATTTACAGCTTGCTTACTTTTAAAGTTCGAGTTGGCGTAAGTTTGAGATCGGATTTCAGAGACGTGCACCGTAGGATCGCTGCAAACGGACCTTGAAATCGCGTCGGCGTCTTTCGCGATTCTGTGGCAATTTATCGAAATTTTTCCGGTTGGAGTACGAGAGGATAGCTTAGGAGAAACGACTAGGCAAACCTCGAAATTTTCGGATTGTTATATCGAATTTCAGGACCAAGTCGAGAAGAATCGACTCGATCACAGGATATTGGCTACGACTGCATATGCTCTGAAATACCGAAGGATCTACGAATTAACATTCGCAAGAAGACAGAGGTCACATATACTACGTCGTGCACTCCAAGTCCGGAAGTGACTCACGCTATTCGGATTGCGATGAAGTATCACGATCAGTCGGGATGCAAAGTCGGAGACGACGAGAGTCCAGAGGAAGAGGAGGAGGAGAACGAAAAGCGAGCGGAGGAAGAAGCGGAGAATGGCAGGAGGACGAAGAACGAGGGGAGCAAGAAGGATCTTCAAGGTCCATCGAACGCGAGGAAGGAATCGGTGAAGCACGACGTTCGCTACGTCGCCGTTGGTGCGAACGCTACGTTAGACTTCACGCTAAATTGCAATAGCGTGCGACTCACTACTCGTGACACGAGTTTGAAGACAGCGTCAAGAGGTGAGAGGCGGGAACGGCCGGAAACGCAAAGTTAGTTCGCGTGGGTTTCCTCTCAAAAGTGTTTCGCTTGAGAGCAATTCTACACGATGGATGCTCCATTGTGGCTTTAAATATACATATCGTAAAGCACATAATAGCTTGATGATTTCCCTACTTGCTCCCCTCGTGTTTTTAGTTTGTCAAAGTTTCTGTTCGCACGCGCCCGAACTCTTTTTTCTCCGAGATTTATTTTATTTTATTTTTTTTTCTCATTATACTCATTCATCTTGTTTTTTTCTTATATAAATAAGACAAATAAAATACTTTAAAATTCGAATGAAATGAATTCTTCTCTCATAATAAATGAAATGATGTAAATGTGTTCAGTTTTAAATTAGAATTGAGGAAAAAAGATGTGTGTCAGAATAACTTATCAACAGTAATTGACATGATAGCTCGACGCTTTTGCGATAAATTCAATGTGAGAGCGAATTTCGATCGAATATTGAATTAGCAATTCTGCCAATACGAAAATATATAAAAATCACAAATCTATAATTTTGGGACTTATCTAAATAAAACTGTCAAAAACCAATGACATAGCATTGGTACAAAACATTTCTAAATGTTGCTGTATTGTGCAATTGCTGATATTTAATTTTCATGAGCGAATATTAACTTCATTAGCATGTATAGGAATGTCATACATTTACTAAATTTAAGTTGTTAATTTCTGCTATTTTTAAAATTCGATCGAAAAAATGTCTAGGACAAATACCGGCGGGAGTCATAAATACTAAGTATTTAGAAAGTAAAATTTAAACTGGTATAATGACTGCATATATTTAACACATACAATGTTATTATCATATATACATTATATGTTTCTATAAAACACATATATATATTCTATGTTTCTATAAAAACCACTTAGAATGTATAATGAAGATTAAAAATAAAAATCTATGCAACGTTCAATGAAACGTTATATCTTAAAAAAAACAAGAGTACTATAATAACGATGGAATATATTTTTCAATAATTACATTCACAGATCTTTAATTTTTCATATAGAAAAAACGATTTTTGCTGAAAGATAATCTAATTTGAAGGATATAAATCTGAAGATAATTTTATTGTAAACTAAAAAATGATGAGTGATATATACTGCAAAATCTTTTTAGATATTTTAGCAACTAGTTTCCAACAAAATTATTTCAATGGTGCAACAGAATTATTTTCAAATATGTATTTAGCAAAATTTTAGATTTTTCAATAAACTCTTTCTTTCCAGTGCAGAAGGGCTAAATATATCTAAAGCTACTCATCTCGTCTAAGGATTTATTCAATACAGACCGCAATGCAGTAAAGGTCTTAGTGCCGGAATCACAAGATTCTCAAGATGGAGACGCGATCGCAATGAAGAGTTTCTAGATATCGCTTTCTAGAAATCACCGTAAAAACCGTCTCTTCTTTTCCAATGCCGAAAACCTTAAATGGGAGGACCAAACTCGCGCCAATCAAAACCGCCTGTGGAATCGTGAATCTTTCACGCGAGGCAATAAATCGTAATCGTCGATTCGATTTCTGCGAACATGCGCGCGCGCAAGAGTACGCGGAGATACGTCGAGGCGGCCTATTAATTAGCTCGTCTAATAAATCGCGATCGGGCCAGGAGGCGAGAGGAAAGAGAAAAGGGGTGGTAAAGAGAGAAGAATGAGACGCTGCTATCGCAGTTTCGGTTCTTCTCGCCTTCGATCGCGGATGAGCGAGAGGAGATAAGAAGAGGATAGAGAAGGAGATGAAATAGTAAGAAAGGGATGGAAGGAGGGAAGAGGGCAGTGTATGTCCGATCAAGAGGAACAAGAAGAAGAGGAAGCGGTCGAAAAAGAGAGACCATCGTCGACGAGTTTGGTGGTGGACCAGCGTGCGAGATGAGAATCGCGCGTCTAGGCTGGCTCCATGGAAGGCCAAGCTGGGTCCAAACCGGGTGAGAGAAGTTGGTCGGCCCGTCTCTCCGTCTTTCTCTCTCCCTCTCTCTTTCTCTTCTTCTTCTTCTTCTTCTTCTTCTTCTCTGTTCATCTTCTTTACTTTCCTCCTCCGCTTCTTCCTCCCACTCTCTCGCGAGGCGGCCATCGCATTTTTATTTTGTCTGTGCTACGCTGCGTTGCACTGCTCTCTCGCCCTCTTTCTCTCTTTCTCTCTCTTTCTCTCTTCTTCGTAGGGCGAAAATGGTTCATGGCCGTTCCCGAGCGCCGATTTCGCCGCGGATCCTGCGCGGAGGATCGACCTCTACTCCCTTCTTTATCCTGCGTCCTCTCCTCCTGGTCCTGCCACTTTATTCGCCACGCTTCTTCGCTCCGGCCGTCTCGCAGTCGCGCCGCGGTTTTTCTTCGCGGTATTCCTTTCTTTATGCACGCGATTGCATCGTTCACCTTTTTAACGCGCGGTAATGGAATTTCTGTTTTCTACCGGCTAGATTACCTATACTACTATATTCTCAAGGCGTTTTTTCGTCCAAGTTTCGTTATTTTATAACGGCCACGACTGGTAGAACAACGTTTGGCCGAACAATGCCAGCAGCCGTTTATCATGAGAGTCGTAAATCAATTTTTGAAATATAATAAACAAGTAATGAGATGCGGGTGTGCAAATCCATGCGATACTTTAGCGAAACTCTCAAAACACGATCGCTTTAAAATAAATGACTCATATAAATTATCAGCCGAGATCAATACGACTTATAATGATTGCAAGATAAATGACTCATATAAGTTATCGCAAGATATCATTGTTTTTCGCAGCAATCTTTCGCAACATCTATATGCAAATTACTCTGTCAATTTATTTTTTCGTGGAATGGTGCTATTCTTTTAAGATGATCTTATTATTATCATCTTCCTTTATATTTCTTCCAGTATTAATATTTAAATTTACACTGCATTAATTTCGAAAATTAAAAGATCTATTTCACTTTGTTAAAAATGTTTCATTAATTAACACTTTCGTCTCTGTATGTATTTCTTTAAGTTTTCTAAGGAATACATTTTCTCCGGTTACAACACAATCGACCTAAAGAAGAACTCATTAACTGCGATTATCGCCTAATTAAGCTACACGTCCGATCAGTCAGGATGACGCTCGATATTTCGTCCGTAAATAACTATCCTTTGCGTATCGCCAAGGGAGAGCCAAGAAAGGCGGAGGGATAGCGTGAAACAACGCGAGAGCGTGTAAGTTCTAATCGCAAAGAGTCCTTTCCCTTGGATCAAATTACCATAAATAATGATCCCTTTGCAATATTTATACTATTTATAGTAACTTGTACCCTTTGGCTGCCTTTATGGACACCTCTCCCTGCCATTTTTCTCCCTCGCCCTAACATTTCTTCGACTTTCTCTTCCCATTTTACCACCCTGCCGCGTGTCCTGCTCCTTTCATCCGCTCGCTCGATCGCGTTAAAGTTTTCCGCCGTTTTTCTTTACTATTTCTCGCCCGCCTTCGTCCGTTTGCCTCTCCCTATTCTTGGCGTCGATTAACGTGTTTACCCGGTCGGTCGGGGGTGCAAAAACGCGCGAACGGCCGCGCCGACCGCAATCGACGTTCGCGGAAGATCGCGGAATAGGAAAACAAAGGGGACTTTGTGCTCCGCTGATGAGATTGCGACGCCTCCTCTCTCCAGCATGTTTCTCTTCTTTTCTGTCGGATATAACGAAGTGCAAGGCGAGAGGAGGCGATGCGAGGGGAAGGTGCCAGATAGGGAATTGGTATGTTGATTGTATGTGCCGCGCTGATAGAGAAAAAAATATAGAGGAGAGATAAGAAGGAGAAAGAAGTGACTTCGCTTGTTGCATGTTATAGAGTTCGGATTCCGCTAAAGTGATGCCGAAATAAGAATAGCTTCGTTGAATTCGTGATTTAACAACAGTCTTCTTTGAACTTATATAATAATTGTACATGCGGATTGTCTCACTTTTTGGATGTAAGTCTATATCAGTGCTATAAATGTTTCGACGGTTTTTGAATTGCTTTGTGATCTTTTTTAATTGCTTATTATTATTTCGGAAATGAATCATTTAAATTTGTCGCGTTGAAATGAATTTCATTTTAATGCGTGAGCACATCGGTGATATTCGAAATTAAGATACCAGATTCATCCCTTAAGTGGATTTCTCACTTGAGAAGATAAGGTTCAGCTTGAATAGACTCATTAAAATTCTATCGACTTTTTTTAAACACTTTGTATGCCGTGAACAATCTATTCGTAACTGAAAATAATTTTTTGATTGATATTATATATTGAAAATAATTTATTTAAAAACAAATTTAACATTAAATTATTTTTTACATATTTAATAATTATCATAATAATATGGTTATCATATTTAACCAAAATTTGGATTTTAATAAATTCGCAATTATCAATTGAATTATGTCGCTATTTCTTTGTTTATAAACACGTTCTGTCATAAAAAAAGAAAGATTGAACGCGCCACATAAAAACGTATACTCAAAAAAAGTCGATCTTTCAGTTAAAGCGAAAATTATTTAAGTATGAAAAATAGATAATTTTTAGCAAATACTGCGATATTGGATATGTATTTCATCTCATCATATGGATGACAGAGATAGAATTTAGATTTGTGCTATAAATTCTGTGATACATAATTTTCTATCAGATACAAAAAACAGTTATAATTCTAACTGCAGCAACAAAATATTTTTTGCGTGTACGTTATTAAATACAAAAGCTATTTAAAAAAATTTAATTATAAAGCTTATTTATTTGTTATGCGACTATTCTGATGGATCCGATGAATTCCCTAAATAGATAGATATTTAATAAAAGCGGAGTGAATTAGTATCTCTGTCAGATACGTAAATTAGACACATGATCGTTTATCTGTTGCAAACGAATTCCGTTAACGGACGATGAAATAATGGAGAAAACGACATTTCAAAAATGTTTATCACATCGAGGAATCTAGCAGCGGAGGTGAGAGAAGGGAAGAGTCGAGAAGAGATAAAAGAAGTTAGTAGATACATCCTTGATGAGCGATCGTTATCACAATGAAAATGCAGTCTCGAATCGATCCATGGCAGTCGATTCCTCTTGGCTCCTTTTATTAGACTGCCAATTTCGTGGCGTCTTCCACGGAATTCTCTTTTCTTCTCTTCCTTTCTTTTTTTATTCTTCGTGATACGAAATCTCGCTGACTCTCGACCGCCGACAAAAATTCCTCCTCTAATCTCGAAGTGCCTTTTCGACGCTTATCTTGGAACGACGTGACGTCATGGCGGCGCACATGTTAACTCGTAAGAAGAATAATTCGATTATGCCAACGTCGGCTCGATGGATTTCACAGTGGCTCTCTTGTTATCCAATTTTTTACACGCTCGCAGCTTTTTCTTTCTTGTTTTATTTCCGGTGTCGACGCCTTTTCTTACTGTCACATAAATCTTTATTTGGTCACGAAAGTGAACATAAAGTAGGCAAATCTTCAATTAAATCTGTCTTATAATCTCTCACTTGAAATTAATTTTGTATTCTTTATTGAGAAAATTTATTTTTTACATTATCGTACGAATGAAATTTGTATCACAAAGAATACTAGATTAGTTTGATTTTGACAAATCCGATGGGACAAAAGTTATTATATGTGCAATCGTCGGTGAAATAAAGACTTTTTCTTCCACTTCCGTCGTGAGCTGGTTAGTAAACGTATTTTCGTTTCGGATTTTCGTTTCATTTATTTCAATACGATCGATCTGTTCGAAAGCATTTCTACAATTCCGCTGGTATATATTCTCACGATCGAGGGACCGAGCGGTAGAGGGAGAATTTCAATTTCCCCGTCACTAACCTCGCTTCCATCAATCTCCAGAACCGCGCTAGCCGAGTGGAAAACGAACCCCGATGACTTCCCGGCTACGAATTCAATGTTTTAGCAAAATTTCAAAGGTCATGATTACCTTATGCAATATTTTCCAATGGCTTCTAATACATGTATTCATTTAGACAACTAATTGCGTTTTATTACTTCTCCGCACTTATTTTCAATTTATTAATTTCTTTTTTTACAAATCCCAAATCCTTTTAATAAGATTTTAAATTGACAGAAAGATTTCCTAAGAATCTTACGCCTACTTTGCCATAAAGATAATTGTTTTATCTGCCATATATTCGACAATAGATTTATATAATCGGATGAAGATGCCTGAAAGCATCGAATATTCTGTATCTTCTGAACTCAAGCAATTTCCTTTCGTCTCAATGAATTTTCTGCTTCACAGCGGAGGCGAGTTAATGAGAATATAATCTTAGTTGTGCGTGGTCTCACTCGTTCCGTATGGACAACGTTCCCGCCATTTCGCGTTCCACGTCTTCTTCTCTTCCCTATCTTCTTCTGTACGGTATCCGGTCCTTCCTTCCGGCAATTACTCTCGTCTCGACGTCGCATGGAATTATTATCGTCGGTAATCTATCGAGAAGCCGGAGAAATGTTCGCTGCATCTCTCGACTCCTGCTCCTCATTTTTATGAATGCCTCGACAATAAACATCATTAATGCATGTATCGTGTTACCGTGTGATTTATTTCGGATTTCGATAATTTCGGTTAATAAATTTAAATCGAAAATTATAAATTGAGATAGCAAAAATTTTCATCTGGAATTAATTAGTTATTAATCTCTTCCAGCTTCTCTTAGATTATAATTTTTAGCTACAAAACCGTTAGATATAATAGAATTTTCATAATGCGTGTAATGGATGTAAGATAAATGTGCAATAAGAATACCTTCTTTTTTATATAAATATTATATTTTATTATGTGGTATATTATAATTATAATTTAATTATAATAGGACTGCGTTAATTATTGTAAACAGAAAATATTTTAATAAGCAAACATTTTGGAGTGGAACTTTCTTTTGAGCGTATTTATATGTACAATTTTTAGTACGTATTTATTTAAAAAAACCTACTTTTTTATCAATCATAAAATTATTTGGCAAAATAAATATGTTGTGAGATAGTACATATTGCTTTCGGTAATTTCAATGCCACCGTCAATTGGCATGCAATTCGAAAGACGCTTATTAAAGCGTGCGTTACGAGTACAATGGCCCGGCACCGACCGCACAGGAAGGCTTCTATCACCGCTGATTTAGGTTCATTAGGATTTTTATTAATAATTTCGCTAATTGCCGGGTTTGCCGAATTAATTGGGCGCGTCTGGAAATCGCGTGCGTCTCGTGGCAATTGTGTCCGTAAGGACCAATACATCACGAAAAATAAGAATAAGAATACACAAGGATAAACGTCAGATATAATAAATAATAAACATTAATACGCGATAAATGAAAAAGTGGAATAAGCATTAGAAACTCATTTTTTGCATGGATATTAAGATGTTAAAGATACGTGAATTATCAAGACAATTAAAATTATTTTAAACTATTTCTTTGAATTATTATGTTTTCTTTTCATAATTAGAATTAGAAAAAAAAATATAATTTAACTAAATAGTAAAAAATAAATTAATTAATCTAATGTAAAAATATAATAAGTTTTAAATTCAGTTAGCTAGTGATTGAAAGAGAAGCAATCCTGCTACATAACAAATGTAATTCATTCGTTAAAAGTTTATTTGTAATATATATAATTGTAATATATAATTGAAACAAGAGGGAGTTCCAAAATGAGAAATTAACAAGAAGAGACCTGGTGCGTGATGCGCTAAATGACCGATATTGCGAGAACCATCCCTCTTGATTAAACTTTCGGAAGCTTGTTCTGAGAAGAACAAGCGCCGGTCAGGGACCGACACTGGCGTGTAAATTCGATTTGCGAATTGTGCACCCAACGAAGGAGGTGCGAGAATAGCCCAGATATTCTCGATGAAGCCCAAAGCTTCAACAAGTTGTATACATATAATCTGACCCAGATCCCAGGGTCTAAGTGAGGTCTAACACGAGGGAGAAAAGGGGAAACAGAAGGAAGAGAAATAGTGGGAGGAGAAGGAGTAGACGGAGAAGGAGAAGAAGTCCGGAGGGTTCCTCAGAAGCAGACAAACAAAATATAACAGCACGAGTTACAAGGAAGATCCCGGCAAGATGAGGGGTCTCTTTCCTTCTCCTCCTCCTCCTCCTCCACCTCTTTCTCTTCTTCTTCTTCTTCTTACTCTGTTGCTCTTCTTCCTCCACTCTCGTCCATCTCCAAGAAGGCAGAGGGGCGGGAGAGAGAATGAACCCTCTTGAAGCATGAATGGATTACGAAGAGTCGTGTTCATTCATTCGCTTCTTGGCGGCCTAGAAACCCACAAAAAGTGTATCTCTTCGCTACGACCATCACCGTAGTCTATGGTCGCGGACCATAGCTTCACCTTCCGTCTCCTTCATTCCTTCCCTTTCCCACTTCTCGCGGGATTCTCTATCTTGCGGATCATGCTCACGTGCGATCTGCATAAACCGCTTTTCGGATTCATCCCCGAAGACTGATGGAAGGGAAATAAGGAGTAATCCTTCTTTAGCATACGACAATATTTGTGGTTCGTTATTGGCCTAGTGAGACCTTTATAATAAAGAAAAATAAAGAACAACATTATTTGCATGCTTGACAAACAATAATACATGAATAATTAAGAAAACTTTGTGAATTAATACATTAAAATGTAATATTAATATATTAAATTGACTAATCACGATATTAAAGCTGAGGCATACAAAACTGAAGCAAAGCAAGAATATTAAAAATTATTTAGAAGGCAGTAGACTGCACATTTATAACATGAACATAGTGTGACATAGTGACATCGTGGACGACAGCATTCTCGACAGGCTGAGCGGAAGGCAGAAGCGCCGCGAGCTCGTCTGACCTTTCTCAAAGTTTCAGATCCCCCGAAGGAGGGACACGAGAGATTGCCTAATGGAGATGGAAAAAGGGAGAACGAGATGTCGGTTCGCGGAGGGTCGTCGCTTTTTGCCCGTCTGAGATGTCGCCGCCAAATGTGCGAAAGGAAGCTTCTCTCTCGGTCGCGCACGCCGTTTCGCGCCTAATTGAAAGCGACAGTGACCCACTTATGCCACCTATGTTATAGATTTCTTTTTACTTACCACCACGAATGAGCTGATACCCGTTAAAAGATATCCATCGCTGTCGACTACGCAACGGCAGTTGTATTAAATAATCAAATTTTCATCTTTTTAATTCATTATATTTTAAAATGACTTTCAAAATCATATACTCGTATAAAATTACATCAGAGAAATTTAAATCGTGATGATGTCACAAGAGAGATTTTATATAGGATAGGTATTTTAGCAATTTATCTATTACCGCAAGACTATTGTACAACATTATTTTCAACGCTATTTTAGATTAAAAGATGATAATTATAATCCATAAGGAATTTCAAAATTGCTAGAAGAAAGTAATTTCGTCTTCAGATATCCGATAACAAATATCAAAGACGTGGAACAAGGAATCAAGAGTTATAAGTACTGACTAACACCGTATCGCCGACCCTGAAAACACAAGAGACACGCGGCGAAGTAGGAAGACTTCTGCGGAACATGAAGATCTCTCGTGACTCCCCAGTGAACGATGTAGATATTTCTACGTACATATCCCGCGGGGTAATTACTATCGGCTGGAGAGGACCGCACAGCCCGAGAGATTTGCTGACTTATTATTTCTTAGTGATTTTCTGAATTGCACCGAGCACGAACGCGAGACGATGTCTTCGTGACGTAAACGAGATAATGGACCCCGCTCGTGTACCCACGATGTAGACATAATGACGACGGTCTTAGAGGATTATAGTTCGTCCATATAACTCTCAATCATCCTCCTTTTGCTGCTATGTTCGCCATGCTCCACCGATCTCTCAGCGATCCTTCACCGCGATCGACTTAATTGACAATAATAAGAGACAAAACGGGAGCGGAAAAAGCTCGATGGTAATAATGCGGTGAGCTCGCGTTATAGTGATACATACGTGACAAATCACGATGCGAATACGAAACCGAGTAAGTTTAGTAAATAATATTCTGACCTAAAATCTTCTTATTGCTAAAGATATTTTTGTTCGTAAAAGGAATGTATATTGTTTATCAAAATAACATTATACAGTAATTATGGATCTTTTGATTTTTATAATATCAACTAATTAAAAGTATCAGCTAAAAAATTAATCTAAAAAAGGCTAATATCAGTAAAAAAATGTTATTAAATGCGGCTTGCAAAAAATAAATTATTTGGCTTTTAATAACTTATGTAGCGCATTTACCATATTTTATTGCAGTTTTGGTAAAACGAGTAAATGGATCTCAATGAATTTTTGCACGAATATTTATTGGAATTTTATTAGGATATATAAGAAATTTGATGTAATGTCATTTTTTTCATTAAATTTGCAAATAAATACTACAAAACGCGATTTTACATAAGAATTGAGACAAATAAAAAATTAAATAATTTTTAAACCAATAAGAGAATTATGTTCAAATTTTACACAGATAATCAAACGTAATAATAAAATTTTTATATTTTTTATAATTTTTTTAATTGTGACACATACCTTAAATTAAAACATATTAAATGTGATAAATTTCTTTCCTGTTGCTGCCAGAATTGATGGAATTATCAAAATGAAGTAACGTTTAGTTATCGCGAAGATATTTTATGCAATGTCTCACTTTAGAAGACAAACATTTTTGTACCTTTTCTTCTCCGTAACATTTTAAAGATAATTTTTTGTAACGGTAAGAGTATTATTATCACAGAGTGATATATAAGTGTTATCATTACAGATATAATATAGATAGCTAAACAATGCTAGCATAATGTTAGAGACCTTATCGTTCGGAAGACTCTGAATAGGCATATAGAAAAGAATTCCTTTACATGAAATCACGAGATGCTGCAACATCGTTAACAGGGATCTACGTTTCGAGCGGACGCCAACGTCGATTAGGGGTGGCGATGACGGAGGGACACACGAAGCCGGGAAAAAGATAAGTACCTGTTGGAGCAGGGCTTTTCTCTTTGGTCCACCATTAGAGCAATTTTAACGTCTCCTCCGTTGGGGCGGCAAAAAATGCCGGTGAGTCGTTGCGCTAGACTGAAGAATGATCGGAGAGGCGCCAAACCTGGTTCGACTGCTCTCCCTCTCTTTCTTTCATTCTCTCGTTCTCTTTCTTTCTTTCCTTCTTTCCTTGTCTTCCTCTGTCTCTATCCTTCGCTGTCCTGCCATCCCTTTCCCTCTCGCGATGACGACGTATTGTCTTTCTCACTCTAACACTTGAAAATAGAATCTCCCTCTTCATCGTTCCAAACCTCTGTGTTCCTTTTTTTCACGGTTCTTTTTTTTTTCAACTCGCTCCTCCAGGACTCGTTAGATTCACTCGGGGATTATGTTTCGTGCTATTATAGCTCTCAAGGAACACCCCCGCACATCCCTTCGTCCTTCCCCTTCTCACCGCTTCTTCCTGCGTTCCTTCTGCGCTGTCGATGTTACTCCTCATCTTCGGCTATCGATTTATTGATCTTCTCTCGAAGAATCTTCGGCGCGAGATAAGACATCTACCATGTCCGCAGCTTACTTTTACGAAGACGAAAATATTCTCTCATAAGTGATACAATAATATTTATTAAGTCCACAGATTACGTTTATATTGCTGATCGTTATCGAATACTATTAAGACTTTGATAATTAAAAAGTTTTTCTTACTTCCGATACGATCATACATGTATAATCACGTTCTCTTAATATATAAATTAAATTAAATTTACATTGTTATTTTATAATCTACAATAATACAGAATGGAAAGAATGATTTGTTGAAGTATCTAAAAATTTTATTAGATACAAATCTGAAAATAATTTCGTTGGACTATTAAGATAATTATGTAAGAATTTCAAGCATGATAAGTAATAATGCAAAAAGTTTTAACATTTTAGTAAGCAGCTTGAGCGTCCTATATAATTATTTTTACGATCCAACAAAATTATTTGCAAATCTAGTTAAATTTTTAGATACTTTAGCAAAATCACTTTCCATATATTTATTGTAGAATAAAATGCGAAAAATTAATTTTTATTTTCATTTTTCTCAAAATGTACGATTTTACGACAAGTTATATTCGCTAAATTTATTGTTTCATCGATTCGTAAACAAGTTTTCGTAGTCTATTCTTGGCATTCTTCGAGTAGATAGCTACGTCTTTCTCGCGAACTCTGAAGTAAATTCCGGACATTTGTAGTAACCGGCCGGATGCGTACAGTCGTTTGTGAGGAAAGCGTTAATATAGTATCAAAATCCGCATACCACGGGCGACTTCGAGAGGAGTACAGGCATTAATTTCGGCGACGTGCAACGGCACGGCGGCGCAAAAAGGAAATCGCGAGACGCCGCGCCGCGCAGGATCTCCACGTGGGATCAGGTATATCCTGGCACAGGAGCTATCCGTCTCGGTCTCTCCGCTGAATGTTAGAAGATATATTATACTCGAAGAGGGTGGTAACACTTGTTTGATTCAATTCCAGGAACACGCTCGAAGGCGACTGCTCAATTTTTCTTCCGTCGTGGAAGTTGCGACGCTGGCACTTATCACGTAGCCAAGTGTGTGTGTCCGTACACGCACACATATATATGTGTAGATACATATATTGTGCGCACAGTTGTTGGTATCTTATAAATTCGTATAGCTATTGTACGTATATTGAGTCTTGACGAATTTATATTTAAAAATTGTTCGCTAGAATTTTCATAAGTGATATATATGTGATCACTTCCATAAAAACTTAATAGCGAAAAGATACACAAAAATTTATTTTAATATCTTTTATTCAAAATTATGTTTTTTGCTTTATCAGAATTTATATATTCATGCGGCACTTGGTGTCATCTTTTAAATTTTTCGTGAACAAATAATTTCCTAACGATCATTTTTTTGAATGTTTGTTGTATTGAATGTTTATTGAAAATATTCCTTCCTTTTATTCGTTCCTTCTGTCATCTTGCAAATAATCACTTTATTTACAAAACAGAAGTAGCCTGAAATAAATAAAACGTAGTTTCCGGATATACGATTGAAGAAACTATGGCCTATGGTCGTTTTGTTGATACGATGCGCACAGGTGGATGCAATGGGCCATCGAACTAACGATACAACCTGTTGCAATAAAATTCTCACGTCTACCTGAGTAGAGAAACGGGGTAGATAGATGGAAGTTTCATCAGGATATTTGCCGCCGTTCGTGGCGTAATGAGGATGTGAGGATGCTGAACGAGGACTATCTGTAGAATTCATGTGATAGAAAACACAAGGCGGAAGGAATGGAAGAATTTATTCTGTTCTATTTAGAATGTGCAAAACAGCATACGTCTTTCTTATATTAAAAGGTCACTTGAATTCGTAAATTATATCACGTTGTAATTAAACATAATTTTTATTTATCATTTACTAGTAATAATTTATCATTTAATATAAAAAATATAAAAATTTGTTCAGTTGTTTCTTTTATATAATAATAGATTATTCTTTCTGTTAGAATTAATATTATAGATTTTAAAGAGTTGCACAGAATCATGACAAAAAAAAGAGAAGAGAGAGAGAGGGAATGAAAAAACGTGCGGAGGCCCACAAGAAAGCGTGGTAAAAGTTGTCGCGGTTGAGGCCCGCACGGGACTCATGGGCACGCGTTAGTCCCGATTATGTGTCGAAAAAGGACCTTTAGGAGGAAGAACCCGGTGGAAGAGGGTGGGTAGAGGCCCGGGAAGGAAAGAAAGCGGAACGTGGCCGAGGAAGGAAGCCTCGGCTTTAATTCCTGCTATTATTGAAATACGCGACCGCCACGTGCCGAGGGACGACGGGGTTCTTCCTCTGCCCCCGTTCGATAGCCCCAACCACGAACTGCCCAGACGCCCTTTCGGCACCTCACGCGAAAAAGTACGATGCACCCGGGATGCAACCGTCGGTTCCGACCACGAGACCTACCGCGATTCGTGAATCGCTCGTGCAAAGAGTAGCTTTACGAAGCTCCATCGTTTTATTGCATCCCAGAAAGTAATGGATGAATCAGAAAGTAAAATCATTGCTCAATGAGTCATTCGCTTACTCTAAACTGCTTTTTATTGTGACAAATTCTGTTTTTGTTCTCTTATTCTACAAATTCTATTTACATACAAACTGTATTAGTTTTAAATGATAAAAAAGGACAATCACATAATAGAAAGAAAGATAACATTTTAGAACTACTTCTACTTTCACAATAACAGATATTTATTTGAAATTTCTATTTGAAATACATAAATAAACTTTTAGACATAAATAAACTTTAAGAATTGAAGTTATCTTAACGGTTTACATAAGTCCGATAACAAACGGTAAGAAAAAACTCAGTATCTTATTCAACGCATTGTTGTGTAACAATAGATTATGGACTTTCCACAATAAGCTGTTATCTGAATTTTAAGTTTCAAAATGTAAGAAATTGCACAATCACAATTGAATATGAGAAAAATAATCGACTATAATTGATCAATTCCTTGCTATTTAAGACTTAAAGCTTGGTAATGATTTATTGTAGAAATTTATTATAGAAACCTATTAAACTAACTTTATGTACTCTAATTTTAGAATCTATGGAAACATCACACGATTAAGATTTTCCTTTAAAAAAATATCCAAAATATGATAATATCTTAATAGACGTTTTACACACAAATCCTTATATAATGATAGTATAATATATATTTTATATATTCATTTAACAATATTACAAAAAATATTTTATTACATAATCCTACTTAATTCTAGAATTGACAATCTATTGATGAATATCGTTAAATGTCGTAATAAATCAACGTATTTAAGCGCGTAAAAGCATAGTCTTCAAATCAGGTAATAAAATCCTTAACAACACACATCTTGTAAATATTAATACGATCTGAAAATCATAGCCTCGAGTTAACAGCACGTGCATTTCCGACAACGTTAGATTCTCCGAGACAAGGTTTAACATAAACGCTAACGACGGTGTTTAGTTGCTCGATTCGATAGCGATTTGCAAAACCGCTAATAATAGCGCTTCGACCGGCTAAGTGTTAAAGATTTAGATCTCGCTTGTACGTTTACGTCTAAATCCCATTTGGTACGATCGCGCAGTAAGTACGTGTGTCCGCGAACGCGCCGGTGTTCCCGGGCTCTCATTCGAGATACAAATTGGCGAGATCACACGGCGATTGCGACGAAAATTATATGTACCGATCGCCGGGCGAGTTAAGTACCTCGTACGCACTCGTTCTCGCATGCAAATGCGACAGATCGCCGATAAACATGGTAGCCCGGTGGTTCGCCGTCATAATATTGCGGTTATTATCGTGGCGGCTCGAAGCGCAATCTCACCTTGCGCAAACACCTGCGAGCGCGACGCCCGATGTTTCATTACGCGATGTGATTCATCGCGCCGGAGAAATACTGCACCGTAAGCCTCGTTCATTCATGAACATCACCGCATGCATGTATACGTAGCTTCCGAAGCCCAATAATGCCGCGATTGTTAAAATCGTTTGCGGAAATTAATACGCGAGGTGGGACGGACTTTCGCGAGAAAGAGAGATTCGCTTGTCACGCCGCGAATTACAGGTAATTGCTTTCTTCGATGTTTTGATGGTTTTATGATTTTTCAATATTTATGATTAACGGCAGCGATCAAATGCATAGCCGATAATAATAAATTAATTATGCAAAGTAAGAATGAAGACAAAAAGAAATAATGAAAGAGACAAAACGTGTTTAATTTTTTTATACTGGATGATTGATGGCTTATTCAAATGCAAACTATTAATATGACTAATATTGCTATAATAACAGTATAAGTAAAAAGGAAAAATCAAAGTTCTTCAAACATTTATATATCTGTCAAAAGAGTTCTTAGCAAAATAAAAAAAAAAAAAAATGTCAGATATAAGAAACTATCCTCCATCTTCTCAGGTTTAATTTACATTATGCAAACGATCTTGGTGATATTTTCGTGGTATCCACCGCATCACTGTTATTCCCGTAATTAAACATTATAAGCCAATTAATAATTGAACGTGTCTGGACCAACCGCGGCTGGGAAACGCGCATTGAAACGCTCGGGTGTAATTACAGAGGAATGAATTATTCCACGTCGAACGAATTACTAGACGCATAATTCTCGGTGAATTTATAAATTTGATTAAAATTCAAGCACGCGGTGCAAGGCACGTTCTTCGCGAATCGATGTTGCCGATATTCATGTGGATGCTGGAATTGTTGCAAAATAGTTTCGAGTGACAGTTACCGTTTGTGTTGTATTTGATCGCAATTTTCGGATGTGTTTAAGTTGATATGTCCCTCTCCCTCCCTGTCATTATGCAACGATTTATCTAGACACAAATGTTAAATTGGCTCCAAACTGGAACGCGTCCCACGCTTCATGTTCTCTCTCGTCCATCACCGTTTCACAGAGTTGTCACAAATTTCTCATCCCAAAATTTCGTAACTTTTCTCTAATTTTTCTAGACAAAATTTCATAATTTTTTCTTTCGTTTTTAATATTTTTAATATTTAATTTTTAATATTTTGAAACTTTTTGTATTTTCGTCTTAATTTGGAAGTCAAATATTTTATTAAGAGAGTTGAAATTAATATAGCAAAGTAAGTATTATGTAAAGTACTAATGTTTCTGACATATTTAATTGTTAAGTTGGTAGTATTCCAAAACTACGTAAATGTGATATACATACATTAAATAATTCTTTAAAGCAAAGAATTTTTATTTTCCAAAAAACTTTGCAAAATTCCCTGATTTTTCCTTGATTTCTGGTTTTGTAACAACCTTATTTAACTATGTCGGCCCATCTGGGATCAAACGTGGCGAACGTGAGAGATCCAGCAGCCTGTAAATCCAGGGGACTCTTCGGGAGATGCAAAAGCTCGACGCGCAAACATCTGTCTCATTACGTGGGATTCATTACGCCAGGACGCGCGATGTCACGTCGTCGTTGTCGTAACGTTCGCTCATGAATAATAACGGCGCCGACACCGTAAACGGCACTTTATGATGTATCAGTTAATAGTCTTCTCTCTTGCTCTCTCTCTCTCTGTCTCTTGTAAAAGGTCCAGCTCTCAGCACTCTCACAGGCGACGGTGGCGGCGGCGGCGGCGGCGGCGGCGGCGGCGGCGGCGGCGACGGCGGCGGCGGCGACCGCCGGCGCCCGTATATTTTATTCATGAACCGCACGCGGAACACCACCGCGATTAGGCGGGATACCCGTGAAATCGGTTACTCGACGTAATCCGGCGACGACATATTTATACCCCGAGAGAGATGAGGCCTCTCGTCCTCGTTTATTCGATCAATCTCAGCCGCGACACGTTCGAGTGCGATTAAGCTTAACGAGTTTACTTAAGTCGGTTATTGCTGATTGTGAATTTTACAGATCAGTCTTCGTCTTGGTATAAGCGGTCAGAGCAAAAGTCGAATTTCAAGAGACAACTTAGTGCCAACGTTAACAGAATAAGATATTTAATCAGACATGTATTGAACGGTTCTCAGGAACTCTCTTTCTATCATTTCTATTATTCCTTTTGATTAAAACGATATTATTATCTCATAAAATACTTTCCGATATTTTAGTATAAAGAAAGCATTGAATCGTGCATCGCTAAAGATCGTGAATCGCCAAAGATCAAGTTCCATAAATCATCAAACCATTCGCGTAATTGAAATTCGTCAGTAATCGTTGATAAACAGCGCGATAAATCAGTGAGCATCCAATGTACAGAGTTATGTTATGACTGTAATTCCCAACAATGTCCTTTTAATTGGCAGCTCGGAAGTCGCTGCATTGACGTGCCGTTGATAAATCGCCAGCAGATAGCTGATATTTCGTTATCAAGGAGGGATTGCCAGCGCGAATAACAATAATTAATATTCGCTGCGACATAAACGGCCGCGGACCCCCGGAATCATTTAATTGTTGTGCCACGTAAAATGAATGCTTGTGAACGCGAGCGTGGAACTGGAAGGATAAGGTAAATACCCCGACGTCCCGCTATCATTATATTGCCGGTCAGTACTGTTATTATCTTCACGATAACATGTAATGAATGAGAGAAAACGACCATCCTATTATCGATAATTTCCCCTCAGGTGCATCGCATCCTTAATATCCTTGCTTAGGCAGTTTTCTAATATCCTCGCGAGCAATCCGGCCATTCTCGGAGCACGTTCCGGGAAATAAGATTATCTTAATTATGAGATTACGCCTTCTCTTCTTGGGAGAATACACTGTTTTCTCAGCCGACATTACGACAGACTGATAAGTGATCAGCTGATAAGTCATAATATCACATTTTGACAAATCTAGAAAATTTAGTGAAACGAAGATTCGAACAACATTCCGTAATCAGCGCCAGATATTAATACGAAAAAGTCGTAATTCGGTCGTTATCATAGACTGAAGAACATAAATCCGCATTTAGCGGGTTTGCAGTAGGTACTTATACGCAGTATTTATTCAGAAAATATTCTAAAGTACCACTTTCATAATAATGCCGTTAATATTTAAAATGCTGTAAAATTAATTTAATTAAAGTTCTCGTTAAATCTAAGTGTTTCATTTTTGCAAAATTCTGTTTTGATTTATAAGAAAAGTACTGAGAAAATAGCAGTTAAGTATAACTTTCTGTAATTCCTACAGTCAATTTACAGGAAGTAGCCCGGATTTGTAATCTTAAGAGAAATCCTGGGATTTCTTACGAAGCCTGTATAAGTCTCTGGCGCCAGATTTCGTCTATTCGCGGATAAAAGAAGAAAGCTTGACGAGAAAGACTGAAAGGGTTGCGAAGGATAACGGGATAATTTCGCTTCTTCTCACGCGCTCCCTTGAATTCGGAACCTCTTTACTGTCTAACGGGTATCTTTCAGATAGTATAGGGGAGACTGAATAAAGAAGAAGTCGACGAAGCGAGGCTTCACAGCGTTCAAATGGAGTGAAACTCGAACTGAATGGAGGTGGATCGGCCTCCTCTTGGTCGAATCACTCATTTCCCAGGACGATCCAAGGCAGTTCAGCCCTGTATTTAGTTACGCGGCCTTTAATAGCAGAGTAATTCACCGTTACCTTCTGAAATGAATATTTCTTCATCGTCGGAAGAAGATCGTACTTCCAATTGAGAAAATTCCTCAATCCGAGGAATGCTGCCATTTTTAATCTGATACTTAAGCATAATTAAAATATAAGAGAATTTTCTTTGTAATCTTACATTACTCTGTAATCTCTTGTTGCATTCCAATTGCGGAAAAAAATAGTAGAGTTTCAACTTTGAGTTCAGATATGCTTTGAATTTTTTACACGCTTGGATATCTAGAATGTATGACAGCACAAATTCCAGATATTTATCAATTAACAAAATAAGAATACTTTTAAATAAAAGTTGATAAATCTACAGTTTTATGTGTCTATTTATCCAACTGCTTTAGAATACTTTAAACACGAGCAGCTATTATATCATTTATCTCTCTTTAAAAATATATATACATATAACTGTTTATTCTTCGAAAACATCCATTCTACAAAGTTATCTCAGTTATCTTATCTTTATAATCATAATATATTATTATCGTATACTTATGGTTATTTACTATGATAGATACATATCTTCAAATATAACGATTAAAACAAGAAAAGATATATGGACTAAGAAATATGGTTAGTCATTGAATCGAAGCAAATAAATCGGTTTGTGACTCTATATAGAAGTTTAACATCGTTTATTCGACACAGCTCGGACGTTTTAACGACCGGAAATCACAGCCATGTTCTCACCATGCTTCCTCATCCTAGGGTTCAATCTCTCTTTCTTTCTCTCTCACTCCGCTGTTTTCTTCCTCTTCCACTTTCGCACGAATGTACTCACGACGGGCGTCTCCGTTTCTCTCGCTGTGATACGAAAAGTCGCGTAGCGGAGCGGTGAATCTCCAGCGCGTTCCTGCGGTTCGTCATTATAGACGGTGACTCAGAGAGCGAAACCAGTTTTCGTCGCGTCGTGAACCTCCTTTTTCTGAGCCACGCGGTTTGTGACGTTACGTTTTAATGCTCTAAAGTCAGGAATCCCGACGTATGAAAAATTCGTATGTGAAACTCGAGCCGACAAAGTTAAGAAACGCGGAGGAGAGCGTTTGCATATGACACATAGTGTTATTAAACGTTTTTTTAGTTATCTTATAGTCTTTTCTCTCTTTTTAATATGCGAATATACTTTCTAAAATCTTTCAAGTGAAATCTAACTCTAATGCATCGTCTACAATACACGGAGTAAGAAGAGTAAGAAATTAACCAATCACAGTCGATTAGTCTTCTCGTATTCGACTGTGATCAATTTCTTACTCTTACTTCTTACTACATGCATTGTAGACGATGCATAAAAAAACGAAGAATAATAATTGAGCCAATGTTGAAAAAAGTGGTTCAATTGTTAATTTCTAAGAGTGAGATTTCACTCTTTAGAGTTAGATTTCACTTCAAAGATATTAGAGAATAATTCAGTATTACCATAGTTAATGCTAATCTAACGGAATTTCCCTATTTAATATGAAATTCCATTTTAACGTAAAGTTTAAGCGTAACATTTAATATTGCAGGCTAAATCGTTAAGTTGCATTATCGAACCGTTAATTTTTGGCTCAATTACAGAGCTATTAAACTGAAGATTAAGACAGTAAGTTAATCTTCTATCAAATTTTCATTCAGAAGGATCGACGTCGCAACTTTAAAATGTAAATTTGTAATGATCTAAACGGATTTTAGATTTTGTGTATGAAGTCAGCGATAGCATTTGAAATCACGGATGAAATTACATCTTTAAAACGAAAAGCTATCACCGTATCGCCGATACGATAAGAATTTGGACCGGCGCGAATAAAATTCGGAATTTATCGCGTAACCGCGAGACTTTACGACTGTGAGAAAATATTATGCATAAGTGTAGCTTCGAATTCCCTCTTTATGGCGTGGATTGGAATTCTTACCGCGTGTATTCCGCGTGCATGGGAAAGCAGTGTCGCGATTAATATAACGGGGAGAATAGCTTAGAATTGCACATTCGCCGTGGTGGATATTATCGTCTTAAATGCAAATATAATTTCACATAAGGAGCATCGTTATTTCTCGACCTTTAGCCGAGGCGACGCGGCGCGCCGTGGTGGCCGCGGGTTCTTATAGGAGCACTTTCTTCTTAATTTCTATCGTCCCCTTTGTTCCTCTCGATTAAAGTCACGACATTTTATCGCTCAGAGCAGCAAGATACTTTCGGGCACTCTAAGATTATACGGCACCGTAATTCGACTCAAGAAACTTTTTATTATCACCGCGTATTAAATTATTGAAGAGTCTAATTACGAAATCAATTTTCAGAGTCTTTTTTAGTATGACGTTTTTCTTCATAATTATTGAGGATTTAAAAGTTTTTTTGTAAAACATTATCATAAAAGTAATAATATGTATTCACATATTATAATTAATATTTAAATTGCAGGGTAATGTTTTCTCGAGATTTAGCTTGGCTATAATTTAAATATGAATATAAAAGATTAAAATGTGAACATTACCAAGTTTACTTTTAATTATTTATTCGAACTGATAATATTTGAGGAATTATGCAATTATGACTTACATTTTTGACTTTGCTCTCTCTCTCTCTCTCTCTCTCTCTCTCTCTCTCTCTCTTTCTCTCGTTAATTTTTATTATGATTTTCAATACTTATTTTTTAATTTTTTTTTTACTGTGAATTTTAATTTCAATTTCTGTGTACAATCAAGTTACTTTATCAATTGTTACTTTGTTGTTTAGCAAAAGGATGCTTTCTTAGAGCACTCAATAAATAGCGATATCTCTCTCTCTCTCTTTCTCTCTCCTTCCTTTTAGTTAATTAGAATAAAATTTGCGGGCAATTTGCAACCGTAGCCTGCGAAGATTTCAGGCACCCAACGGTCATAGTTCGTGACATGCACGCGGGTTAAAGGTTAATCCAGGAACGCGCTCACACTCGCACGCAATGCGCAGTCGGTATTGCTTATTAGTTAAAAACGACAACCCTCATAACTCAGCGCCCTCGTAATACGTCAAACGTCGAGAAGCGCCGGTAGTTCGCGGGGCTCGCTCCATTAATAATCTAACGCTCGGTCGGCCGAAGCTAATGACTTTTCTCGAACTTCGGACGTTAACTCCGGCGCATCGATTATTATTTAGCGCGTATAACGCTGTGCTCGCACCATCGCCTGCTCGATTCAATGTTACAAGCGCGGCTACATCGCGTCGCGAGCGGTGCGAGCAAACGATAAAATTATATTGCCCGATAAATTTCGCGCCCCGCTTCCCAGAAAAGCTCTCGTATTAATGGCGACTCGAGGAACCCGAGCTCCTTCCGAGCGGAACCAGACTCGGCTTTAGCCCGGTTTACACGATGCTTTTTTACTAGCGGCTAGAGAATTAGTAGTCAGAGAAAAAGTAGCTCGGGGCATACACCTTGCCCGAAAAACCGGGCTAGTTTATTAGCGCGCTAAATTACGCGATGCGTTTTTAACCAGTAATTAGTGTGCGGTGATATTTTTTTTTGTTTTTTTTGGGGGGGGGGAATAATAAGTCGGGTAAAACTTAGTGAAGCTTTATTGAAGTCGAATACAAAAAGTTAAAAAAGAATTTATTATTGTATATTATCTTTTATAAAATATCGTTAAATATGAACATATATATGAATCATAATTTTACAAAAGATTGGAGAAACTTTCATACCTCAGGTAATAGGATTTAAATTTCGATTTAAAACTCTTAAGTGACTGAAGATCACCCTCAAGGTTGTAAATTATCACAATGGCTCATTCATAATAATTTATGTAACTTTATTCAATTAAAATTTGTCTACTATTCTATGTTTATATTGTCAAAAGCTTTGTAAATAAAATAAGATTCTTACGACTTTGTGAATAAAATAAAATTCTTATAATGAGTGATTTAGCAAAAGATTGCAAAGATCTATCTCAATTATACTTTAAATTATAATTTTATTTGATATATATTAAAAAATATTAATTCAAATTTTGTAAAAAAAAAGAAATGGAGAGATCTTTTCTCTTTTTTTTTCTTGTAGGTAACACAATACACCGTTGCGGTGGTTTTTCGCGTCTCCGGCAAGCATATTAAATCCACGCCAAGCATATCGCGCGATGTCTTTATTAATGAACCTGGCCGCTTAGTACCGGTGCGACCGGACCGCCACGGCTGGAAAAGCAGGGCTCGTCATGTGCCCCTCATACCCGCGGGGGACTAAAAATCTGAATCGACGCTGATTGGGAGAACCCGTGTTTCTCCGGCCCGTCGAACTCGGCATCGTCCGAAAAATCCGGCGCGATGAATAGGCGTTCCAGGAACGTGTTTCGACTCGCGGTGTGCCCCGCGATCGCCGAAGAATAGCCGGCCCCGAGAAAAGAATTAACGTGCCGCGGGGAATAGATCGTGATCGCCGGCGTCGCAGAATAATTCGCCGCTCGACGCTGGTTCCCTTTCCCTCGGCTCCGTGAAATACAGGTTCTAACCCTTTGCTCAGCATCCCGAAGACCCGTGTACATTCATTCGCAACGTAAAGTTAAAGCAGTAAAATATTATCGTATACTTTCAATTTGTAAGCAACATTTAAAGGCGCTCCGACAGCACTCTGATTTATTACAAACTTATATTTTTTTATAAATAATATAATAAATTTTTCTAATGAATTTAGAGAGATCGTGAAAAACATTGAAATGTCTAATAGCTCACGTTGTGCTTTAGTCTAGGACAATAAAGAATAGTGCTTACTTCTTCTTTTAAATCATGTTCGAAAAGTTTTCGTTTTGGCCTTTGTTGTTGAACTGCTTAATAGCTTCTTTTTAGATGTATGCGCCAGAATATACAAAGGCCATAAATTATTGTCTCGACTAGTCATAGAAATAATGTCCGTACTTCCTATGCGTACACATACTTTCATACATATATTTTCATACACGCATATAGTATGTAGGAATGAATGTGTTTTTAACAATATAATTGAAAGATGTAGTCAATATATCTTTGTGTTTTTTTTAAGAAGACAGTAAAATTGAGCTAAATAGAACCTGATTGTATAAGATAAAATGTTTAGTTAAATATTTTACATTAAAGAATTTATTCCACATGTATCTCGTTTGAATGAGCATCAGTTTTTTTTTATCTTACAAATTCATTTATCATACGACATATAAATAATTTAAAAATTAATATATTATCGTCTTACTTAGAATTAATCAGGATATTTTGCATTAAGGCGTGATGCTAATAAAAGGATTACGCGGGAGTCCTTAATGATTTTGGCAATTCAAAAGTATATCGGATAATTAAATGACTTTACAAGTCGATTCAACTCTGAATTTGAATGGCGATGCTGTCATGTGTATACACTGTGAATCACTGTGCGTGAGAGTATGCGTAATGTGGTATATAAAATGTATAGCGTGGATAAAAAGAACGGAGGAAGAAATAAGAAACACGTTTTCGTGTTGGACGAAGAATTAGAAGAAGAGATGTGAGTGTTGGAGAAAGCGAGAAAAAAAGTAGCGATCGTGGCAACGTCGGTGCATGAAACTGCAAATCTTTCGGATTCCTATGGACCGGTATACATCACCATCGGCCTACGGAAGAACCTTCCCCTAAGTTCGGACCTAAATATGAAATATGAGCCCGCGTTAATATTGGAGTCGATATTCGCGGGGCTATTCGATGTAAATGCCGTGATGACACGATCGCGATATCGAAATGTATCGGGAATGAAAGACGAATCGAGTTTCGTCTGAACTCGAAGCGAAATATTTTGCGAAAGAAAATCTGATTTAATCGGTGCATAATTCCATTTTTTTTAAATCAGCTCAAACTCTTGAACTCTTCACAATCACTCAGAAATTAATCATTGTTGTTAAATTCATAACAACAAATTATAGATGCCTAATTTGTTATTTTTAATCATTTCTACATTAAGAAATATATGCTATTCATTCAATTAAAGTTTATATTACGGGCTGTCACTAACAGTTCACAATTAATTCATGTATAGTTTTATTGAGGCATAAAGGCCTTGATTATTGAAATAATAATTTGCCTTTATGTCAATAAAAATATACATGAATTAATCACTTATGTTAGTGACAGACCATAATATAGATTTTAATTGAATTAACAGCATTTTTTTCTCATTGTATAGACTGTTTTTATATTCAATCTGACATTAATTTAACAAGAAATGTGTTAAATTTTACTCAAATTTAATTTATTATTATTATTACTAAAATAATAAAATTATTTAACTTAAGAACTTGATTTAATCTGATTTAAATTTGATACCTTAATATTTAAATAATGAAAATATCAAGATATGATAATGAAATTATTTCCATCTTTTAGAGTCCATCTAATTCCAAGAAGTGTCTTAATCGAGGATGTGAATTCCGTCGGAAAAGGTGCGATGCAGTTTCTGCAATTCATGAGAATTCGATGTGACACTTCCGTGAAGAAGGGACCGTGTCCTCCTCGTCTTTCGATTTGGTCGCGCATGATTGAACGACTTTTCGGGGACCACAATATGAACCGAGATTAGAGAGGAAAAGAACGGTGCGTGCGTGCGTGCGTGCGGAAGAGAATAAAGAAGAAACCGGGGAAAGGGGGTAGTAGAAACAAGATGAAGAAGAAGACGAAGGCGGCGCTAAAAAGAAAAGTCGGTGCACGAATTGAGACGCAATTTGATCCACGCTACGAAGCACCAGCTGAAGTTGGTAGTCCTCGAGCTCACTTGACGTGAATGAGATGACAGGCATTGTCCGACATGTTCTCATGTACTCGCGCTCTTGCTCTCTCTTTGATCGCATGTATAAATGCGTTTCCCGCGTGCACGCGGCGCCTTTCTGGACTTCCCCTTTCTCCTTGTCGTTTATTTCCAGAGAGGAACTCATTCAACGTTCCTTAAGCTCGACATCGATTACAGCATGTCCCGAGATGTACCATTCGTGAATCGATGCCGAGCAGTTGATTTCAAATAAGACATACAAGATTGAATCTTTAATACATGACGTTTTATATTTATAATACTCAGGGTTGCCATAGAAAATAAATTTTAGAAGTCCCTGACTTTTCCAGGTTTTCCAGATGAAAATGAAAAACTTTCCAATATAAAGTATGTGAATTTTAACACATTTAAAGTCAAGAGTTGTAAAAAAGTCCTACATTATTAAAAACAATGCAAAAGGCTTAAGCATATTAAAATTTTGAATGCAAAGTCAAGCCAACAAAAAATAAAGTAGTTGGAAAAAAGAACGCAGTTTTGAAAAAGAGCGATCAAATAAAAATACTGAATAAAATATAAATTTTAATTTTATTAAAATCGTTTAAAGTGTGCAAGTTTTGAACGTATTTCATTATAAACGTC
>Ga0157364_1000248_pt1 | contig 31541 bp, 19 predicted proteins | sample AttsexASBM2_FD_111476 | JGI IMG/M metagenome (GOLD analysis project Ga0157364, IMG submission 111476) | Fungus gardens microbial communities from leaf cutter ant in Ribeirão Preto, State of São Paulo, Brazil - Atta sexdens ASBM2 | ecosystem: Host-associated > Fungi > Mycelium > Unclassified ...
ATACACACACACACACATACACACACACACACACACACACACACACACACACACACACACACACACACACACACACACACACTCTGAGAAAAATGATTTGATTATATCAATAAGATGTATATGGTTAAATGCATTTTGGTTAAATCTAGCAGAATTTCTGGTTATTATAACAGGATTCGAAATTTTATGACTAGACCATTTGGTAAATTATATTATAACGATCTGTTTAATATTTTTCAATTGGATCTATAAAATTTCTTGTTATATTAACTAGACATACGCAACTTTATCAGAATTCTGGTTAAGCGCATCCTGGCGGTTTTATCCTGACGGTTTTGTTCTGGCGGTTTTGTGCAAGTTCGCGCAAGTCGCGCGAGTCGAGCGAATATGTACAACGTATATTGTTTCGTACATCGCGTGATCGCATATCGGTGGCTGATCGTAGTCGAGTGTTGAGCTTATATCGTGAAGTGAATCCTGTGAAATTGCAAGTTCAATTGAATGAACAATTCTAATAATAAATCGCCGTATATACTGTGTCAAAAATTCAGAGAAAAAGTGGAACATTATTGAAGGAGCATGGCTTACGAAAAAACATCTTCTCTTCTTCGCCGCTATTCGATCAACAAAAAATTCTGGTAAAGTTAACGGGAAAAATTAATTCGCTCAATAAGAAATTCTGGTAGAAGTCACGGAAATAATTGTTCGATCAACAAGAAAATCTGGTAGATTCAACGGAAAGGCATTAGATCAACAAAAAATCTGATACAATTAACGGGAAAAATTTATTCGATCAACAAGAAATTTTAATAGATTTAACTAGAAAGAATTAATCAAATTCATTCGGTAATTCTTACAAGAATTCTGATTTGTCCTTTTTTGAACAGACATACTGATTGAATCTATCAGATTTCTAAATAATCCAACCACTCTTTTTTCAGTGTATATATATATGTAGGGTGTAACTAAAATAATACTAATCATATAATTCCTAATAAATTCTTATTCGTAATAAAAAACTGAGACGAAAAGTCCTTTATCATTTTGCAATTTTCGCAATATTTTTTTTTAGTTACCCAATGAGCAAAATGTATAAAATTGTGACGTATAAGCATATAGCTTTAAGATATCTTTAAGAATTCTTTAAGAAAAATCTTCAAAATATTTCACAAGGAATACGAAAAGATATCTTAAAATTGGATACATAGATTTTATCCATTTATCCGGCAATATTTGGAAATTAATATTTCGTTAACTGTTGCGAAAATTGCAAAATGATAGAAGACTTTTCAACTTAGTTTTTTATTAGGAATAGCACTGTATGATTAGTGGGCGTTATTTCCAATTACATCCTGTATATAGATATATAAAATAAATTTATAAATATAACCTGAGATTTAAGAAAATATTTATTTGAGAAACTTCAGAATTCTATTTCGGAAATTATTGGTTGTATAGGATCATATAATTCGTTAAGGCTTTTAGATCTTAAATGATCCAAAGAATTATTCACTGAAGTTATGATACAAGATGCTTAAAATACATCCTAATTTATTATATTGTTATTATAAAATTACACACACACACACACACACACACACACACACACACACACACACACACACACACACATATATATAGGCATATACAATGTGTAAATATATATAAGTATTGCGACGTATAGCGCTCGGATCTGCGTGGGTTCGTTAAGATCAAATGATTGTATTGGATTAGTCATCCATACAGGAAGTTGCTGAAGAGAAATGCGATAAATTTCATCATCTTCAGGAATTTTCATTTTTTGATCAGTATAGTTTCTTCTAAGAAAAGACATAAGTATTTGATTACTAGTTCATAAATGCTCTCATAAATAATACTACACGAAATACAGAACTGGAAACACATGACAAAATGTGTGATGAAATAACTAGATAAAAATTTATTTTTGGAATTAATCAATGTAATGTTTCAGAAACAACACAGTTTCAATATCTTTTATTTTAAATACTGCCCCGATTGATTTTCAAATAATCATTATTAAATCTTCGCTTCTTTCTGTTTGAAGAAAAATGATTTTTATATCTCTCCTCTCGTTCATCGCAGATAGGTAAAAGCGACGATTTTATTGAATGAGAAGGAACAGTTTCTGGCGCTAAATCACACCGCGGGTAGTCCGGCCGTTCCGCCGGAAAGGGCCTCATAACTTCACGCACCCAACCACCCTATCCCGAACACCCCTTTTTACCGTAGTTCAAACCTGTGGCCTCGCCCTTTCCATTTTCTCAACGCCGGAACAGCCGGGCACATGAAATATTAACTTCGGCGCTATTCCGGATGTCAGGCAGAAAAAAAAGGATGAGCAGAAAAGAATGGCGGGGCGCCACTCCAGCATTAACAATTCCGCTGACACATATCATTGCCATTATAATATCAGATCTTCCAAAAATTTATTTTTTTCTGTCTCGCCAACGTCGTGATCACGCGTGGGTGTACAAAGCGACAGAATTATTCTCTCGCAAATGTTCTTTCACGCTATTACAATATTAACTGCACCGACGCAGGAAATTTGTTGCCTAAGCTTGTTCGATAAACAACCATACCTTTACTAAAAGCGGTCGAGAAACTCCGAATAGACTGGTCATCCACATAATAACCAGCGATAAATTCTAAACCGTATGTATCCTGCTTTCTATCGTAAGTCCGAACACCATGAAACTCTGATGCGACTCTGCGCTGGCGAAATTATGCGAAACGAGATAACTTTACGCTCCCGTATTTCGCAACTCGTTTTATTACGAACTTGAGAAGACAGCGGTAATGTATGTGTGACTTTCCACAACAAAGTAAAAAGAAGATGATTACATGGATATCGGTAAAGCAAAAATTATATAAGCGGATGTGATTACGACAAAATGTACGGAAAATAAGAAAACGCACCGGCAACATCAAAGTTGATAAAAATACTGTTTCCGTGAGGTAATCTCGAGCTAGGAAGAAATTTCCTTTCTAGCCGCTTACTTCTGGTGAATTACCAAAAGCACTGTAGAACTTTTGTCGTAGCAGGCTCATTCTGACGATGAAATACAACATCCGTCTGTGGACTTCGCCGTGACGGCGACTGCAATTCAACTGCTCGGTCAAGATGCAATTAAATCTGCAAAGCGGACTGCAGTGAATTCACAACAGCCCATCCATTTTAAATTCATGAAAACTTAATGATTCTTCGCTCAGATATGAAAAATGAGAAGTAAATGATAATGTATTTACAAGAAAATTGACAAATCAGAGAAACTGATGAGCAAACAATGACGAATTAAAAAGAAGAACACAATTTATAACATGTTTTCAACACTGCAATAGCATCTTTTGCGAAAAATAATATTGTATATAAAATGATAAAGAACGAAAAATGGGAAAATATATTGATAAAATTTATCTGATATATTCGGTCGGAATAAAAATGCGTAACGCTACGAACTTTAAAATTCAAGCAACTTTGTAAAAATAAAAACGAAATTTAAATTTAAGAAAAGAGTTAAAAGTTTAAAATCTCTGTTTCTGAAAGGTCATTATTGTCTTTTATGTTTTTGTGAGTTTGATAATTTTTATCGAGGTGTACACTAAGAGATTTAAAAAGTGCTTCCTCATATAAATTCAAGATAAACACTTCATATAATCATGTGATTAAATTTCAAAGCTACAAAGTTGAAGGAAAAATTTCGAAAATCACTTAAATTATTTTGATGAAACTTTATATATGTTTAAAGTTTCATTAAAATAACTCAAATAGTTTTCGAAATTTTTGGAAAAGATGAAATTTTTTGACTTTTTCTGTATCTTGAAATCTTTTAGTACTTAGTATATGCTCTCTTTCTCTCTCTCTCTCTCTCTCTCTCTCTCTCTATATATATATATATATATATATATATATATATATATATATATAAAACTGAGCTAGACAAAATAGGAAATTTTCTTTTCACTTTATGAACTTATCTCGTATTCAAAAAAATTTTGTAAAAATTTTTTTACTTTCTAATATAAAAGCTTAAAGTCTTCCATACAAAGTTCTTATACAAATTTAAAAACATTCCTAAGATTTTTAGTTACTGGTTATTATGGATAAAAGTCAAATTGACTTTTATTACTCGTAACTCTATTACAAATTGTTGTATCACAATTCAAAAGACAGATTAAAACTGAAACTTTGCTCTATCTATAATGGTACAATTGCCAATTTTTTTAAAAAGACATAAATAGACATGATATAAATAAAGTAGCGTTATAAACTTTTGTTCCGAACCAATATTATCACAGCAGCTCATATAGAAACGTCACCTCTCGAAAATTCTATTGCCATCTCCGGCGAGAGTTCCTTCGGTTAAGAAATTTAAGTCGAGTTAATCTCGGTCGAGGGATGACATCCGCTCGAGAGACATCACCGCGAAGGTCGCATCGCGGGCGTCAACGACGACACTCAGATGACTCGTCGGTCAAGTCGCAATTAAATCGACGGGGCGCGTTTCCACTAGCACGACTACAGCAGGGGAGAATCGCCGAGATGGATTTTGGAGAGGAGACAGCGACGCGACGACGGGAGCACGGTGGCGCCCGCGGGGTTTGCAAATAAGGTTAGTTAGCGGCAACGCGTGTATAATTGGGACGCCGACGCCGTCAACAACGAGGCCTCGCACATCCCACGGCCAAGTTATAATGAACAGGGGCTCAAGCCGAGACCTCGCGCGGGACGAGGTACAGTCTACACCTTCTAGGCGCTTAGTAGACGTGCACTGGAGACAGAGATAGATAGATAGATAGAGAGAGAGAGAGAGAGAGAGAGAAGATGAGCTTAGCTGCGCTGTTCACGCTTGCGTGCACATCCGTCGCGACGGCCACCGCCGGAACAGTCGGAGGCGTCTTCCACTTCTGCGTCGCGGAGAGCACCCGCGCTTAATCGACGAACTTTATCGAAGTTCGCGGAACTTCAACAGCCGCCGACACCGCTACCGCTACGAGTGGTTTTCAGATGGTTGTCGAGCAACAAGGAGAAGACATCGAAAAACGCCACGACATTAGCAGCGAAGAGAGAGAGAGAAAAGACGTCCGTTTACGCACGCACGCTTGTTCGCGTCTTCCTATAAGTATACGTAATGCTGGTGATTACGGAATAAAATGGCTAGCATTACATTGTCGCCGAGTACGCACTCGCTCGTGACCAGAATTATAATCCGCCTTGGTTTCTTCTCGCTGAAGAGAGACAGACTTCCGATTATGCACGGACATAACGGCGCCGGGATCTACGAGACCGATAACAGCTGTCGCGATTTAGACAAACGGCTGGCTATTCCCAGGAATCGAAGACCATTGTCCGGATAACGGATATTTGCCCTTGTCTACGTTATATTTGCGTAAAAGTATCCAGTATATCTTTATTAAAATATTTTAAGGAATTGAAGGATTTTTTTACAAAAAAATACCAGACATCTAAAAATTTGAATTTTAGGAAGAGACTTCTCATAAAGAAACCTTATCTTTAACTATTTATTATATAAATATAGTATTTTTCTTCATATAATAGATATAAGAAAGTTTGAATAATATTTTTAAAAATAATATCTTTAAAAAAATGAAAAACCGATTATATATATATTTGCCACGATCAAAAGTCGCTCATCAATACATTTTTTGGATATAAAAACAGTACGATTATTATAACCATAAGATTGATTGTATGACCGTAAAGATATGTCCATCTTACGGTTATCACAACTAAATATATTGATGAGGAAAATTATCATTATTTTCGGTTGTGACAATCATTTTTTCTGTGCATGCTTAGTCTTGCAAAAATTGTATACATGATAAAAACTACATAATTTTATCAAGGCGGAAAATTTACTATCATAGAGAAAACGTATATTTAACTCCTTCATAATTAAAAATAAGATATTGAAATTTAAAACAATTATTTTATAAGAAATAAATGCATTTATAACTTCTAATCGAAATTTCAAGATAACGCTAACTTTCTTTACAAAAAATGTCAACTATTATCAGAAAAATCATTTTTTTGGACATTAAACTTAAAATTATCTTGAAAACCTGATATTGAAATGTTTTGATTTGTATCACCGTTTCCAACATATAAAAACCTAAGAAATACCTAATCCGGTCCAAAGTAATTTTTTTACTGTAAACTAGTGTTATTTATTTAATATATCATCTTCATGCTTGAGATTGTTAAGTGTGGTCGATGAACTTATAAAAGTCACACTCATTGTATATTTACACAATCATATGTGATGTAACCAACTTCATTTTTTGTATAGACGTTCAAAGAAGCCTTCAGCTTTAGCAGATTGCTGAGAAGTTTTCTTCTAAGAGCGAAGGCTCACCTCGAGAATGGAGTCTGCTTTATTTCACAGGCGTCTCCCGCAACGGATGTGGCGGCTGGGCCGACAAGGGGGGCCGCCCTCTCGAGACTGGATTGACACTTTAATGAACGAGAAAGACCTTCGGCCTGTATCGATTGTCGCGAAAGGGAAAGCGACGAAGAAAAAGAGCCGAAAGCGCGTGAAGGAAATCGAGCGCCCCGAGAGGCGATAATGTCTAGTGCCGTGGAGCGTAATTGCCTTCGTTTCGAGTCGGCCTCTATATCGTGGGGCTAGAACGGAGAGCAAAGAGCCTTCGAGCAAAATGGTATCCGTGATAACTCTACAGAGGCTGTCTTATTACTCGAGAGATCGCTTTTACGGAGGACTCACGACATTGGAGCGGATCGCCGCGCCACGCCGCCCCGTCGCGTCGGCCTCACGCGAAAGTCGACGGCGCGACTTAATTCGCGGGATTTATTTACGTCGTATACGTCGTCGGATTTTACAACACCGAGAAGTAGAGAAGTAAGCATGAACTACGGCGCTGGACGGATTAAAGGATCACCCGCTGCCACTGCATCCGAGACGCGAAACTTTATTCTCACACAAGCTGCTTAACGTAGAGAGAACAGGCGCTTGACAGTAAATATATCAATGGTATTACGGAATAAATACAGCTTTCGTCGACAGAAATAAAAGTGCAGTTAAAAAAACATTTTCATTCCATAATCTTGATATGGTACTATTTTCCCATGCGGTATTCTCTGAAGGAAATAATGACGGTATCACCGTAATATTTGCACGAAACTGCAGTGTAAATACAAGAGTACAAGTTCCAAACTTCTTACAACTCCTACCTAAACCAAGCTCAAAGTTTGCTAACGATACAGAAGCGATGCATAGGTATACAGTTGCGTTACTCAAGGGAACATTTATAACGTGTAGAACTTCAATAATGTCAGTCTATAGATTTAAACGTATGAATTAATATTCATAACAACAATCTACCATGAATCAGCATCAATTCTTGTCTCTCTTATTTTCAAAGATCAGAAATTATTTCAAGTCATTCGGTGTGAAAACTTTATACGGTTAAAAATTCATAACATCAAATTCATAATATCACCGAATTTAATCTATTTTTAATTTATTATTTCTATAAGTCGTAACTCCTACTCAACGTCGTTAATTTAACTAAAACAATGGAGTTAAATTTAACTTAAGAAAATATATTAAATTTGATTCAAATTTAGTTTATTAAGTGCATATGTTAATATGAATGTTGTATACTTTGAAATTATAGCCACAGAAATAGATTAATTAACACACACATTTTGCCATACATTAAAGTTAAAAATAACAAAATATTATTTAACTCAAGAGATTGAGTTGTCATTGCTCCTTTGATATCTAATATTGTATGCGCATAAGTTATTCGTGTAATAAAATTACTTAGACATTAAATTATTAAATTATTATTGCGTATGAGGGCGAGAGTCGATTTGAAGCGAAATCGCACAATTTTTGTAGACGCTCGAATAAAACCGTTTCCATTTTCGCTACGAAGCAGTCAGTTTGTTTCTTCTCGTTCGGATCACCGACGCGCACGAATGCGATGTTCACGATTGGTCGTTGAGCTTAAGGCTTAGCTTTTAAGCTTCCTTACGTACAACGGCCTTAACACGTCGCGCCGCGTTCGCCCGGGATCCTCTTCTGTAGATGCGCACTCGTGAGTCGAGTGAGCGTCTCTCTCGAGAGGATTGTGGCTTTTCTCGTCGTCTTCCATCTTGCTTCCTCCAAGGCCTTTTGCCTTGCACTCGAGGCCGGTGGTACCGACTGCACCGAGAGGATGTAGAGAAGAGGGTGTGGACGAATGCGCAAAGTGAGCGAGCGAATCACTTTATATATATATATATATATATATCCTTCCTGCATCTCTCGTCCCTCGATAGCGCCGCTACCGCTATTACCCTGTTTACCGGCTTGCGAAGCAACTTGAAACGAATCTGTGACTCGTAGCATCGAACTCTTTGCGGATTTCAAGCTGCTTCACAAGCGAATGACTGAATGCCGACCGGTGAAGATTTTAGACATCAGCTCAATGAACATCTTCACTGAAGCTTCTCGAGAGCATGGAAAAAATTCGGTTCTGTGAAGAATTACTTTAGAATTTGCGGTTAGAATTTTATGTTCTAATAAATAAAGAAAAGCCGAGAAATATAATAAAAGGTGTTGCCGCATATAGAATTGCATGTTTACTTATTGTTGAAAGAGTCATTAAATGTTTTCTCGAAATCAACATTTTTCTGTAGATTTATCCAAATATTGTGTGTCAAATAGTTATGCTTCAACGAGCATTTGTAAAACCATTGTAATTGTAAATTATTTTTATTACAAGACACAAAAGTAAAAGACAAAATAGATTAAAAATATCTATATATTAAAATACGGGTAAAAGATACAAAGAATAACATAAATAAAAATATAAATTGTAATACAATGTAAAAAATGTAGTACAAAATAAAATAAATATAAAAAATATTTTTAAATATTTATAAGATGTATCTACTTATTTCATATATAATTTATATTATATGACTGATAAACACAGACATATTATAATGCGTTTTTATTAATACAAATATTAAGCGAAGCAATGTATTGTGTCATATTAATCAATAAATGATTAAGTAATTATTTCGAGAAATTACTGAGCACTCTTCAATAACTTGCAGAACTATCAGTAATAAGCGGATAATACTCGATCGTCGACGTAAAATCCTTCGAAATTCCTTTTAATATCAATTTAAGAAGCTAACGAGGTAACATTATCGGATGACGTTTATCGACGAACATCTCAATGTAAGTCCACGAAAGAACGTCGATGATCATTACAATAGCGAGAGGGACAATATTCGCGACAATTGAATCGATTTGTAGTCGCAGAAGAGCAACGATTGTAGAAAAATCTCTTTTCCAACCAGTCGAGTCAAAAGTACGTAGAATCGAAACAAAAGGACGGCGACGAAGAAAAAGCGAGACGAAACGAAGGCAGTCAGTCTCACGAGTTTCAATCCGATAGGCACTCCGTGAGCGGAAGGGAAACGTCGTCGAAGCGATTTGTAAGCTGATTTTAATGTCGCGTTTACAGAGTCCCATAGGGCGCTTTGGGGAATCCCTTTTGCCCCTCAATTCTTCCCCACTTCTTTCCGCCATCCTCCGCTGTCGATCCGCGTCGCGTCGCGTCGGCGAATTTCTGCCCGAGGGTCGTTCTTCGCGTTTTCGACGAACGCCCGTTCACGCGTCTCGCGTTTCTCCGCTGCCTGACTGTACCACCCTTTCTTTCTCAACACCCTCGCTCCGTCCGCTTCGTCATCCCGTCGGTGTTTTTCGATAATAAATCACGTTTCGGGCTTTTCTCGTTACGCATGACTTCACCTCAGATAAGGTCAACCCCAGGGTCATTAGAGGGTCATTAAGGCGACGCTAATGAATGCAGCGCGAAGGATTGATTCTAGCACGCGTATAAGGGCGTCTCCTGTGCTACGGCTACGGCTCGTCCGGATCTTTGCGCTTCCGTCGTTCTCTGTCGGAGCAGAGAAATGAATCTGGGAGCATGAGGATTTGCTTCATAATGAGATAAGATTTTCGAAATCCAAAACACATTAAAAATCTTATCGCGTGTGAATGTAGTCCAAACGTTTTAACAAGTTACGAGTATAGAAATCTCTACAGTTTTGCTAAAACATCTAAAAATTTAGCTAAATACACATCTGAAAGTAATTTTATTAGACTATCAAAATAATTATGTACAAAACACTGATTGTATACAATTTTTGTAGCATCACTCATCTTGCTTGATTATTTTGTTTCAATCAAATTATTTTCAGATCAGTGTCTAGCTAAATTTTTAAAAATTCAGTAAAATTATTCTTGCTATATGTAATATTAAAAATCTGTGTTAACAAAACACTTTATTTAAGTGTGCGAGATGCCAATGAGTCATCTGAAATTTACGATCACAATGATCAACGTGCTCTTTATGAAGATATACGATCTCGATAGGACAATAAAGAGCGAGGATAAGTGATAATGTCGTATTGACGACACATGGAATGTCAACGACATAAAATGGCTTCGATTCTCGGCTCTCGTTCTAACTCGACGAGTGTTCCCATAACTGTCGTGAGAACATTTACTTAAGGCGACTCGTATCACGTGAGTTCCGCCCCGACTTGATCCGCTTCGCAAGCCAGGTCTCGATGGTCTTTAAAGGTCGCCACAGCCGTAAATTCTTATTGACACGCGGGCGTGCAAGCGCGACGACTCGACCCGATTTTTCGCCACTCCATCAGACGCACGCGAGAAAAAGAAAGGGAGGGACTCCCCCGAAATGCGAAGGCTTGGAAAAAATTAGATTGCCCCTAACTCCGTGCGTTTCCGTCGTTTCGCGAATCCTTTCCGTCACGACACCATTGCCGGCTTTCTTCTTGTCTCCGCAGTCACGCGATCTCTTCAGCCTTTTTGTTCCTTTCGAGCAGCGATATTTCTCTCGTCTCACGACTGTTCGTTTACACACCGTGTGTCAAATCAACTGCAAAAGAACATCAGGGTGCGAGGAGGCATTGCGCCGCGCCGGCAGAAAATCGTCGCGCGATGAAACGGATGTCGCGGCCAACGCTTTACAGATATTAAAAATCTCATCGCCATTAATCACTCACGCAGGGTGCACCTCGCTCGGTTCTTTATATATCCGTCGCTTGTCCCGCTTTTGGCGTCTTAATGAACGCGCGATAATTTAATTCGACGAATTCGCGGACGACACCAGTAGGATAAATGTGTTACCTCAATGTCGCTGATTTAAAATTTTGCTACTTTAATTTGACAGTTATTCAATTAAGCTTATCTACAATCTCGGAGCGCCGTGACCTCTTCGCAAGAGGTAGGGTAGCAAAGCGGAGGTTTCTTCGGCGCTGAAAGAAGTTAAATTGGCTCTTCTACGGTCGTCAGTCACTCGGCTTTTTCATCGTTTCATTTGTCCTCTCGGGTCTTTTTTCCATTTTCAACGTCATGAAAGATGAGTCGATGCGATAGAAAATAATTTCAACGATATTGATATCGCTAGTAGAATAATTATTTTTATGGTACAAAAAATACGAAGGGAATTATATTGATATAGCCATTTTACCTCTGTCTGTTTTCCTTTAACGATGAGTTAAACGTTTAACTACTCTCTGATCAATTATTTTAACATCCATTACTCTTCTATTATATATCATTTCTACCAATAATAAACTCCAATATCACTTATTAATTCCATACCATCCTGATTTAATCAAGACGGCTATTTTCCATCTTAATCATAAAATTACGTTTCAATTTCGGCGAATTTATATCCGTAATGGATATTTTATTTCCTTAATGCTTCACATCATGAGTTTCTTAGCATAGTCCTCTCTCCTCCTTTTCCTCTTCGCATCAATGCGTCAATTCCTACGTCTCCCGTTTCATCGGACATTTTTTCGGCTGTCTGCGTTCTCTCGCTCAATGGGCACGTGACTCGCTGGATCATACTTCCGGTCTGTGAGCGGGGATGCAGCAGCCCCTTTACTCGTATTGCGACACAAAGCCGATATATATATGTATATGTATGTATATAGCACAACGAGCAATGCTGGCTCATCGATTTCCTCGGACTTTCACGAGCGATTCAAGGGTATCGGGATGGCAGGTTGACTTTGCCGCACTCGGGCTGCCCTTGTTGAGGCGTACTTCCTGACTGAGTCATAGATCAACTCAACCCCGAGGGATCAGACATCGAATACTTACCCCCTCTCCCCCCGGTGTCGCTTGTGTCTCTTGTGCGAACATCCATATAGCACATATACACATGTCAACCACTCTCATGGTCGTTCTGACTGTCAAATTTTCCATTCCTAAGAGAAAATACTGATTTCCTTATTGAATACAAATGTCTCTTGATTTATGTAGCGATTTATTCAGACCGTTAACTAGACACGATTAAAAATGATTTTTTGGAAAAGATATATTTGTCAGAATTTCTAGTCAGTTGTCTAAATATTTAGATACTTTTGTCTGAATTTCTAGCTAATTGTATAAATACTTCTTGATCTCATCTAAATATTGTATTTAGTTACATTTGTCTTAATTTCTAGTAAATATATCTTGTATAGCACTATCATTAACAGATTTTCATATATGCCGCAATTCCCAAAAACGATATGTGACGTGGTATTAAAAATGGTTTACTTGATATTCTCCCTATTGCCCCCTACTGCATCCCGTTCATTTTGCGGGACCCCAGTAAATATTTGCGCGTACCTATACATTTCCTGCCAAATATTTGTAGGCAGCTACGTCGCCGAATGAACTATTCACATCAACCATTTTTCGCGATGAAAGCGCCCGCGTTTTTTAACAACCCCCGCCGATGGCAGTTCACTGATGCATTGTAAACGAATATTTCTCGCGTAAATTTTTGTGTACACTTCAAAACAAATCGCTTTGAAATATTTGATTAAAATCTGCTTATATTGCTAATACTATTAAAGCGATATAACTTTTTTTTTTCCATTTGAGTCAATCCATTATTTTCCACAAAAAAATTTAAAAGACAATATAAAAAAATAATATTTATTGAGAGAAAGTTTAGTTTTTTTATTGAACTTCATAAAATAGTTTAACGATGTTTTTCCTAGTTGTTTTGACGATATTTTCCTAGTTCGTCCGGTAAAAACGCGCACGTAGCAGTTAAAAAATTATAAATACATAAAAACACATATACATTTATGGCCGTAGGATGAGAGGATAGAAGTGCAATAATTACGCACGTACCACGCAAGACGTCATCGCTGAGAAGCAGCGGTGAAGACGTTTTATTGCGAGGTGCCATCCTAATTTTAGCTGTCTATATTTCTGTACATCCGACAACTATCTTCTCGACGGCGGACGACGGGTAGGCCTGATATGCGGTGGGATACGCCTCCATTCGTCGACGAACGATGATAGTAGACGAGAGTTGCAAACCTACACATGTTCCATATTCGAAGCGGTCTTTCTCTCAGATCTCGACGCGGCGTGTTACGTTGTCAAACACATGGCGTTTAATGCTCGCGGTATTGCTTACGGGTCAGAAGAGCGGAGTCCTTTAATCTTCCGGAGCCAAGCCAACCAGCGTTTTTCTGTTCCGGGCGAGTTAATCGTTCCGCTTGCAATCCGCCAATTCGGAGTATCGAACGGTTCTTGGAAAACCACTTGTGCTCGTCGAAAAAGAGAGAGAGAGAGAGAGAGAGAGAGAGAGAGAGAGAAAGAGAAAATCCCGCGAGTTCCATACACATAGACGAACGAATTTGACTCTGGTTTTGATAGTTTTTTTTACTAATAAAACTTCAAAACTTCACGGAAAGAATTTTATTGAAATATCTAAAAATTTAGCTAGAAATATGGATCGGTAAATAATTTTATTGGAGCAAAATAATTACGTAGGAAAAATCTCATGCATGATGAGCAATGCTGCAAAAAGTTTTGATATTTTAGCAGCCAATTTGAGATAATTATATATATAAAATTATCTTGATGGTCCAATAAAATTATTTTCATTTCTATATTTAGCTAAATTTTTAGGTATTTTTAGATACTTCGACAAAACTGTTCTTTCCATGACATACTAATTTTGATATACTAATTTTTTATATATAATGACGAATAAATTACAATCATAACAGATATATCTTTATATTAATTTTTTGACAAAGTTTAACTCTGTAAAATATATCATGTACCATTAATGATGCTTTTTTAAGATTTTTTTCAAATAAAAACATAAGTTATCATTATGAATTTTTTCGACAAAGCTGTAACTCTATGAAATGTCATGTGCCGTAATATTGCTTTTTAGGTTTTTTCAAATGAATAATGTGGAATGACGACGGCGAGTGATAAACGACGTTCTTCGCTCCAAGTTGTCTCACACTTGCCTACTTGGAAAGTCTTTCTCGGAATTCTCTCTAACCGCGGTTATTAATTTCGGACACTCGTGCGTCGCACACGTTTACTCAGGTTTCTTAACAGTATTATCGCGTTGTGACTCAAGCTATTCTCTAGAATATTCTATGTGTCATACTAATTAGAACACACTGACTGTCTTAGCAGTAGTAGTAGTTACGTCGATTCCTTAAATTTGTTGCGACTAACGCAGAAAGTAGTCACGGAAACCGTTATGCTGCGAGACCCTACGGCCCTAATATTTCTCTGGCGTGCATAATAAGTCGCGTTTACCTCGGAAAAAGCGGTGGCGCCGGTAGTTCATCGTCAGGTACTAGTATCTTAGTCGCTGAGGACTCGAGGCGACGATCAATTAAGCGCAGCCCGCAAAGTGCTAAGACGTTTATGACCGACATCTTATTATACCGAGCAGATGGGGTGTACTGGCGTGACTGAGTCGGGTCGTCGTCCTCCACGGGCGGCTGCTCGCGATCACAAACGACGAACTGTCGAAGAAGCGGAACCCGTGAAGCCCCAATGGAACGCGACTGTCTCCAGCAGGATATCTTACAAGATTCGGTTAGGCTAATCTCAATGCGAGTTCGTTGCTTTGATAACAATGCTCGAAGGAATTAGTACTTGTTAAGTGTTCGCGATTGAGCCGTCGTCAACCATGACCGCACCCTTGGGAACATGTGAAATATCGAAGATATATCTGACAAGAGGAGGACCAGAAGCGAAAATGTGAAGTCTATAGAGCAGTATAAAAAATTGGGCTTTATTACGAAAAAAGTTGGCAAAATTATAGATCTTAGAAAAAGGAGAAAAAAAGTACAATTGTTCTACAAGACTGATTTTTTTATGGATGATATAAATACAATTTGAATTAATTTGATAAAACGCGTTTTCATTACCATCTTGATAATTATATAGCAGACAGCAACATTGTATTCGTATTAATCTGAACTGTATTTATACAGCTTATGCATCAAGTAAAAGTTTATTAATCTCGAAACATCGTAATATTTAACTTTTTTCCTTTTTTTTCCTAAATTTTATTATCTCACTAAATTAATCACAATTTGATATTATTAAAAAATTATTATACTTATTGTTTATTTTCGAAAGAAATAAGAGATGTCTGAAACTATAGTTTGGAATTCTTATTAAGAGAACGAAGAACTATCTTTTGCAACAAATCGCATTTCAAAATCTCATTCTCATTTTTAGTCTTTCCGTTTGTTAGTTTTTGTTTCGAACAAAAACAATCACAAAAAGAATTTACGTATCAAGGCGATGCGTGCGGAGCAACTTGGTAGAGAAAAAAGTGATAACCGTAAAAAAAACAATACATCTTTGTAGATTAAGGGAGGAGGATCGGTCGGCCTCGCAAAAATTGCTATCTAAATCATAAGATTCCGTGTGGAATACACTAGCGTGTTCGAGCGTGCCGCACGAGGAAGACAATGCGCGGCGTGGGAGAGAGAAACTGGAATCGCCGACCATTTGCGTGGTCCACGAGGCAACTCGCTTATCCGGCGACCGTCGTAAATCAGCTCGAGAATAAATGAAAACTCGGGTCCGCTTCGCGCGCAGGCTCCCTCGCCTTGCCTCTCTCGACGAGCCACGCGCGAGTGCGGCTCGAAACGTACCAAGTTCCGGCGCGATATTAAGCCTCGGATATCGCTCTCGAGAATTCGACGCGGCTTTCTTATTAGATCCGACCAGTGAAACTCGTACGCGCTTCTCGTTAGGCCAGACCGGTACTTCTATGCGCTGGATTAAATCTTTTTGTAAAGCTTAATCAACCGCTGCACTCTCCAGGCTCCAAAACGGTGCTCCAGAATGTCGCCCGGGGCAATCGTTTACGGTCGTTGTCGCCCGGGTGCGGACACCATATGTTTAATATGCAGGCGCAAAGACCTGCGTCAAATAGTTAATTAAAGTTAATGCATGCAGCTTGTCAAGTTATTATCTCTAGGCGCGTCAGCTGGTACATGGTATGACCCGATGCCGAAGGACTTGCTTACTTACTAGATAGTTGCTACTGGTTGTATCAGCAGATCGCGCACCTCCTTTTTTTCCCTTTTTTATATGCCGAGTGTTATTGCACGAACTTGTCGGGACGTATAGTTGAAGTTGAATCGGGATGTCGATGGCTGTAAATACTTCAAATCGCGTGTCATGCAAATAGCGAGTTCTACTCCGAGTTAAAAAAAATTACTCTCGAATGCACGATTCTCTAATTGGAGAACTTTACATCGATTCGCTCTTAATGGATTCATTAATGTATAGCGCCTCCTTCAAAAGTGAATGATGTTACAATTCGAAAAACATGATTTTCGAATTATTACCATAAGAATGAGTTAGGAAAATATTATCCTATTAAAAGTAAATTAACTTAATAAAAAATTTTCATAACTTAAAAAGGATAGTCTGATAAAAAGGATCATCTAAAAAAAAAATTATCAAAATTCTTACTTAAAAAAAATATGTTTAAAATAAAAATGATGACAAAAGAATGACATTTGATTAAAGAATATATTCTTTTTATCGATATTATGTTTGATTAATCAATAATTTTTGGTTAAGTTAAAAAATGGTTTTTCCCTTTTCCGAAAAATTTCTTAGTTGTCACTTTTGAAATAAGAAAGCAATATTATTGAAAATTTCAGTTGCACTAGTAACAATTAGCTCTTTTATTATTATAAGTTATTCTAGGACAGTTAAAAATAGTTAAATATTTTTTCAGAATATTTTTCAGAAAATATTAAATCTTTCGTTTCTTCAAAAAATTGTTAAGAATAGTTATTATTTTTTCGTCCAGAAAAGTTTGTCATTTATATCGGCGATTTTATCAAAGCTTAAGAACGTTTATACACAAACGTACACATATAGTATTACTAACTGTCACTCGCACACAAGTCTCCTTCAACACATACGTAAAACCCTGAAGCAATAATTCATTACAGGGATTCAACCTTTCGGCAACGATTGACCCGTGGCATCTGCTCGACGAGAATTAGTGAGACGACGAAAGGGCACGATTTTTGACGAAAGGTGACTCTCAAGGTATCGAGTGGCCTACCCTCGGCCAAAACGATAATCCGCTTTTTCCGTATATAACTTCTTATATGAACTCGATTCCATCATAGACATGCGGCGGTATGTATCACACGCACGTGTGATAAACGTTCTCGAACACAAATGTTGCTCTCGTAATGTCCACTAGATAGCAAGCCCTTCGAAAGCCCTTCTCTCAACTCTCTCTGGCTACCTCTACACTTCCAACCAGCGGATCTGGTTCTCATCCTACGATACGGTCTACTCCGCAAGTATAATAACGCTATTATCCTAAGTCCGTGGCGTTTCCTTCTTGTCTTCTCATACATGCGTGGTGTTTCTGTTGGAAACGCTCTCGATTGATAGTACTTGGACCCATCGATTCGTTTTGCGAAAATAAATACGGCGCGCGCTTCTCGTCCGTCATGCTCTTGATATTACCGGAGCGAAGAGAAACGAAAGAAAGTTATCTTCGATAACAAAGTACATCATAAGTCTCACTTTTTTTTATCTTTCTTTGACGTAAAGAGAAATAACATCGTTGCGACTCCACACTTTTATACAAACTCGATCCAGTTATTAAACTAACAAAACAATTTTTTATCACAATCTTCATAAAAAGTCAGATTATTTAAAGATTAAATATATCTATAAATTATTATCTAAATTCTCTCTCTCTCTCTCTCTCTCTCTCTCTCTCTCTCTCTCTCTCTCATATTCTATTACAATGAGTATGTAAATTCCCGTAATTCCATTAGGATCATATTAAAATATTATTAACTTCTTCGACAACGTATCGAAGTAAGAAGAGTATGGCAGGCAATCGAGTTAGCTTGCTGGTCATCCGTAATTCGTGCTTGCAGCGACAGAAGCACCATTCCCTATTTTACTACGCGGGCCGACCACTTCGGCGCGAGACCGCCGAATTAAATTAAAACTTTCCTACCAGTTGGCTTTTGCTTCGCTGCTCTCCGCATTAAAAGTGGGTACTGAGTTAAGTTGGGATTTTAATCAGATATCCTAAATTCCTCAGTAATGCACAATTCAATTTAAAAAAAACGAATATGGTTTTTCTTTATACTTCATATAAGCTATGTAATTATACGCCAATGTTTTATCCATCGTTATAGCTACCTATTAATAAAATAATGTAAAATTTTATCGTTAAAACGTTTTAAAACATTAATAATATTAATTAACATTAATAATAATAATTTTCATTTTACGATTTGTCGCTTTTCTTATTGCTCTTCAAAAACCGGTTTAAATATTCTGAGAGATGAATAAGCAAGAGACTAAATCACAACAAATAGTCACATTCCATTCTAAATTGCAAACGTCGCCGCGATAGGGAGAAGTAACTAAAAAAACAATTTTTACAGACTTATCAATGTTTTTAAAACATGTTCCAGACTCTGACTACCGCGTGCGGGTACCCTGTGAAACGAATACCTGGACCGTTATCGAGACACGTCGTGAGATATACACCGTGGTCTATAGGAGTGCTGCAGAAAGAGGCAGCACGAGTCGCTCGATCCTTGATCTTGCTGGTCTCTGGTTAAGCTCAAACGCGATAGCAGCTTATCGATTCGCGGTCCGCTTTGAATTTAGCTGAGTTATCTGACGAGCGTGAGGCATGCATCGGCTACTGAGCGATCGGAGCATCTGTTCGAGTTCCTCAAGTTCTCCAGCAGCGTCCCCCGACTCTGCCAGCCTGTCTGTCTATCTGCGGAGAAGATCTGTATGCACGCACTCGAGCGATGACACACGTACTCGTCATACTTGGAAGGCGGTCGCTCAAGTGATGCTCGAATTCCCGATGGGAGATTTCGAATACCGACCTCCGATCCCAGAGATATCATTGCTCTGAATTCTACCAGATATTTTGATATAAATGGCTCATCGGAAAATAACATGCAACGCTACATTGCACTTAAAATATCTTAATCAGGTCGGCGAAGAAATAGACGATAGGAATTCGGAGAAAATAAGAAATGAAAATAGGAAAATAGGTAGAGAGAAAGAATGAAATATTACAATATTAAATTCATAATGTCAAATTATACTCAATTTAAATGATTTTTAATTATTTCTTTAAGTCGCCAACTTTTCCTATTCAACATGTCGCTAATTTAATTAAAACAATAAAGTTAAACAATTTAACTCAAGAAAATATATTGAATTTGACTGAAATTTAATTTGTTAATTAAATGCAATCGTTAATATGAACGTTATTTATTTTGAAATTAACTACAGAAATGAAATGATTTACATTTTGGCACATATAGTAGTTAAAAATAACAAAATGTTATTTAATTCACGGGATTAGTTACTATTGCTCCTTTGACATCTAACAGGTGCAAATATAATAAAAAGTGGACATTTTTCGTTGCTTTACAATAGCAGCATCTGCTATTTACAATAGCAGCTTCTCCTAACGAATTGCTGAGTTCGGTACGAATATGCGGGAAATGATTAATGACGCTAAATACATAATTTCATGAATCCCTATTCGTGTCCATTAGTTAATAATGATTAGGCAGTAAATCTCATTTGCGATCGCACATAGTGGCACCTTCGATATAATCTGGCGTAATCCTACGATTAACGATAGAGAAATATTCCGCATGCACCATAATCGTTTTTATTAGCAGAATATATACATATTATGCTCGCGATCATGAAATTAGAGCCACTAAAGTCACAAAACCTGCTTCTCTCCCGTTCAAAAAAAAAAAAAAGATCTTGAATACGCTCCTTTATATACGCGACACCAAGACAGTCCGTCAAAAACAGCACGGTGCCATAGATACGTTATCGTAACATGACTTTAACGATCTCTATAATTCCATAATGACACGACGCAAACGTTACAGCACCGTAAAATTTAAAATGACAATCTCGTAACAATCCACGCTTTCCGCAGCTCCGTTTAGCGTTAAATTTTGTTTCAGAACACATAAAAGGAGATCGTTTCAGTCTGACGTCAACTAAAAAACGGCTTCCTCTACACATTTAAAGTTTAATTCCTTTGAATCAATTCCAAAAATATCATCATCACATATTTAAATACATACAGATAAAGCTGAATTATTATTATTCTATGGCTAATAATTTCAATTTCTAATCAATCTCCCTGTTATTGTGTAGCAATTATTTATGAATGAACAAATTTCTAACTGCAACGTTTGAGCTAAAGCATCTTCTGCAATTTTGGTCTTCAACTTTACCTGTTTTCATTGTCCGCTTGGATACTCTCCAACTCTCTGGCGACCTCCGATAAGCGATTGGATAACACTTATCCAATCTACGAGTTATCGTTCGGCTAGCGGCACGAGTTTCTGCGGGCCAGCGAAAGAAGCGCTTGTAACTCTGCCAGCCATTAGACGTAATAAGCTTCGAGAGTCTTAAATAACATGAGGGCACTGCAGTAGATGACAGTTATGACAGGCACGGCCCATTGTTCTCGGGTACCAGTAATTATTGGAGTTGCGGCAGTAGCATTATAGCGATACTGGGACATACACAGAGCATATTTCTGCCGCCTCACCTATCCGCGGTATTTCAACTTCAATGACTGAGAGGAGAAAGGTGGGGGAGAATAGGTGGGCACTTCATGCGCCATTTAGGAGGGTAATGAAAAGACCGGCGTCGGATATGACGAGGGAGAGTAATTGCGCGTACTCGAGGACGTTCCCGACGTCTCTCTTCCGTTCTGTCTTCGTCAAGAGAAATGTAGAGAGAGAGAGAGAGAAACTTATGGACAACAATCATCTACTCTAATTTCATCTTTGGAGCATTTGGTATCTTGGATGGGCAGTCGACTTTGTTCTCAGCGTTATTCGTGCAGCATTTGATCGCTCCAACAATCCTCGTTAGCAGACATTGTGGAATTTCCAGACGCGACATGCGTAAAATATTAACAAGGACATTAATGATCAGTGATAAAACGCGAGGAAACTTTGCTGCTCCGTTGATTTGATCCACCACATCGGCAAGACGACCGCGATGCGATCTTTAAGAAAGATTTATATCTGCAAATATTTGCGATAATGGTTGGACACATATGGAACAGATATCGTTTCACTTTAGTTTTTTCGAATATTTTTAGATAAGTTATGGCCAATGTCTGCGCATTAAAATCGCATCAAAAAAAAAAAATATTTAAATCTAAGCAGAGAAATCAGTTTTTCTTTTTTAAAAACTAGCAAGAAAAAACATATAAAGAAAACATATAAAGTATTTAAATAATAACTAGATAAAATATATAAGATTGTAAAAATTTATGCTTTTTATATGTTATCGTTTCTCCGATAATGATCAAAATATGTCACACAGCAAGCAGTCGCGTCAGTATGTTTTCCGACCATAAAATCTGATAAATCCAACGAAATCATGGATCATAGAATACGAATCATTCGAGACCAAGTGCAAAGTATCGCAGCATGAATCAAAACACGATTCTTTCTTTGATCGTTACGCGATACTGGCTCAAAGCCGGATTGTTATACTTTCAAATCAGTCCGAGAATACGAAAAATATCCCCTTTCCTCCACTTTCAACATTCTTTTTTTTCTCCTTTCGTATAAAAACGGTTCGGCAGTCAGTCTGTATTTCTGAGTTTCCTTTCGACAGTAGTCTTCCGTTCCCCAGTGCCGGAAAGGAGAAAGAAAGAAAGTGAAAGAAGCGGATACGCGATGAAAAAGAAAGAAGGAGAACGATCGACGAGGATGAAGCCGGGAGGGAAAGGAGTCTGGTCAATGCTCGCGAAAATTGGCTTCTAAATCTTGCGGCTGGAATGAGAGCCGCACACCCCCGTCGCCCCTCGAATGGCGACCTCAACCCACCACCATCTTCTCACGACCCTTTCCCTTAGGTCCAGCGAGTCGCTGAGGTAGAGGGAATAAGAAACTGCTGCGGTCGGGAATGGTGCGGCGGGATGAGAGGCTGGGGGCGGAATGGAAGGCCATTGTCGACGACGCGGAGGCTTACGGCCCACCCCACGAAAATCCGCGAGGCAACTTTGCGGAACGGACTTCCATAAGTTGCATTCAATGGGACATCGGTATAAAGAGGGTATAAAAAGGGGGTAGAGGAATAGAACGGGAATATTGTCGCAATGGCGAGAGAGGACGTTCCTATTCCCTCTCTGCGTCTGTATCTTATTCGCTGCTCACCGAGACTATCATTTGCTCATTTGGCGCTACGCGCGCAATTATCCACACGATATCCTTTCTCTCCGCCATTTTTTAATATCCACGTGGTTTACTCTTTTTCGCATCGCGGTATCATTTGCATTTCCATTAGCGTTAATTTTAACATGGCACTCGCATTAGCGTCAGCGTTGCGCTTATCTCGCGTAGGTTAGTACAAAAATGAGTTTGCGTAGTAACTCATGCAATTAGTAATCGATATAATGATAAATAAAGAGCATTATTAATTCTTGTATTTTTGCGAAGCTATATTAATTATTCAATAAATGAATATACATACTTTTCAAGTTTACAACAGAGTAAACATAGTCAATGGCACAACGCAATTATTACAATTTCTTGGAATTCTGTGAGCAGAATTTACATGTAAATAGTTTTTATCTGAAGTTTATCTGGGAGTCGTCTCAGCTTGACTTCTTCTATGTCGTTTTATGACAGTGGTACAACAGGATCGTTACTGGTTGATTTACGCTATTATAATTATCAAACCTGTCCATCTCGTGCGAACTGCGCACATTTGTTTCCGTGTCCGGATCTTAATAAAGAATTATTTTTGTATGTCGGGCTTCTTTTGATTAAGAAAAAACCGAAAAAAACATTAGCCCAGTTATATTACGGAACGCTACTAAAATTACATTTAACGAGCTAATGTATATTTATACATATACATATTAATGTAGATTAACTTCATCTCGGTTTATATTATTTTTCTAATTCTTAGTAAAAAAAGAGTAAAAAAAGATGAAAAATAAGTTAAATTAAGAGAGAGAGAAAGAAAGAAAGAGAAAGAGAGAGAGAGAGAGAGAGAGAGAGAGAGAGAGAGAGAGATTAAAGTTTATCTATAGTACAGTGATAAAGAAACGGGCATATAAAAAGAAAATATTATGTAGAACAAAATGTACGAACAAAGAATTTTTATCCAATCATTTTATGATTTTAAATTATTTTTGCTTTTAAAGTATCTCTGATTTTGAAATTAAATAATACAGGATAATATTTTCACAATTTTAATGAACAAACTTGTAATATACAACTTCTTCTACTTTACGAATATTTATAAAAGATCGATTTTGCTAAAGAATCTAACAATTTAGCTAGATACAGATCTAAAAATAACTTTATTGAGCCATCAAAATAATTACATAGGACGATCAAGCATAATGAGTAATATTGCAAAAAGTTTTGACATTCTAGCAACCAGTTTAAGCACATGATTATTTTAACGACCGAACAAAATTATTTTCTGATCTGTAGCTGAATTTTTAAATATTTCAGCACAACTGTTCTTCGAATACGTTTTATAAACGTATAGTATTATATTATAGAACCGAACTAAATCTTAAGCACTAAGGTAGATGTACATTGAGTACAGTTTTACACTTAAGTATTCCGAATGCATCAGTGGCGTTATCTTGGACGTTATCACATCAGGAAGCTCTGAATAGGACGGGACGAGCACGCACGTGCGTACCCCACATGCAGCCTAGGGGCAACTAACGCCGCGTGCAAATACTAACAGGCTGCCGGGTGTGGCCTCGACCGTAGAAACGTGATCCCCGTGGCAAACCACTGTTTACGCAGATAGAGAAGTGGCCCTCCCTCCTCGGAGATGAAAGTTGATCGATGTACGTGCAACTAATCTATGTTCAAGACACGGATGTCAAATTCTTCCGGTTATCATCATGGACGGATGGACAATTTCCGTTTCTGACACGTAAGAAATTTACTATGCAAATATTATAAATGTCGAGAACTAGATATAATGAAGAGTTTTGCAACATTAATCTAACCATTGGAATACTTATCTTATGCGATTCGAAATAAAAGAGGTAAATCTATACAAGTAATTGTATGATTTTTCGAATGATATGTTTTTTGAGTAAAATATTTTCTGAATGTTATAAAGATTGAAATTTCTCTAACAAATATATTTGTTTGCAAATGAATATATTTCGCTGTTTTTATGAAATATATCTTGATAATTATACAGTGCAGTATCAAAATTTACATCACTCTAAAATGGTCCAGCGAAGTTGTACACGAATAAAAAGGAATGTACGTTTTTCACGGCAGGAAACTGTGTGTTTGTTGTCTTAGGTCTAGTTCGAATGAAACGCGAGCGTTTCGATGCCGGCAGTGTTTGGAATTCCTTGATGTGATCCTAAAGAAACATATGAGGCGCCAGCCGTTATGAACGGGTTATGAGAAAACAATAGTTTCCGGATAGAGAAAGCCAAGTACCTGACTTCCAATATTGCAAGTTGGTGTTTTCACACTTCACGCTCATGCACGATTTATTTCCGCGTTTGTATCTAAATTAACTCGGATAGACTCATCATTCGGAAAGAAACCCGAAGAAACCAATGTCTTGTAATGTCTTGTAATGTCTTGTACCGAATAAGTTATATATTTCAATTTCATATATTATCAAATAATAATAAAAAGTTTCTTTTTTATTAAACGATATTTTTTCTTATTAACATTCGAAAAATGTAATTTAATTTATTGAATTTGTAAAAACAATTAATTATTTAATAATTATTAAATAAAACTCTTGCAACCGTAATGAAAATATACAATGCAAGTAGATACAATAAATGTAATTGTATACTTTCCGTCTCATCAATCGTCCGTTACTCGCCTTTTCCTCTGCGGATAATTGATTACCTAATATCATCTTTCACAATGAATGCGTTTGCGTTGCTGAACGTTGACACGAGAACTATGCTCCAGTTATATAACTCAAAGAGATAGTATTACGTATCTCGGAGATCCCATAGAAATCGTCTTCGTAAAGACAGTTGCGCGTTCGATATGCCTATCGAAACCTTTTCCTCTTTGTAGTAACTTTCTCCTTGCAGAAATCTCTCTCAGATTTCTTATATTTTCTCCAATCTCTCTTATCTCCGCATCGTCAGCTTCGCATGATCCTATCGAGAAAAAACGCGAAATGGGAATTCGGACAGGGACAAACTTTTGTCAATCTAACGAAGTCGCTCAGCTAAGCCGATTATTTTCTTTTTTTCTTCGGTGAAACTGCCGCTTGATATATAACGAAATACATCCTGCTTCACCAATAAAATTTGGATGACTCCAATAAATCAGTTACTTCATGACAAATTCTATAATTGATTCATGTCTGCAATTGATTCAAATAAATTCGATTCAATAATGATTTTGTATTTTTTTTTGTATTCCAAACATAATTTCAAAGTGTTTGTAATTAAATTTTGACAGTATTTAATAATTTTGAAATTTATATTTTAAGTTTCCCTTATCGAGAGGAGAGAGAAAGAAAGAGATATTCAATCATAATTTGCTGCACAACGTCTCTGTATTAATGAAGAGCGGCTCAAAAGTAGAACACGGCCACACGGCTGACTTCGTAAACAAAAAGTAAAAGGGATCAGCACAGCTGTTGAGATAGTGGCATAAAACTGTCGTTTACGTATTACGGAAGGATCTAGCTCGAATTACAACACTCGTTACGAACCACCGGCGTCTCGAGTTCCGGAGTGCACTTTTAATGAGTTCTCTGCCACGGTCAATTAGTTCTGAGCTCGCTGCCCTTGCAAGACTGGAAGATTTGGATCGTTTGAGTGTTAGAGCCTGCTCTAATGCGGCGAGAATTGTAAGATAATCGTTATGACCCTCATAGCGTTATAGAGAAATGGCAAAATCACATCTAAATGGATATTTAATTTGTGAAAAATTGTCTTGTCTGGCGAACTTGAGACACAATTAGCACTTCACTTTTTTAAATAACAGAAATTAAGAATTCTGTATTAAGAAATATAATATTAATAATTTTGTATTAATAAAGTATTCTGTACAAATAATAAAATAAATAATAAAAGATCTTCTTCTACAACCACATCCAAAAACTTATTCCAGAAAATGTGCTCGTATATGATTAATTGAATAATTAAATATAAAACATATAAAATAAATATTGTATAATTTTTAATTCACATTATGCTTTTATTATATTTAATGTATTGCTTAATATATCAAACAAAGTAGAGTTAATTTTGAAACAAAGTCGAGACTATTATCGCAAATGTTCGAAACAATAGAAGTGTTAAGGTGTCACCGATTTTATCATTTATCAACGCGTTTTTTTTACTCAGATGGTAGAGCGGTGTTGTTCATAAAAGAGAGAGTGTCAGATAAACGCGAGAACGTGCAAGAAGCAATTCGATATCGTAGTTACGACCGCGCAATAGTGCTTTTACGGTAGCAAATAGGCCGACCATGCAGAAGAAAGTAGAACAACGACATAAAAGTTAACGATCCACAAATGTCTGGACGCTGATGAGAAATGCCAGTCTCGGATATGAATAGCTCAGACCTAATGGAGTGCAGGTAACTGATAAGACCGGAGTCCCTTCATTCAAACTGCTTAAACACTATCGCATGAAATTTACTTGTTCCGTATGTTAAGACGATACGCAGTTCGACATCCGAGAAATGGGAGCGGCAAGGATAATTTATAGGAATGCATTCTGACGACGATGACGAATCGAATGCGGTAGATTGCGTTCGTTGTCCGCAATTAGGGTAACGAAAGACGTCGGCAAGAGACATATGTCAGCCTTAGATGTATATTCTGACAAACGAAAGCGAGAGCGTCGATCGACGTTACGTCGATCTTTATCACCTAACAATGAAATAACGAGGACCATTAGCTTTTTGCTTTATTGCGTTACGAGTTCCTGCGTTACAAGCGTCGCCGACGACACAAGGGATCAAATAACTCTCATTAAGATAAACGGCTTAAACAACGCACAAATCGCAATTCATAGCCGACATGTCGGGCAATGGCCCGAGTCATCCGAGTGACAACATGCTATCGATTTCTTTCGTCAGCGAGTAATCAACAGTTATAATTAAGACTATCGATTAACGTCGCGAACGTCTAATCAAATTCCTAACTTTTCCAGGAAGTGACCCGAGGTCTATTCGCTATGGAGGCTTGCGAAACCGTTACCATTATAGCACGAATGTGCTTTCTCATCTTATTTAATCCGACACTGATCGCCAAGCAATCTATCAAGTGTCAGCTCTCAATATATCTCGTCGACAATCTGCATTTTATTGGTCGCGCTTTTATTTGAAGTCGTCCCATGCGTGTAACGGCACAAAAATGGGAAAAACTACGAGTAAAAAATTAATAACATTAATAACTGTTTTCTTCTACAAAGAAAAATTTTTGTAATTATTCGCATAATTCCTAATATCAAATTTTTTAATGTTGACTTGTTGAAAATATAATGTTGAATAACTTGAAAATTTTTATATGTTATAATTTTTATATATTTTATATATTATAGATATGTAGACAATATATATTTTATAATTAACGGATAATTTATCTCTTTATTTTATTATGATCAGTTCTTTATTTCTTAATATACTTATTATAATTTCTTATTGTTCTTTATTTTTTTCATTTAAAAATATTTTGTGCAAATCATTACATTATCACATTATCTCCATATGAATTTTGAAATTATCTAAAGATATATAGAACTATAATACTCTTCTTGACAATGGCTTTCAGTCCCTCTTTTCTTTCCGTTGTTGAAACTGCTTCTTTACAAGAGGGCTTACGGTACCTCCTCAAACATTGTAGAGACATGTGTGCGTGTGCGTGTGTGCGTGTGCGCGCGCGCGCGCGTGTGTATGTGTGTGTGTGTGTGTGTGTGTGTGTGTGTGTGTGTGTGTCTGTGTGTGTACATACAAGTACGAGGGGAGTAACTAACTGTAATGAATTACATAATAATCGTAAATTAACACATTAAATTATAATTTGTTTTTGAAAAATTATGTTGCTTTACTTGGCGCGCTGACTCGACATGAAATATATAGGAATCTTCTTTTTGTGCATTCGTTAGTAACATTTTTATAGTTATATCTCAACCACTTTTCATTTTCCTTAAAATTTTAAGGAAATTGCTTATTTTATTTCAAACTTTTAATATATATACATATAAAATAAATGTTAATATTTATTCAGTAGATACGCGATAAGATAAGATAAGTCTGATTTTCATAAAGAAAGAGAAAGAGCAAAAATTAAGATAAATAAGTGTGTCTTTCAAATTTAATTATAATTTAATCACTAGTATCTTTGAAGCTCGCTAATAATAAAATCTCACTTAATTATTCTCTTCTCTTATATAATCATATCTGAAATGAGTTATCATCATCTGATCGAGCTTATACTTATTATAGCAATTACATCCAATATATACATATTTGTAATATTAATATTAATAAAAAATAGAAAGACTTATATGAAGCGATTCGTGACAGATAATCCTGTTCGAGAAACAAGCTGCGAAGTAAAATTTTCTCGAAAAAATGACGCACGCGCGTACGCTCGTAGTGATGCAGGGAGAGCACCGGGCCCTTTTTTTAGGGGCAGACGCGGTAAGGAGGGAGAGGCACAGTACAACTAACGACGTGGCAGGTCGAGTAAATCAGGAGGGAGAGTGACGATAAGTTTTTGCTCGTTACAACCGGCCTGGGAAGCTCATTACGCAGCTCCCGCGCTAACCCCGTCAGAGAAGGGCGAGATGAAGGTGGAGGATGTGGAGTTGGAAGAAAGGGCAATGCGCGGAAGCAGGCTTCAACCTTTTCGCCCTCGACCAGCCGGCTAGAGAGTTGCGTGGGGAGGGGGAAAGTTTCGCGTGGGTTTGTTACTCCGGAGTCGGAGCTTTTGGTGAAAACTAGAAGGGAGACGCCGCCAGTGCTCGGCTTCCTGCCACGTCCAATTGTTAGAAATCCCTTCTAAAACTATGGTTAAGCGAAAAGTGCAAAAAATCTGGCGGGAGATTGATGCGGTACGAGATACCGAACTCATCCGTTGTGAGAGCACACAGTACGATCGTGGCGGATGGAAGCTAGAAGGACGAACGTATTCCATAATTGGATCTATCCGCTTTAAGGTAAACACTAACATCGTCGGGGCTCCCTACAATTAGCAGAGCAATCGGACGGAAACACACTATGCCTATTCCCAGGCGGGCGTAACATGCTTTTTTACCACAATTACAACCCTATATTTGTTTCAAACGTAATTACAATTGCCTTCCTAATCGGCGGTATCGTAATAGTATTAATACTATCAGCTATGTAAGATGTTACGAGATCGATCTAAAGGCATACAATCAAAGAAATAGACAATAAGAAACAAGGAGTCGATTATGTATTATCTTGAAATAAGAAAAATTACAAAAGTGAATGAATTATTATTAAAATGTTTATAATTTCATTGATCAGCATCTAGTAAATTTTTTACATTTATTAATATTAAATATAAATAGAGAATAAAATAAAGTTTTAAAATATTAAAATCAATCATGTCTCTTGAAATAAAATGAAAATTATAAAAAGTACATAAAAGGAACGGTTCTGCTAAAATCTAAAAATTTAGGTGAATACAGATCCAAAAATAATTTTGTTTTGAATATCAAAATAATTATATAAAATACTCAAACTGGTTGCTGGAAACTTTTGCAGTATTGTCACAACATTTAAGCGTTCTATGTAATTATTTTGACAGTCCAACAAAATCTAGCTAAATTATTAGATATTTCAACAAAACAATTCATGCATTTTTATAATTTTCTTATTTCATACATAACACAGACCGACAAAATTTAGGGGGAGGAGGGGGAATCTTATGCTTTGAACTTTGAAAGTTTCCGTAGAATTTTTTTGATGAAAACCACACGTTTTTCCACCATTTTTTAAATAATCGTAAAAACAATTTTTTCCAGAAGTAATTTTTTTATTAATTTTTTCCGGTCTTTTTTTGCGGCATTTAACTTAGAAATGTTCCAACAATATTCAAAATATTTTTTCGATGTTTATAAAAATGTTTTATACAAATTGCAAACAAAAAATTTTAGAAACATCGTAAAAATCCAAAAAAATGACAAATTTTGAAATATAAAACCAAATAATTTGAAAGAAAAAATCATAAAAAACATCTGACAATTTATACTTACAGCTGTATGTTTCTAATTTAAATTCTTTTTTGAAAAACTAATTTCAGAACCATTTCAGAAGTTATTGAATTTAAAGCACCAAAGCAGCTCGCCTACAATGCGCGATATCTTCTCGGGTCTAAACACATAGCCGAATACAGGAACATGTTGTGTAATCTTTTTTACTGATTTTAAATCTGAAGTAAAAAAATATAAAAAATTAAATTAAAAATAGCGGATCCAATATGGAGAACAAGAAAAAATTCATACATGAAAATCGATATCCGGTGGTTTTGTAAGTCTCTGATTACTTATACTGTAATCACAATTGTTAAATTGAAAATAACAGATCCAATGGCGATAAATAATAAGTAAATGTGACGAAACACGAAATGGTGATTTTAGTATTATTCATTCTGTATCACATGAAGGAATACTTTATTATAATAAAGTTCTGTGTACATTTACTATTCATTTACTATTCATTGGATCTGTTACTTTCAATTTAACAATTGTATGATTACAATAGTTATCAGAAACTTATAAAACTACCAGGTATCGATTTTCATGTATGGATTTTTTGAAATTCTTGTCCTCCATATTGGATCCGCCATTTTGAATTGACCACATTTTTTACTTTAAATTTGAAATCAGTAACCAAAAAAGACTACACATGCTCCTGTATCGGTAGTTATGCGTTAAATTTGAGAGAATATCGTCCACTGTAGGTGACATGCGAACTGCTTTGGCACTTTAAATTCAATAATTTTTTAACAAGGTGGTCGGAAATTAGTTTTTAAAAAAGGATTTAAATTAGAAAGACATACAGCTGTAAGCATAAATTGTCAGATATTTTTTACGATTTTTTCCTTTTGAATTATTTGATTTTA
>Ga0157364_1000249_pt1 | contig 31505 bp, 15 predicted proteins | sample AttsexASBM2_FD_111476 | JGI IMG/M metagenome (GOLD analysis project Ga0157364, IMG submission 111476) | Fungus gardens microbial communities from leaf cutter ant in Ribeirão Preto, State of São Paulo, Brazil - Atta sexdens ASBM2 | ecosystem: Host-associated > Fungi > Mycelium > Unclassified ...
ACAAGTTATGGGGAAAGACGAGCTCATTTTTTACAAGAAAGCTACTCACTGCGCTGTAACAGCGCTACGCTCTATTTTTTAAGTCATCTGCGGGAAGAACGGTGAAAACTGCAGGACCACCAGCGATCGCTACAAGCTTAGCTTCCATAGGTTCCACACGACAAACTAGCCAGATAAACGAATCGATTAAAATCAATGATAATCTAAATCGTTTGCTCAAATTGCGAGACTGAATTTTTGAGACTCGACAGAACAATGCAGAATAAAACAGGATTTCATAACTCTTATAATTTCTGTAATTTTTGTAAGGATTTCGGAATTGTGATAAAAATGTACGAGAGCATCGGTCTGCGAACACTGAGAAAAAATAGTTGATCCAAAACATGACTATAAATTATAGTTAAAATATAGTAGCTGCAACCATTTTATGATAATAATAATTATAATTTATAATCAATTTCAATGCTAATTATATATATATATATATATTTGTTGATAGAACTATATATATATAGAGTTATTATTTCTAGTATTATAACAGTAATAACTATAATTATAGAGCAGTAATTACAAATCAAAAACTTTCTCTCAGTGAAATAATTTTTGTAATGATATATACTATAAAGGAAAAGAAAGGGAGAATACGGTTTTGATTATAATTTAGATAATTAGGTTGGATAATTTCGTTTGGAAATTAAATTGATTTAATTTCCTGTTTCTACTAATATAGTTTAATTTTAAACTTGACTCAATTAACTTTTCATCTTTTTCTAAGAATTAGAAAAGTATGAAGAGTAAGTTAAACCGAAATTAAAATTTAATCTATATTGATAGAATCGAGCATTAATAATGCGATAAAATAATGCGAACATCGTTTGTTAATGTGCTTAGCAGTGCTATTTGACAATAAGCGATAACGTGGTAAATTATCAGCACAACTTAAGCGTCAATTGCGAAAATAAATACTTCGTCTTGTTAAATAATCAAGAGCATGAAATGGCTGTGCCATTTAACGTTGATTAAGCGTAAGTCCGATGATTAGTCGAGTTACAAGTCGTTTGATTAAAGACTTAAAGAAAATTGGTCAATATAAATTCATACCAAATTAAACTACCCTAATCTTCGCTTCTCTGTGCTTCACTGAAAATTGAAAAAACAAGCAGATCATCATGTGATGCACCGCTTAATACATTTTTTTTTATTTGTATCTTTAATAAAAGCGCGGGAGGACAAGATATAAATTAAACAGGGAATAATAAAAAAAAACAGAGTAAAATAATAGTAAAGTAATAGTAAAGGGATTCAAAACATAACATGAGAGGTAGCTGTGTTATTCGAGGAAAAAAACAGCATTTTTCAAATAAAAATGAACATTTTTAAGATATTTTATATATCTTCATAAATCTTACACATATTTTCAATAATTTTAAACTAAGGATTTGAAAAACACTGTGTCAGAAATTAGAAAATTCCATACTTGAACAAGAGACAAGCTGGGAAATCTCATAATTACCTCTATATGTCACTAACTAGAAAAGTAATAAATGAATATAGCGGGATGAATGGATGAATGATGAAATGTACTAAGTAAAGCGCTATTTGAAACTACGAAGCAGATTCGGAAAGGTTAGAAGCATTTCGTCACGTGGTCTCCATAGTCCCCCATACAATTGCTCCCATCTAAATGAAAAATTAATAGTACAATTATAATCGTGATAGAAACAATGGTATCTACGTAATGCGAAACGCTTCATTGCGCTGCTAACGTAATTTGTGACACCTGTTCAGATTATTGTGCGGTGATCCGTGAATGGAGCGTCGCACTTGATGTAAAAGTGTAGAATAAATATTTCAACCTTCTAAGACATACACATATAGCTACTTCTGTAATGATATTCCTATCAAATTTCTGTCATAATTCATGCTAAAATATAAATAGAAGCGATTGTTTACGTTTGTAATTGGCTACGCAAGTACATAAATTAATGCTAATTATCTTCGATCAATGCTAATTACTTCTAAAACACTTTTTTCATTCTTAAAAACATTTTTTTGTTCTGTATAGGCTACTTGAGCTATAATGAATATTATTAATCATATCGACATCGCGGTATCCTTTTATACTTACTCCTATCGATGTTGCGTTGCAGATGCGCAGCTACGCGATGTCTAGCGTCATTGAACTCCAGATGCAACCCGAGTCGCAACAACGTCGGGTTTTGTTCTACCAATTGTGTGATTTCCATCTCAATTTTGTTACCCAATACTTGTGACCTCTGAAAAATGATGCGAATATTTCGTTAGATCTTATTATCGCTATTCTTGCAGAAAATATTTGTACACGTAAGTTTATATGACAATCTACCTGATTCGAACATCGGAATTCTTCGATTGATTTTGTTTTAAGGAGGGATCTGATCAGCCTTACTATCACAGGCGGGCTTATGAAATTTGTTTCCACGCTGAAGAAAAATATTTTTTTATATTAAAGCAATGGGAAATTAACAACATATAAATTTGATGCATAAAAATATATCGTTTTGTGCATACTTGAGTACTCTGAGTGTCGAATTCTTCTCTATGGCATCGGCTAGTCGTTGCGCGGTCTTGTCATTGAGTCCAACATTGGTTAAACTTAGCGATTCGAGATGTGTGTTCATTTCCAAACCTTCGAACAATTGCATGAATTTTTCGTCCGAAATATTCTGTAACAAAACCAGCGTTAATTTAGCATGAAACATAATTCTCTTCTTACAATAAGTATAATCGATGATACTTACTTTAATATTATTCCAATTTAAATCAGTTAGAGAGGAATCATCGTCTCGCACTTGTTTAATGGTAGCGTCAACGTCTGTATCATTAGGCGGTTCCATCGGATAAATTTTCGGTTGACTAGCCTTCGTCACACCGTCCCAACCAAGTCCGACTGGCTGTCCAGAATTCAGTAGAGACGCGTGATACTGATCTTGATTCATCATAGAATGAAATCCAAGAATAGCTGGATGGAAAAGATAGTCTCGATTATTTATCTTTCTATTCTGAAAGGACTTTCAGAAAAGATCAATTTTCTTACCAGCAAGATCAATGATTTCTTCTTGGGTGGCAGCCGAAAGTGCTTGTTCATACTCTTCACCAAGATCTATTGCGATCTGCTCGTCTGCCTCCTTTTCTTTCGTGTTGTCTTGTGGCGGAGGTATCCACTAAAACAAATAATATAATATTATATGATGTATATATAATTCGCTTACTAATATATTATGCAAAATTTATTTTATTAGTATTTATTCAATTAGACCATGGCGGAAAAACTTTTATGATATCTACAAATACCAATCTACAATACAATCTGTGTAGATTGAGACAAGATCTTAAAAATTATTAGTTTATCGTAGATATTCATAGTGAAGTTGCGATATTTGTATAAAAAAAGAGATCTAGAAATCCTCCACCCTCAAATAACGCCATTCTATGTACCACTAGGAATATCTACGAAAAGTTAAGAATTTTTAAGATCTTGTCTCAATATATGTAGTTTTTCTGTAATCTTTTTAAATTTTTTTTTTCACCAGGAAATGTTGACTTCAGCTCTTTTATATTTCTTTTCTAACTATAACCTCAAATTTAGGCTTCAAGACTAGGATTACTTAACTATCATCTATATATTTCGCTGTGTTGATAGAAAAATAACATAAATAAAAAATTAGCATTTTTTAGATAATAAAAATAAATCAACTCTAAAAATTAATATATTCTTGTAGAAAAGACACATTTGTACAATAGCTAATTTATATAGAAAAGTGCACAACTCTATAATAAAGAAAAATTGACATGACACTAAAGTTGCAATGTTCAAATTTGAAAAATTCACGATATAATTTCAAAGAATACATTCTAATTAAAAATATAATATGGAAAGAAAATCAAGTTATAGAAATTGTATATTAATTACTCTAATTAAAACATTTCCATTTAGAATTTCAAAAAGACTCTACTGAAAAGTTTCTAATTTTGAGATGTCATTTTTCTGCCAATGCAACGATTTGTGGGACATTACCGATACTCACTTTCTTGCCCCTAATTACACCAGGTACATATGGCTTCAGTTCTGGAATATCAGGTGTCTCTAAAGCTTGTTTGTTAATATGCTCAATGAGCTTCTTGCGATTCAATGGCCCTGTAGGACTTTTATTGCATTCATAACTGCAACGTTGTGAGGGCGGCATAAAACTGTCCTATATAAATGTAACATAGATTCAGTATCCCAAAGGAAATAAATATAATAAAATAAATATAATAAAACAGTATTTTTAAGTAAACAGACTTACATCAGGATCCACTTCCTTGGCCAATATATTGAGTTCCTCTGGCGTAAGCTCTGCCAGCAGTTGATCCACGTCAATGTCATCATACTCGCTCAGATCCTTGCCGTATAGCTTGGCCGCTGTCGTCATGGTGGTTGTCTTGGTCGATGAAGAAGTCTGTAAATCATCCCATGGTGACTGGTCAACAACTGAGTGTCTCCTCGACATTTTACAAAATTCTAGCCTATTCCCGATAAACTATTCTGTACTATTCGCGCAGAAATTAAGTATTATCTCAACTAATTTCTCCCTCTCAAATCTCATGCAATAATCGTTCAGTGATAAGCGGTCAAGACAATACAATCGCGTGATAAAACGTTTCTGCGGATAGCGATCTCGGCAACGCGAGCAAAGAGAGGGAAGGCCGTTATCGATGTCTCGTGCTAATTATCACGGCGCCCGTCGGTCGACCGGAATCAATTATTCAAAGGGCGCGTTGTCGGCGAGGGCACAAAAGGCTGTCGACACGGACCGCGCCCGCTTCGCGAGGGTCGTCGACGCGACCGACTTCTCTTATCACGGAGGCGTTATCAGCCAGAACAGAGTCGGCCGTTCGATCGCGATCGACTGATCCAAACGTATCGATGTGCCCGGCGTTTAAATTCGGCGAGCGTCCAACGTGGCTGATGCCCTCTGACCCAGATAATTCAGGATCGATTTTCATTGACAAGTTGCGTGCCAAAATTAACGGTGATGATGTCAATCTCGACCGAAACGACCCGGCCAACGGGCCCCGTTTCGGGGGCTTACTCGATGACGCGTCGCGGTGTCACTGCGGATGGGCGTACCGTGTGCCGTCACCCGTCGTGTGGATGCAGGAATTCAGAGACCGCTCCGGAGGAGCCTCACCTGCCTCACGAATCTCACGTACACGGGATCACACTTCGAAATCTAATATTCACAGAATTCGCGAACGTCCCACTATTCTCACTGATGACACTGACCAGCCCACCAGCGGCAGCGCCCTTTAATGTAGACAACGCGATTGCGCGACAGCCGATCCTGCGTCTGATAAAACTTGTCCAGATTCCAGAATTCTCAAACGGGAGGCGTGACGATTTTTATTCTCGTTTAAACGGATGTAAACAAGGGGTTACTGTCTCTGTTCTCTGGATGCAGTTACGGAGACGGATGCGATTTTAACTGTGCGTCAACTGGCGACAACTTGAACAACTGCACTATTGCACGCGACGCTGGAAGATGTTACGACGAATGGAGTATATCGAGTATACATTGAAGCGAAAGCGGGAGATTTGAAGTGACGTGACAACAAGTCGTAATAGTCGTATTACACGAATATAGATGCCTTTCAGAAATAATATTGAATGTTTAACGTTTAAACAGTGTTAAAATGTTAAATTATAATTATAATTTGTATAATTTTAATTTGTATAATTATAATTTGAGTTATTTCTAATCATTTTTAGATCCACCGCTCCTTAATATACATATGTCATTAATTTAATTAATAGAATCATTAATTAAACAATTTAATTTTTAAAAATATAAATTTGATTCAAATTAATTTTATTATTTATTAGTTATAAATTTACGTGAATAATGTTTAGTTTGAATTTAATCACAGAAATGGATTGATTAAACTTTTACACATGAAAGTTAAAAAATAACAAAATATGTTTCAATCAAGAGTTTTGTCATTGCTTCTTTGATGCCTAATAATAGATGAGAGACGAAAATACACATATTATTTATACATATTATATAATATTTTATTATTTATTATTTATGTATAATAATATATTAATAATTATATAAGAATCATGCAAAAATTCCACAAAATTATTGATTTTTATATTTTTTAAATTCTATACTGAAAACAAATATAGTCAATTTTAATAAATATTTAGTTGGCAGTATTCAACTAAATTTTATTAAAATTGATTATATTTTTATAATTAATAATTAATAATTATTTTTATAATAATTTTGTGGAATTTTATTAAATATAAAGATGTATTTAATACAAGAAATGCTAATTTGATTTAACAATCATTTTTTTTATTGAACAAATATTTAACTTACTTTAAGTAAATATTTAGTTGGCAGTATTGAATTAAATATTTATTAAAATTAACTTATATTTTTTTCTCAGTGTAGAAATTCTTCATATTGATCTTTGGAATTTTTTAAAAAATCCTTAGAATTTTAGATAGTGTAATTACACACAATACATATTTTCTTATTTATTATGTTTCCAGAATCTCATCGATTTTTTAAAATTCATTTTATTATTTTTATTAAATTTCGATTCTTGTAAAAAATGTTAAACTTCAAGTATATAAATTGCGATTCTTAGAATTGTGTTTTACAATCTAAACTATATTAAAGATCAAAATTACACACATATAAAGTAATCTTAAAAAATCTTAAAAATTATTTTAGAATTTAATAAGACATAAGCTAAAATATTTTAAAATTGTCACACTGATATATTTTGATCAAAAACTTTTTAGAATATTTTTTAGATATAGTCATATTTTCTAAATATATTATGTAATTATGTTTATAATTATGACAATATAAAGAAACATGGAAAAAATGAATTTTGCTGAAGTATCTAAAACTTTAGTTTTGAAAATAATTTGTTGAATCATCCAAATAATTATATGCAGGATGCCCAAATTGTTTGTTAAATTATTAAAGTTTTTGCAACATTATTATCGTGTTTACAAACATCTTATAATTTTGATGATGCAAAATTATTTTCAAATCTATATTTAATTAAATTTTTTAATAATTCAACAAAATCGTTCTTTTCATACAATTAATATTGAACTCGAGTTCTTGAGCTTCCTGTAAGTGCAAGTTTAATTCCTTTTTTTCGTTGAATGAAGCGCTGGTATCGATTGATAACTGGTTCTCGCAGCGCAACGATGCATCTCTGAATCAACTTGGACGTTTTCAACTATCAGATTCCAGCGCTATATTATCAATATATATATATTCTCATTGATGCACTCTATTAAATTCATAATGTTAAAAATAATATTAAAACAAAGGAGAGCTGTTACACTTGTTTGTGTATATTACTGTAACAATTATTGTTTATTATTAATAAATATATCAATGTTTTGTAACAGCTCTTATTTGCCCGGCTTTATTTTAATATTATTTTTTTAATAATGATTGAGAGTTCTATTAAATTAGATTTATGTTTCTTAATGTCAAATTATTTGAATTATTTGTAACTATTTCTATAGTCGCAACTGCACCAACTCAATATGTTGTTAATTTATAACTAAACAATTGAGTTAAACAGTTTAATTTAAGAAAATTTATTAAATTGGACTCAAGTTTAATTTATTCATTTCATTTAGGACTCTATTTAGTTTATTTTTTATTAAGTGCATTAATATATACATTGTTTACTTTAAAACTAATCACACGTGTGGATTGAATGACATTTTCACACATGATGAAAGTTAAAACAAAACGTTATTTTTTTTTTAACTCAAGAGATTGAGTTGCTGTATCTACTTTACGACATCGTCTACTTTACGACATCGTCTATTGCTTTATTGCAATTCAATATGAATTCAAGAGCCGGTATAAAAATATCCGCGTATCAGCGTGCATCCGGTAACGCGCAAAACCATGCAAGAGTCATCCGCATATTAATCGAGTCTCGGAGTCCTCGTTTCTCGGCTGACCGTGAAACCGGCACGTGAGTCTAACTTGCCAAAATTGGCAATTCCCCTTCCTCCATCCTCCGCTTTTCTCATCTGGTTCCTCCTGTTTCCCTCTTGGATCACGTAATCTGTGGAGGCTCGGCATTGACATAATCGATCTGGCAACGCGGAGCCGCTCAAGGTCACAACACGAGAAAGATCTCGAGAGAGAGAGAAGATCATGAGACAGATATCGGTTTGAAGAGAAGGAAAGTGAAGAAAGAGGAGAGGAACAGACAGAGGAGAAGGAATACCCACGATTTGCTCGTATAGATAATCTATCAGGAGCGAGAGACCATCTCCAGATCGGCAGTCGCGATCAGAGTCCGTCGCACGTTGTAGCGCTGGTGGCAGCGACAGCCCGCAAAAATAGCTGAGGCCTCCTCGCTGAGGCTGGCACACTCCCAACAGGCTATACTTGGACATACCCGCGCACTCGGATTATTTATAGTGAACGCGAGAGCGCGGCCACTGGCCTTCTTACGAACTAACCAGCCGCGGCTACCAGCCGAAGAGACATTCCGCCGCCCGTGACCTAGGCCCGCATTAATAATGGGCTCCACCCTTGCCTTGCGACTACGAGGAACTTAGCACTTTGCACTCGCTGGCGGGCGTAGCCCTGGCATCAGCACCTTCGTGTTCCTTTTTTCTCTCTCTCTTTCTCTCCTCGTCTCTTGTTGCAATTTTGGACTCTTCCTCCGACAGATCCTGTCATCTCAGACTGTCGACTTGCTCTAAGTCTTTCGGCACCTAGTTCGCTCTAGCTGCAGAGGTCCTTGGACTCTAGCAAATCCGTAGTCCATTCATTCCAGACCTTTTCTTGGAGAGATCATTGGGAGTCTCTCGCTTTCGAAGAGTGTAGACACGATAATGAGGTGATAAACATATTATGTTTGGTTTATGCTTCGGTCTTAATCCTAAAATTCAGCTAATAGGCAGTCTTAATGATCCTATTTGAAATCTGTATTCATTGGCTGAATTTTAGGATATTAGGATTAAGACCGAAGCATTAAATCAAGCATTAGTCAACTTAGGATTTAACTTTTAGATAGGTAGATGGTTTAAAGGTAAACAAATTGGTAAGTGAGATGATCAAAACAACCCAAAAAATTTGAAAAATTTACATCAGTTATATTCTTACGAGATAGAGGAATGTAAAAAATAATGATTTCTGACTCTGGACATCTTTTATTTTTCTTTTTCACAAAATAAGGTTTTAAAGAAAATTATACCTATAAGGATTGCTGATCATCCACCCACTTAAAACTTTGTTAATTTCCATTTAACTGATGTAGAACCTGGGCTCAAACGGCGAAATCTATTTTTAAATCGGTGCAGCACGAAATTGTTCACAAGCACGGAAACAAGCTGATTATATTATAAACAACGGTAAGTCTGAAAGGTCTCCGGAGAAGGTGTACAATTTGAATGAGCTGCTAAAAATATTCTATCTTTTTCGGGAGGACATGTGTCTTTATTTTCTTCTCGCTCAATCTGCCGACTAGACGACTCGTATCGTGAAAAAAAGTCGGGGATACGAAAGTCACCCAGTGATAGACCACATCTGTCCGAGATATTTTTACCCAGATTTCTAAACTCATTTTCAATGTTAAGGTGATATTGCGCAGCCTATTGCACACAAGACGCACTGAGCTGAAGACAGCAAAAGCTAAAAAAATTATTTCTCAGCTGCTTGTAACATCTTGTTTTTGATTTCTATTTATTACATTTCTCTGATTTGTTATTTATCTAATTTGAAGACTTTCCAGCGGAACTCAGAAGCCCGTTACCGAGGAAGTAGGACGAAAATGCTGCCGTGACGGCACGACGTGATGGAAAACGCAATCGACTTTTTTTCCCTTTGACTGATGGGAAAGCGAGTTATTTGCAAGCCGATTGACCGACGACGCGTCCGAAGTTAATTTCTAACGGCAATTAATCGACCGACAGGTGCGGGAAGTAAGAGCCTACATCGTCAAACATCGATAACTTTCGATACTACCTGCGTAGTGCTAGTTATATTCAGTTAGTCACTTTTAACACGGTCGATTAACTTGTGAAGAAACGGTTCACTCGATTATAAAACTAAGAAGAGGACCTAACATTTTAACAGTTTAAAGATTCTTTTACATTAAAAAATTTTAAAGACAACTAAGTATGTAGCATTAGAACAATAATGTTTATATTATCCTAGTAGAAATGTATGTAGTTTTTTTAAACATTTATTGTCTAGTATTACTGTATCCTCATTATATCAGTTATAACAATGTTGAAAGAATATAGGAAATGAACAAGAACTTAATAAAGTTTTTATTCAATGACTGAAGCAATTTTGCTGATATATCCTTGATGAAAATTTTTCTCATAATTTTTATATGAATTGGAACATTTTTCAGAAATACTCAGAAATATTTGGAAAGTTTACATCTTCTCTCAGAATTTTTCATATAAGTGAATTTTGAAATATTCTGAAATTTCTCATCCCATAATTAAAAAAAATATTTTTTAATTTTTTAGATTTTATAACATTTCATCAGAAATTATACTTACAAAAAATCATTAGAAATCTTAATCTTTTATTTCATAATTAAAATTCTGAGAAAAGATTTTTTGAGAAATGTATTAATTCAGTATAAAAAATGTGAGAAAATTATAAAATTATATAGAAATTCTGAAAAATTCTGAGAAAAATTTTCACCAAAGATGTGCAACTTGCTCTCCAGTTATTGTATTAGTATTAATAGATTAGTATCTAGTAGATTATTATTAATTAAAATACTGCATTCATTTATTGTCTTGTTTTTGTTCATTTTGAGCATCTTTTGTACGCAATAATTGCAGGCAAAGTGTTATCAAGATATAAATCTTGATTGGAATCTTAAATAGTTTTACTTTTCAATTGTTGAACGGAGTTAATATAACTTTCCAAGGATTACTTAAAAAATGCATGAAATTTCCCGGATAAGTATATTGTTTCAACATAAAAATTTCCGTAGTCAATTTGATTTATTACAAGTTGACAGAAAAGTTTACGTTATCACCCCGTTTTAACTGCAAGCACCGTTTCCTTCGCTCGACTTCGACTCCACTCGTCTAACGTAACTCAGAGCGTAGATGAATCAAGCGATTTTTAAGGTTCGTTTGCGGCGTAACGGTCGTTAAACATCGTTTTATGCAGCGTAACGTACCGCCGCAACGGTTTCCACGGCGTTACGCTGCCAGTATTTATGCATGTCGAACAGCTGGCGAACAATGTCGGGAAGACATTGTTCAATGACCTGGAGCGTTTCCTCGAGCCAACGTTCGATAGCCAGCAATCGTGGATTAAGTCTACTAAGATTAGTAGCGATTAGTAATTCACAGTAATCTCTGATATCTCTCCGTTCTGAGTCACATCAGAGTTCCCCAAGTAAGAGATTGGATACCGTTTAAACACTTTCTGGTTGATATTTTGCCATATTTTGCAGGACTTGCTTAAGGTAGAATGAAATGCTTGGATATTTAATTTTATCTTATGTATAATCTCATTCTATCTTAAGCAAATCTTGAAAAATATGGACCAAACGTATGGTGTCCAATCTCTCATTTAAGGATTTTTAATGCTTGTTTCTATCAATGCAGATTAATTTTAATCTCGATTTACTTATTTTTTATCTTTCTTCAAGTCCAAAAATGAAAAAAAGATAAAAGCTAGTATTCATAATCAGATTTTATATTCAAGACCGTCTTAAGTACAGTCTTAAGAAATCCCGAACTAATCAGAGGATCGTATTAGCGTTTTAAGACATTACTTAAGACAGTCTTGAAATAAGAACGGACTATGAATACCGTCCAAATAAATTAAATCGAGATTAAAATTAATCTACATTGATAAAAATGGACATAAGTCGCGTGACTCCTCGGTGAATGCGTACACTAGATCTCGAAGATAACGACATAATTACAGCGTACTCGCCGCGTAATGACGGTAATAAGCGCCGTGGATCTCATAAGTTAGCTCGCGACGATCACGATGCAAATCGTAGAAATGATTTATCTGACGCGGTTCACAGTTTATGCTTCTCGGCGGTCGGAATCATTTTGCACGCGCGAGTAAAGAGACGTGCGCGTGCCAAACGCGCGCGTTACACAATTCCGCATTTCTTCATGCCATCGTAGTCTGCGCTCCCGCCATATTCTTCGAGACGCAGGATTATTTTCTCCGCATGGGATCCATATAGATTCTCCGCACGAATTCGATTCAGTTTCTCGATTCGTTCGATCGGGGTCTTCCTCTTTCATTCTTTCTCTCTCTCTCTCTCTCTCTCTCTCTCTCTCTCTCTCTCTCTCTCTCTTTCCTTTTCTGTATGTGTATACAAACAGATTCCCGCTGGCTTTGCGCCAAGCGCTTGGACAAGAATTAATAAAATCGCACGGTCCCGGAAAACGCGAAGATCCCGCGATTGTGAAAGTATATCGATATGGGCCTCTCGATCTGGGTTATCGTGTCAACTTTTCAATTAGTCGGCGACAAAATGGCGGATGTGAAACTCCAGTTAGTAATTAGATCGATATCACGCGTATCTACCTAAGATTAAGGATGATTATTACATGAAAAGAATGATTTTGCTGAGGTATCTGAAAATTTAGGTAGAAATATAGATTTGAAAATAAGTTTGTTGGACCATCAAAATAATTATATAGGAAACTCAAGCATGTCGAGCAATGCAAAAAGTTTTGATATTCTGGCCAGTTAAGTATCCTATACAAGTATAAAGTAGGATAATTCAAATAGGTTAATAGAAATTTTCAAATTGTATAAAAAAATTGTATAATTGTATAAAAAATTGAAGTCGCTTAAAATATTCAATCAGACATACAATTATTTTGATAATCTAACAAAATTATTTTCAGAGCTTTATTAAATTTTTTAATACAGCAAACGTTATTTCCGCGCATCAAAGTCACATAAATAAGTTTGATTGGGTTAGCTATATAATAAAAAATTCGAATTAAATTGGAATGAGATTTGAAATTAAATTAGGATTAATCCAAAATTAAATGGGAATTAAATGGGCTCTCAAATGGATTAAACTATAATTATATACGCGAGTATCAGTTAAACGTTTATCTGGAAATAAATCACTAAACATAAAGTTCAGATAAAGTTCACGAGCGATATGTTCTTCTTTCAACGATTTGTTAACGCGCCTTTCTCCATCTATTTCTTATTATAATTTTCATTGCAGCAATCTAAATAGCAATGACATTTGAGTTATAATTGTCCGATTATTCGACACGACGCGTTTAGTTTCAGTAAAACTGACAGTTTCCCCTAAGTTAACCAGGATTATGGTGTAGATGTATCTATTTGTAGACTCCATCCACTGTGATGATTGACATACCACGTAAATATTCATCGACGGTACATCAATCAACTTCCTGGTGAAAACTTCCTTCTATAATAATTATCAACAATGGCGACGAAACATCGTAATTTTTGCGTAATTAATGCGATTTGCAACGTCAATACCTTGGTGGACCGAAGCAAGCTATTATTAAATTAAGCGAAACCAGGCGAGCACGTGCAACGACGGAAACGCTTGACTGAGGCATCGTAGATCAGTGTTTATACAAATCAATTCATTATTTTCGATCTACGGCTACTATATCATTTGCTGACACAATTATCACACCTAGGTATTCACAATTTTTATTTCAAGATAGTCTTAAGTTATACCTGATGATTGTAGTATGGCTCTGTGCGTGTGATGACTGATTTATGACAGCTTAAAACTGTACTTATAAGACGATTTTAATTCTTAAACGCTTTTTTCGCATATCCAACTCTTTTCCAATACTTTTTTATTGCTTATAATTTTTTTATTAATTTAGATAAAAATAATAGATTTGCTTGTCATTATATTCTTTGATTTCCGCTGGCAACGTGTATTTTAACTCTTCCCTCAGCAATAGGTCTTCGAAAAAACAGGGCAAATTTTTTATATTATAAATTATAGATATTAAAATTTATTCAAGTTATATAAAAATCTGAAAAAATTTTGGTATACTTATCAAACCTTTAACGACTTTTTACCACTCAAGTAACACAACAGCGCTTGCAAAGCGCTATAAAAACGATTATGCGCTTTTTTAGCGCTTTGTTAACGCTTTGTAAGCTCTATGTGCTATTTGGGTATCATAGAACTTGGACTGTATATATTATAGTAACACCTGTAACTTCCATAATAAACATTAAATGATATAGCGGTGTGTTTTCGCTAAATTCACTCCTTGCAGTAATATTCAATGCATCTTGCATTGCATTATCAACTCAATGCTTCGGTTGATCGAGTGAAATAGTCCATTTATTATGTAAAAGTAGACAGATTAATTTCAAAGCAGTGAAAATCCATACTAAAGCAAAAATAATTTTGTTACTCATTTTTGTTAGCAATAAAATTTTCATTGCTACAGATTTAAAGTATTCTATTTATTTTTTTCCAACTTAAATTTATTTACCAAATTTCACAGTCAAAATATCGATAGTGCCTTTAAAGATTCCAGTTGCTGACGGAATTAATATTTGACGATTGTTTACAATATGCTCATTTTAATAAAAATTTTAATTAACAATTAAATTGAGATGAAATATGCCACACCAAAGTGTGTTAAACAAAAACTTTGAATTTTGATATTGTCGAATTGATTCTCGAATGAAGCAGATTCGAAATCGATCGAGCATCAAAGATTCTTTATCCGATTGATTCGAATTTTTATATTTTTAGCATGTACTCTTGAAATTGAAGAAAAGGATAAAAAGTCTTATTACAAATTAAGAGTAAATCCATAAACTTTCATTCAATACACTCGAATCTGTGCTTCATAAGTAACTAGATATTCCGAGCAACATGATCAAACGCTTAAATCAATTTTGACAAAAAGAACTGTAGTTTGCTAGAGGCATATGATTAGCGAACGCAGATGTTTGGTGAAACAATCGAGCGGACGCGATATTATGCAGTTTCAATTACTAGAATAATGAAGCGCCTAGGCATCACTGATATGCGCAGCAAACTGATCAAATATTGGTCAATCGTTAATTAGTGGCGCTCGTTCATTTTCTCTGAATACCGCATGGAAAATACACGCATTATCCGAATGATCGCTGTTTGCCTAAGGCCGCAATGAATCGCAACGGCATTACCGAAATCCGAACCGCTCAAATATATAGAACTACGCGATAAAGTTAGCAAAAATATTTTGCGAGCTTTGAAATATCCTAGATGAGGCGTAAAAAATGTCAAAATTTTTTGTTATTATTAAATCGTCCAATCTTTCAATTTTTGACAATATCCTTGGATGAAAATAGAGCATTCGTCATATACAATCGGACTAATTGTCACCGCAAGAGCTCGTATCGCCATAACAGCTACTCGCAATGACTCGTCCTCGTCGAGCGAATCTCAGTAATTACCACAAATGGAGCCATACTTACGCAATAAAGGGGCCGAGTAAGACCTGATGTGAGATAATCACGCGGCACAGATTCGCGGAGAGACCGGCTGCGATGCTTTGGATTCGCGATAACGTTCTCTGAGATAAAACAAGCCGAGCCGAGCCGAGCGGATAAGAAGCGGCACGTGAGTCGAGACGACAGTCGCCCGGAGCTGGAGTGCTACTAAACAACCGAGTTTTATGCTGGAACCTCGATGAGAGTATCGCGGCGAGTAGAGTGGTATTGTGCGCAAGTAGCGAAGTCTACGAGCTGCGTTCAAAACGACTTTCACTTCGGACCCGAAGAACCTTGCTTCCCTAGATGGGGGATCCAGTTTTTCCAAACTTTTTTCCACTCGAGCACGCAGCTCGGTGACGAATTACAGGTGACGATGATGTCAGCGGAAACTATTTCTTGTCTGCACTTCCTCTTCTTGTACCAAAGAGGCGTAGTTTTCTGTCAGATTATCGAGAATAATAATTTAGATTATGATTGCCACTTTTGACAACTTCAAAGCACCTTTAGCAGCTTGGAAAGAATTCGAATTTTCGAAGTTAATTCTGAACTGGAAGTTTAAGCTGCTTCAAAGCTTCAAAGTTTTCAAAACTCCAAAGCACCTTTAAATTTCGAAGGTTCGTAATTAACTTCGAAAATTTAAATTTTGTCAAAGCTTCGAATGTTCGAAGTTATCAAAAGTAACAATTCTAATTTATATCCTACATGAGAATCTTTTAAACAAAATTCAGTCACATTTGAACTTAAACAGTCGATAAAATTATACTAGATTACGATATATAGAAAGTACTCATTCTATAAAGAAAACTCTTTTGAGGAAAAATATAAAAATGCATAATTTACTTGGAACGAGTTATAAAGTAGAATTTTTCTATTCACAAATATAAGTAAATAATGAGCAAAATATTGACTTTATCTACTGTATTTCTTCGCAGAAATGTAATAACGCGGCCAAATATTCTCTATTGCGAGTACAATAAGATACCATCTGACGTTTGATAAATTTATTGCCTTGTCCGAACGGCATTTTCATCTCCGTGACGGTCCCTTGTACGAGTAAACAACCCGTTGCCGCTTGAGATTGGCATGATATCATCTGACGGACTCGCCGGATGACCTCATCATGACTGCATATCAACCGTTAGAGATGCAGGCGAGATGTGTGCGTCTCTCCTATAGAATTTTTCATAAAACTCCCATACACTCAGTATAATAGCAAGTCCTATTGTCCGAAGTGCCGCTATGTGAATTTCGTGTCATGGGCGATAAAGATGTAAATATAATTTAATATTCCGCAACGCGCAATGTGATCGCAGATCTGTGGTATCCGAATTATTCCCAGACTATACAAACATATGAAAATCATCATAAAGGCATCGTAAAAACATTTAATGGCCTCTAATCTCTCAGACATCTTAATTCATATTCATTTTTTGAGTCTTTGCGTTGTTTGGAAATCTTGGCAGATATTCAAATACCAGAATACATCGTTGGATTAATCTTGATATTGTATTATACTAATCATCAATCATAGATCACCTCAAAATAACTTTTTTTAACTACGGGATAATTTGTCTTTTTTATTTTTAATGATTTTTTTTATAATTTTGAAACACAGTCTGTAACTTTGGCTATTTTTAAGAGAAAAATGTTTTAAGAAATAATAGCTATAATTAGCTTCATTAGAAAACAGCTTGAAGATTATTTGCGTAATAATATTTGCGTGGTATAAAACGTAATTTTTTAAAATTAAAATTCAGAAATCAAATTATCTATATTAATCCTCGGAGCTGACGTCAAAATCTGTAACTACTGATGCTATATTTGTAAGACTCATTTAATTTATGCTAATTTAAAAAAGGCATAATTGATTTCAAGGAATCAAAATAAAATAACTCATATAAAAATAAATACTAATTGTAAGTATACTTTAACAAGGATAATTCTAATTTGAAGATGTAACATAAAAAGATTAAATTATCATTTTTTTATAGAGAGATTTTTATATTTGAATGGATCTTCAATAGAAGCCGTTAGCAACGTTTGCGTTAAAAGCGCAAGAATGAATATTTTTGTTCTAAAAAATAATTACAATAAAACTTCTATATAATTTTCGTGAAGATCGACGAGCCTTTGTTTGTCAAAATAAATCTTAAAATATAGCAAGAGCGATATGAGTCGTAGATATAATCAGAATAAATTTTCCTCGAATTCTCGATCTTCGTGCTTCGCGGAAAAATGGAATCGTCGTTTCACCGCGTGTCCTAGACTTTTACAAAAATACGAACTACGAAGAACACGTCTTTTATTTTCGATCGTTTAATTGCTTTTCAGTTTATTTCGAGAACGTGGTCGACTTTGATCAGCGATGTTCACATTTCCGATTAGACACGCGATCGGCGACAATCTTTTGGCAAACTTTCATTGTTTCATAAATTGAACTAGTGCGTACAAATCACATAGAGCTTTGCGTTCAGCAGAAAAACAACTGTAATAGTTGTGCCGAGATAAGCGCCGAGATTAAAAAATGACATTTTTCCAAAAAATGGAGGAGATAATATTGGTACGAAAATCTCTAACATAATTTTAATTTCTATGGACTGTTAGCACTTCCTTTAACTTCAAAAAGTAAATTCTCTGCTTTAAAAACATAAATTATTTTCTTATATAATTTCCGTTTACAATAAAGAATTTGTTTTTAAAGAAGACAAATACCATAATCAAAACAAATTCTCAGTTGTAAAACAAAAAATATGTAATGATATTATACAAAAATTATACAAAAATTATAAACAATACAAAAAAATAAATATAATAGGTTAATGAGAGTCAGCAACGATAAATGACGCAATTATTTAGTGAACAATCAATACTTAGATATTAGATTGATGTCTTCTTTATTTTGAACGTTTCTAAGTTTTAATATGTTCAACAAAGCTTCAGTGTAATGCTTCATGTTCCGTGATAATTAACAACGCTGTATCTTTGTCAATTTGCGAGTGACTTAGGCATTATGGACATGTGAACTTGTATTATTCTTGTTGAGGAGAACTTCAAAGAGAAATGTTCAAAAAATAAAGAAGACATCAATCCAATATCTGAGTATTGATTATTCACTAAATAATTGCGCCGTTTATCGTTGCTGACTTTCATTAACCTATTATATTTATCTTTTGTATTGTTTTTGTATTGTTTAAAATTCGAGAGTCCTAATATAATTATTGTTATTGATTATTATTGGTATGGATTATTATGTGAAGAATAAAAATTATATAGAAAATAATTTGTGTTTTTGAAACAAAGAATTTATTTTTTAAGTAAAGAATCACAAAAAGATTTCTCGAAAAACGGCTTAAACTGACAGATTTACTATTATCAATCCGTAGAAAATTTGGTATCATCAATCCCCTCTTTTTTTGGGAAAATGTCGTCTAATCGCCAAGTGGCTCGCTGCTCAGTGCGACTCACGATTTGTGAATCCGAATTCGATCCCATCCCGCATTACGCATACGATTTGTCGCATTCGAGTTCGGCGTTAATTTGTAAATTCGAGTGCTGACAAAATTCTAAAGAGTAAGAATGCCACTACTCAAAAACGTAAAGCCTCTATCCCCAAAGGGGTTATAAAAGCTAAACTGATATGTATGATACTATGTTCCAAGAATAGGGTCGGACAATCATACAGAGGAATTTACAAAGACCAAGATCAATTGTCGTAATATTGATAAGAACAAAGGACTTTTAATTTCAATAAACAATAAATATATTAGGAGGGTATTTAAAAGTCAAAATTTTAAAACTTTATATTACAAAATTGATACAGTATGTTACATAATATAAATACTATTATATTCCATAACTGATTGAAAATATTTCACCTTTCGATTAGACCTTCTTCAGACATACAATAATAAAAAACGTAGTGATGTTACCAAGATAAAATCGTATTAAACTTGTACGCGCATTATGAGAGACCAGTTGGAAGCTCCATAAAGGAACGGAAATTGCTCGTTTGGACAAAAGTTTGGACAACCAATTGAAAAGAATTTCTTGATATTCGATCTGATCAAAAGTATTATATGTTATATATAAGTATTATATGTTATATCTCGATGATACTCGTCAAAAAATTCTAATCAGCGATAATAAAAATGTAAATCGTAGTCCGAGAATAAGAACACAAAAATCATGGTCAATGTAGAAATAAATTATTGAGTGAGTAATAATGAAAAGTGTATATGAAAATGTAAAATCAGTCAAGAGAAATAAAATTAAAAATGTATAACTATTGCGATAGACAAACCTGTCTTTAATATGATTGGTTTTTGCCTTCAGTTCCTCACTGGATCTAAATATATAAATCAATAATATTAAATCTCAACTTCCCCTAAGTTCTGTTTAAAGTACAAAATTAAGTACATTTTTGCCTTGGCAATTAATAGAGAAAAGTTCAAAGTCTTTTTAATATATAATTTTGAACTTTGTTGTATCAATCGTACGAATTATATAATCAAAAATTTTCTCTTTGAGTCCAAATGGTTGCTGCACACAGTCGAGAATTGAAGAATCTTATAACTGTTACAAAACTGTTTTCTTTTCTGCTGAATGCAGCCAATAATATGTATTCAATGAATAAATACTTATATTCATGAGTACACTTACATACAGAAAAATACATACTATAATAATTATTTGTTTCAAGTATTTGAAGAGTTTAAATATCCGCACATCCATTAAAACATTAAATTTAAATTCAAAATATATTCTGAATCCTAATAAGTTTAGCGCACTTCAATTACAGTTATTAATTTTGAAACAAATTTGATTTGCTTATTATAATCGCTTTTTTCGATCAATTTTATAATATTTTTCAAAAGAAAATAAATTTTTGTTTCAAGTACATAATGAGTTTTCCTGAAATTTAGAAATAAGTACATATATTTTAAGATTATTATCGAGAAAAAATTTCTTTTTTAAAAGATAACTATTATTTTTGAAAGAAAAAAAGTAAATTGAGTAATCACTTTTCTTAGCAATAGAATAATCTTCTTCTGCGTATATATCAGAGTGAAGGAATTGCCATCAGCGACAAATGGAGAGTAATCAGTCCTGTCGCGTGATCGATTAGAAACACCAGTGATGAAAAACTATTGGGATCGCTGACACAAACCGACTGCGATGGGATATATCCAGTGGACGTTGTTTCCCCGCGATATCTCTGAGTACAATGCGTAAATAATCGCGCTTGTCAATACGGCCTAAGTTTAGTGCACTCGTAAAGCCGACCGGCCGGGGCGGATTCCGAGTGCACACAAATCGATCACGGATAGAGGGAAATGGAGGGAAATGTTTCACGCGCGTATTTCGGGACGGTTTATAGATCTCTGCGCTGTTTGGGAACACTTGCGATTTATGGCGCGGGTGTTAAACTGACAGGTACGGCGGAGGTGCAATCCCGCGATGCAAACTTGTTGGCGTTATTGGACTCATAAAGTTTCTTTTGCATTCCAGAAATTTATTTAAGTCCGTTAATCAAAGATTCTTCAAGGAAGAGAGAGAGAGAGAGAGAGAGAGAGAGAGAGAGAGAGAAATCGCCATTCATCACACGATCTGGGATGATCTCCCCTGAAGCGTAGAAACGTATACGAAGAACTTGATCAATACAAAAGTAATCATACAATCGTTCTGAAACGAGAAAAATAACAGTATATGTTCCAGATAAAAATACAAGTATTAATATGAAAGTATATAATATAATAAGATAGGAAAATAGATGATTTGAGATGTCAATTATTGTGACAGGAAATACAAGAGAATTTAAATTTAAGAAATGCGGATTCAAATGTTGGCGTTGGTTTAAATGCTTGGTACATCAAGCTCGAGAACAATTGGCTCTTTTACTCAATGCCATTCGCGTAGTTCCTATCCACAGCGTGACAAAGGCATCGTTGCTAGCGCAGACACACAACGTCTTTGTCCCTTCAAACTCGTGCCATCGTGCATTTAAAAGATCCCCCCTTAGTCACGATCGGCTGACCACAGCCTGCCCGCACACGCGTGGGAACCTCCGCAATGACTGACGAAAAGGTCATCCGTGTACACTTCATACGCGTAATCGGCGCGCACGTGCACGCTAGTAAGAAAAGCCGCCCTCACGTTATACATGATAACCGAGCAATTTACGTATTCGAAGTCTCGCGACTGAAGCCTATTCTACAATGTGCTTTTTGTTCCCTGTTTCTTGTCTTTTGTTATTTTTTAGATCTTATCTTTTTGCTTCTTATCCGGTTTTTCGTTTTAAATCGCCTGAGATAAAAGTTAACAAACTTCGAAACAAGAAATACGTAGGATAAAATACAATTATTGATAAAACAGTCGCAAAGGAGGAAAAAGCAAAAGGTAAAAAACAAGAAGCAGGAAAAGGGCATATTGTAGAATAGGCTTGAAGGAAGCCTGCAATATTTACAGCAGCAGCAATAATCCGACTCCTGTAATTAACCCACAACGTCGCACTACTGATTTAATTAAAAGGAGATTCATAAACGGTGTTTTTCATTAAGATAAACATGATTTACGCAAAGTGCGGTAGTAAATATCGCGCAATACAATTATAAAAGAAACGTAAGTATAAGTATCTGACGAAATTAATCACTTTTTGTATTCATTTTCAATAAATTTTTGTATTTATTTAATCCTCCATTCGTAATTTGAGTTTTTTTTTTGTGCAGATTTTTTTACTGTATCCAATTTTTTTACTGTACTAGAATTTCGAAAAATGTTTAACATTGTTAAAAATTTTATGAAATTTAATATACTTTTAAGTTACACAATTTAAACTTAATTTTATGATTAAATTTAATATATTTATAACTGAAAAGTAATGAAATTTTATGTATTTTTCATGAAAATTTATGAACTTTAATATACTTTTTATAAAATTTTATAAAAAATGTTAAATTTCATAAATTTAATATACACATTTATTACGTTTAAATAACTACTGTAACTTAATGTTTAGTTAAATTATTCATTACTTTTAATTTCGTTTATACTCACGATTTTCATTTACATGTAAAGGAAGCTCGTGATTACATTTCTAACAGTGAAAGTTACGTTTCAGCTCTTATGAAATAATTTTTTAATTCAAATGTTAAAACTTTTATTTAATAAAAATTGAAATGTAAGCAAAAATAATAAAAATGAAAAATGTATAACTTAGCAATAAAGAATGTATTTTGTTTTCTTTTATTTCGAAGAAATTTGAGAATAAAAATCATTTGTGCAAAAAATAAAATTCGGATTGCAGGCGAAAGATTATTATAATGTTTATATGATTTACTTGAAAGAATGAAGGAAAAGAATTGTTACTGGCCATATTATCTCCAAATGCGGAGGACAATCATTGATGATAGCTCGAACCGAAACGTCCAATTCTTTTTATTTATATGTAATATTGTGAACAATACATTTATTAATTATTACGCACAAATTATTTTTTGATATATTATTAGATAGAGCATTCATTATTGCTTTCAATTGCCCGTTAGTCATTATATTTTTTATCGCTTTTCTTATCTCGAGAGTTCAATTTATTTTATTTTTATAATTTTGCGGAGGACAATTATTTTAAAGAAATGAAAGAAATGAAACGTCACACGAAGACTCCTTCACTTCTTGTAGAAGAGAAAAGCCAACGATTCGCTTCGGGCTAGCGAATCTAAACTGTCCGACAATTTTCGAGATGAACACAATGTTCATCTCTCTCTCTTGAGCATTACTTTCATTCTGCTAACAATAAGACTACGCATGCTTTCTTTTTAATTAAGAGCAAGCTGCTCCGTTCGCATGATTAAATTCAATTGTTCATTACAATATTTTTGTAACATACTTTCCAGAGTATTCTGGAGAGATCAGATAAAACGCCGCGATACACGTACTAAGCAAATTTACTTGCGCCATATAAACGCGTCAAATATGGGTATTCAAGGTGGAAACTTTCTCTCTCCTTAAGAGTCATCATCTAACATACGGCATCCGCGTAATACTGGCAATTTACGCATTCCTAAAACGTGATATTACGAGAAACTAAGGTTTCTCGTATAATAGTTTCAATTGTATTAATCTTTATGATAACAATACGACAATTAAAAGATTCTGATCATAAAATGTGTCTTTATTATTTTTCTTATTTTTCTGATATTATAGAGAAATAAAAAATATCTAAAAGAATATGTTTCTATTTTTATTAGAATTTTAATATTATCACATAATTATCTTGATTCAAAGTTAAATTAAATTCTGCAACATAAGTAAAAAGTAAGAAAAATAGTTATATAGTTTTTTAAATATAAAACCACAACATTCTGAATTCGTAGAGAAAAGACAAGAAAGGTGTTTCACACATTTCCAAGCTACTTTGGAGGAATGAGCTCAAAGCGAAATGCGACAGAAAGACGTAGAGGAATTTCGCGAGAGCCACTTTGAATAAATAATGCTCGCTCGCGAATGTACGAGTAAAAGCTTTTCCTGACCAACTACCGTGAGCATCTGCTTCTCTTTATTTTTCATTGTCGACATCGATATTTTCATTGGCAATTTATGAATTGTGGATCCATAAAGTCAAATCGGGCGGGAGAGAAAATTCATCTGCTACGCTTCGATTAAAGTTCAAGGCCGTTTATCGACAACGAGAATAACAGATCCAAGTATATTTTATCTTTTTTTCTGTCCCGCGAGAGAGAAAATAACGACTACGAGAGCGAGGTCAAAAACCCTGAGAACCTCTCTCATTTACCGCGGAGCTTTCGAATTCTATTTCCAGCGGTGTACAAAGAGCTTATAATTAGAATGATCTAAGAGAAAGAAAATCGGAATATCCCGGAACAAGTTGATCCTAATTTTGGATCGCGATATACAAAAAGTTCAAAGTTTATTAATGAAACAGTTTGTGTAAAGAGGAGCAGAATGATGACTTTATTGATCATCACTCTTTGTGCGAGATCCACAAAAAGAGCGAGGTAAATGACTTCGGAACTGCCAATTGCGCGCCGTATTCTATTGTGAGCGCCGGCTCAACAATCTCGGTTTTACGATTTCCGATTTAGCAACGAGGTCCAACGTCTCGCTGAAGAAGTCGTCCTGGCACCCGAAGAGGTGCGAGCGCATTGCGGAATCGGGCTGGACGAGATGAGGGGCGACGGCAGCAACCGAGGTTTGTGCACCGGGATTAATAGATCCGTCGTAAATAATTCGGGATTTGTGTGCACGGTCTATCGTATGTAAACTACCAGAATCCGTCTTTACTGCGACTTCAAAGAGTCACGCTTGTTCTCGTAATTCACTCGAGGCGAGTTGAACCGGAAGGTCGTTTAAATTGTTCTTAGGGCGTAAAACCACAAGGGCTGCCATCCTGTTTGTTGTTGCGCTAATGAGCACGCACGTTCCATTAGGCCTATTCCACAACTTTGTTTTAAGGAGATATTGTAAGGGCATAAAACACATACATTAATATTAACACTTTAAACAAACTACATACATGTGAAAGTTCATAACATTCTGGTTTTATTGAGCAACACATTTTTATAGATCATTTATTTTATTTGATATTGAGTTTTATTGTTATAAACAAAAATTTTTTAAATAATAACAAAAATCTAAATTTTTTATATAAATATTTTAAGTACTAAAAATGACTTGTGTAAAGTTTCATTGAGATTCACCAATTAGTTTATGACAAATAAATATTTTGTTTATTTACTGAACAATTAATATCTCCATCTCAATGTAACTTTACATAAATATTTTTTAATTCATAAAGTACTTATATAAAAAAAATTGAGATTTTTATCATTATTTTATAATACATTTTTATATATTTCTATTAGAGTACAAATTTAAAAAATATTACTTTTTATTGAAATAATAATTTTTGATTCAGATGATGAACTGTCTCTAATTTTTTTATATTACTTTTAAATGCAATTTGGAATAATGTCTGTAATTTTTAACATATCGCATTTGCCTTACAACCTCTTTAAGAGGTAAATCGTAAAACTTGACCAATCACAGTCGAATATAACAAAAATAATCGACTGGTCAATTTCTTACGACTTACATCTTTTTCAGGCTTTATCCACAATCTTGCTTTAGGCTAAGTTCACAATCTTGCTTTAAAAGACCGTAAGCCATAAAAAATTGAACAATCACATAGTTGATTATTTTTTTCATATTCGATTCATGATTAAGCAATTTCCTATGGCTTTTGGCTTCTTAAAGCAAAGTTGTGGACTAAGCCTTATATCTAGACATTCTAGGCGCTACCTACTTTATCTGGACGCTCTCACGCGCTTTTCCAGTCACTTTCATCATGGCATTGTTGCGAAAGACAGCCGTCACAAATTACTCGACAGTTCCGTCAATTATCATTAGTATTGTATTCAAGCGTACGCACTTAATTGTACATTGTAGGCTTGAGGCCATTGTGTGTCGAACCACGCCAACACGAAGCGCGAGATCGCAATTTGTATCGTAAATCTTCCACGGATAATTTATAAGTCGCTGTATCTTGACAATGATTTACACGCGTGATTAAAAGTTCTCGTCGTGATCGCGCCGTCCGCTGGCATTTTCACGAAAACTTCTGAAAAATCCTTCGTTTTGCATCTCGCATTTGCCAACAAATTCGCCATCTCGAAAATACAACCGATGAATCTCCAGAGTAAGGCCAGTGAAATAAGTATGCGATATATTTAAGACTATCATTTGTCATACACATTTTTCAAGCGTGTCACTTAATTGCAGAACAGAGAGATTCTCGAATCTTCCTATTCTGTAATCAATTAACAGGCATGAAAAAATTGTCGTACAATAAATGTAATAAGGTAAATGTATCAGTTGGTGGATAATTAGGAATACAAAATTTGAAATATGAAACTTTTAACGATACAGAGAGAAACGGAGAGAATTATTTCTTAAAATTTATCTTGAAAATATGGTAGTTGTGATACAATATGACATTTTAAAAATTTTTATTCCGCACTTCAGTAAAATTAATCATACTTATTTTATAATTTATTATAGTTTTATTAATGAGAGAAATTTACGTAAAATTTTTCAAAATACAATGTTATCCCAGAATGAAGTTGAATCATATTTTCAGAGTAAACTCTAAGAAAAAATTCTCTCCGTGCATATATAACTCTAAATAAATCAGCTATTTACAAAAATTTATAACAACATGAATTTATTTAGAGCCATTAAAAGTTTAATTTTGAAATCTTTGTTATTTTGTCCAATAATTGAGTTCATTAACTGGTACATTCACCTTATCAGCCTGAAGCCTGATCTCTTGTTTCTGAGGAAAGCTGAATATTCGTTTCCTGTTTCTTGTTGTTTATCAATTTTTTTATTTCTTGTTTTTTTATACTTTTTAAACTGTTTCTTCGTTTTCCGTTGCTCGAGATAAAAGTTGACGAACTTCGAAAGAGAACAAAAAACAGAGAAAAGAAACATAACTGTTGATGAAACGGTCACAAAGAGGGAAAAAGCAAGAGGCAAAAAGAAACAAAAAATAAAGAGCACATTGTAGATCAGGTTTAAGAGTACGTTTCGCTTGGCGTTCGCAAATATTATTTCATCCTTGTTTAACATTTGATAAATAACAAAAGACAAGATGATACTCCGATACTCATTGCGATACTCACGCCAAATAGAACGTATCCTAAGCGCGTGAAATTTCGCATCCCGGCGGAATCTCAAGAACGAGTCTCAAGCTGTCTGATATTTCGAGAACCATGCCATGTTTCCGAAATATCGCGGAAAATGCGCGGAAAGCGCGATTTCGCGTATGGCCGCGCGGTCCGTTTGACCATCGCCAAAGAAACGGAGCCAGGTGTCGATACGCCAAAACACATTGTTGTTCCTGAGAAGAGCCGAATGAATCGACGGTTCGAAGAATTTACGAATATTATTACATCGAGGAAATTTATAGAACCTACTCGAGATCATGAAAGTCCAAAGTTTCGCGAATTTAGAACTAAATAGCTTTTGACGCCAAAGTAGCGCACTTTATTCGACTTGAATTTCGCACGTAATATTTCAACAAAGTTGGACGGCTCGGGAAAACAGCAGCTGAACGCGACATTTTCAATTATCGATTGAACTTACGAACGAACGGCCGATGCGTTCTATTCGACTTAGGATACAGAGAAACACATGAGAAACGCGGTTCGATCGATGACATAAATTCGGAAACAGACGCGCGCGACTATAGATATCAAATCATCGCGAATTGCGTAATAATCTTTTTTTATTGTGATCTTTATTCCGCCATCTGGCATGTGGCCAACTGCTGCAACCGCGACACAAAAAAAGACAGTGTATTATTTTTATAGAGGTAATGAAAAATACCCGTTTGAACGCGCAACGCAGCGTATTTCTCCCTCCCGTATCTTATACATGCTACTTTTGTTTAGCGTCACATTAGCCCCTATTTATATCGGGCGTATTTTTAAGGAGTCCCGACCGGATGCATCTATCGGTTCCGAGATTTCAATGCCAACATACCAGGCGTGACTGGTGTCGTGATATGCGTCGCACGTCGTTGTCAATGCAAAAGTGGCGCTAACAAGGTCGGAAATTCGACTGCTTATTTATCTTACGCTCATTATATTGTATATATTATTCTCTGAAACTTTTAGAGCCAGTTGTCACTCGGAAAAGTGAAATTGAACCACTCTTTTTCAAGATTGGCTCAATTTTCATTCTTTAGTGTAAGATTTCACTCCGGAGAATTTAAAGAACATTATTGATATCATTCATCTTATTAATGTCAGATAATAGATTAATGCAATAAAAATTTTTCAAATTTGTTAAACTAGAAGGAATTAAAAATTAAGTGCTCATAATTTCTTTCTCGATTCTAATAATTAAATAAATAAGTAACACGAATTTAATCCTTTCAGACGCTGCGTACATAATAATGTACATCAAATATGTACAATTTGAAAACATTTTCCATTGAAATTATTTAATTCTATTGATATCATCGAAGATTAGATGTATTTAACAATATGTATATTAAAAAAAATAATACAAATTTCGAAAAATTAATTGTTTAATATGAATTACTTATTAATGTTTTCGTATTGAATTGAAAAAAAGTGTTTTATTTTTTTAAACTAGTCTTTTTTATTTTAATGGTTCCATTAAAATCAGATTAGGGATTGAGGGATTGAGGGATTTGAAGGGATTAAGATCTAATGACTTAAACTTTCGTTGAATCAGTTAATATGTTAAAATACATTTATTTTACAAACAAAATTCGTGACTTTTTTTGAAAACACGACTGTATTTTAAAGTGCAGTGTTTTCCGTGCGTTTACAGAACGGTTGCCAGGACGCAAGGCCGCCATTGCTTAGCGGACCTGATTCACAGATAAACAGCCGGAAAATCATAAACTATTCCCGATGAGTAATCGCATGCTGCGGTAGCTACTTTGTACTCGACCTACGCGCGCCAAGAAAAAGGACACTTTCTTGGCTTTTCCTTCTCGGTCTAATCCTCTGACGCGAATCCACGAGTTCTTCGCGTCGCAACATTCTATATCTAACCCTTCCATGTTTATGATCTGCTTGACAGGCGTGGAGATACACAATCAGTGTGATGTATGAAGGAGCAAAAACGCGCGACGGATTCTGGCAGGATAGCTAGATTTAATTCCAGAAGTAAATCGTTTTTGTTTCAATTGCGACGCAATTAGTAGTGACATCCAAAAATCTGAATTTGGACTCTGAATTTGAATCTGAATTTGAAGACTTAAATTGCATTTTAAATTAGTTTGATTTAAGATTTGAAAATTTAGAATCTCTGAGCAGTGTAAGGCAACAACTTAAAGGTCGTGAATTGACAAAAGTAAAATTTCCAAAAACATAGATTAATAAATAAATTAATAAGTTAATAATTAATTTTAATTTAAAAAATTAAAAATAAATTAATAAGTAAATTTTTTAATCTGGAAAAATAAAGAATATATTTTAAAGAATAAAAAATCCAAATATTTAAAAGTCAAAATGTGTAGGGTGTCGAATATAAAATTTATTAAATGTATGAAATTTAATTAACCCTTCCTACCTCTATTCTGGTAGTTTTTGTTGTGGTTTTTCTCGTAGAAGTCCTCAATGCGCTGAGATTCTCGTAGGGAGAATCCCAGTCCTGAAAGATCTCCGTAGTCGCCATGCTTCTCGTCGCTATATTTCCCTTCGTACAATTTAAATTTATAACGTCACTCTATTTAAATTCTTCACAGTAGGCACTTTTTAAAAAATCCTTTCGATAATGTCTCTTTGTTACGTCAGAAAAGATTCTGCAAGTTTATACACGACCATAGCCTCTTAGTTATTAATTATCAAGAAATGACACACAAAAATTACGATTTAAAATTAAATTCCTCAAATCACATATTCGAATTATTTAATTCAAAATGTTAGCATAAAATTTTAATTTTCTTGTTAATAATTAATTTCTAAGTTACTAATCGACAATATTAGAAACAAATGTCTTATATATTTACGTAAAAAATTATATTACAATATTTTCAAAAATTTTTGACAAAATTATGATAGACGATTTGTATCAATAGAAAACGAAATTATCTTTAAACAGAAAACAGGGAAACTTGCAAGTGAAATTATTTAATCGAGCCGAAGATCGATTCGAGCCATTTCGCTCTTTCGATATCCGCGCGCCCGCCTCATGGGCTGCGAGACTACGCGGGCGAGAGTGATCTTCGACGACTATCGGGTACTCAGGACATCGGACTGAGAGTCACCTTGTACACTTGTGGAACAACTGCGAAATATGCGCGCGATTCGAGATGGACCACGCACGACTGAAGCTGAGAAACAAGTCCCCGCTGTACCGCGAGCGGATCGCACCGCGCCCCATCCGCGGACCGCTTCCAGAAATACGGAGAAACACATATAATTAGGCCGCCACCCGCCGCGACGACAACACGCGGTTAAAAAGCGCATAGCGCGAGATGCCGCGTCGCGACATCAAAGCAATCCTTCCGCAATCAGTCTCTCGGGAGGAGATTCTTTCCCCCGCGATCCTTCGACTCTGAAAAGTTAATACCCTTCTTGTCATCATTTAATGAGATTAAGAAAAATTATAATTTCGAATTAATTGGTTCAATTATTGAATCTTCGAATTTTTAGCAGTCATTGTATCAGTCATTAAAGCTAAATGATTGTAATTTTAGAAAAATAAAGAATTTAAAGCTAATTTTTGGCACAATTTTTCGTAAAATTAATTCCCGCATATTAATTAAAGGACAAAGATTTACAACTTTTCGTATGATTTCTTCAGATTAATAAATAATCTTTAATAAATTCAGGAGGAACTTTATGTTACGCAAAACAACTGTGCATAAACTAATAAACTAATTTTAAAGTGTAGCAGTTTTCAACACATCTCGTGTTTGTGCTACATAGACAACTATTTGTTTCTCGCTACCTCTAAACTCTACATAAACTCCGTGCATTAGAAACGAAACATTAATGACGTAGTAGACTTACGTGGAGTTGAATATACATAGATATTAGAAACTGTCGTAACCGTCTATTCTCCTATGAAACTATAATTAGAACGGATTGAAATAGATGAGATATATATATATATTAGGTGTGGGAAAAAGTTCGTGGCGTTTTTTTAATGCCATCTAACGGGAAAAACGCCACGAACTTTTTCCCATATCTAATATATATATACATACATATATATGAATACTTTAACAAAACATATTTAGCATCACGGATATGTCTTACACACAAAGTTGCAAAAAAAACTGCAAGTAACAGATTTGATATTTATATTTGCATTGCTACTAAAATATAATATCATACACAATAAAAGTCAATACGTGGTAAAATTTTTAAACACAACGAATTTCTCAACGACATA
>Ga0157364_1000250_pt1 | contig 31478 bp, 14 predicted proteins | sample AttsexASBM2_FD_111476 | JGI IMG/M metagenome (GOLD analysis project Ga0157364, IMG submission 111476) | Fungus gardens microbial communities from leaf cutter ant in Ribeirão Preto, State of São Paulo, Brazil - Atta sexdens ASBM2 | ecosystem: Host-associated > Fungi > Mycelium > Unclassified ...
GGTTATGGAAAATACGAATGAATTATTTACCCACGACAAGCGACACGTCACTCCAACGTACAATTGTACCCCGCTTCATGTTTTATTCACCCGCTGCGCTGCGCATTACGCGTTATGAAGCGACTAGACGCTAAGGGATTGACATTTGCGCGCGGTTTCACAAGGTGGATTATATTCGGAAGCACAATGACTAACCATGTCGCGGTGGTTTGCCACACGGTATGAAAAATAGATAAACCTCGTCTATAATTTTGTTACGAGCCTTTGTATAGACATTTTGATTAATTTCGAACTAATTTTGATGATATCTGGTTCCACCAAAAGGATTAATTATGTTTTCAGAATTCTGATAAGATTGCTAGAGAGAAGAAGTTTTCTTAAATCGGTATTTATACTCTGTTCTTATTTTTTTGTTAGGTCTTAAGATATTACACAAATTAACGATTACGAAGTTGTAGCATTTTAAAATTCATTATTTAATATGTCTTGAAATAAGAATGGATTACGAATACAAGCCTTAATTTTCCTCAAGAAAGAATTTTGGATATTAAAATTAATTTTAAAAATGTAGAAAAATGTTTTTTATAAGTATGATATATGGAAAAAAAAACTGTATAATAAGACTTAAACTTACAATTTTATTGCCACAAACTGGAATTCATGAAAATCAGGGAATTGTTAGGGAAATTAAAAATGGTCAGAGAAATCAAGGAAAAATCTGGAAATTTTGCAAATTTCTGGAAAATAAAAATTCTTGAATTTAAAGAAGTTTAATATATACGTTACATCTATACATTTTTTAAATACTACCAACTTAACAATTAAAAATGTAAACAGTGTCAGTAACATCAAGTTCAGTCAGTAATTTACATTGCTATGTTAAATTGATCTCTCAACAAAATGTTTAATGATTTTCAAATATTGAAAATCAGGAAAAATCTTGAAATTTTGTCTAGAAATCAGGGAAAATTATGGAGTTTTAGGATGAGAAATTTGCGATAACCCTGAATTAGATCATTAGTTTTATTGTAAATTATACAGTTACATGTCTTTAAATCTTTAACTTTGGAAGGATTGGGAATGGCAAGTTTTGCTTTTTTGCGTCCCTTAATTATGTGATTCAGATTGGGTCGCAAGAATTTACCTAAGTCCATACGTCACACAGACCCTAAGGTGTCCCGCTGCACTATTTCCGTCGCTTTGGGTGCCATGGTAAAAAGACGTATGCACGCGTATTAATAGATTGACCGAGCACGACGCATCCACTAGTGACGTCGCGCGCACCATCGAAATTTATCTAAAATCGACGTGCAAATTTGTCTTACACGATTTTCCTTACGGTAACACATGTTGCTGTAACGTGAACACAGGGAAGAGAAACCATGCTGCTCGGGAAATGCGCACTTTCGACTTGCAAGTATTTAGTCGCGAAAGTCGTATTTTCGAGAGAACTTGCTGACCGCATGCGGATGGCAAGGCGAATGATGTCGCTCGGATAAAGCCATTAGGAGTTTTATCCGTGCGGGTTTAACAAATCGTCTTCAAGGAAAAGTTACTAACGCTGCTCATTTCTTGTTGCAGAATCACGAATATGGCGGATACGGAGATGAACCACGTCGAAAAAGGTGAGTTTGCATACATTATTGATTCGCGTAAATAGAAAGTCGTACGTTTGTTTTCGAAACTAATTGTGGGCAATTGCACGTGCATCAAATGTGTTTTGTTAATAAAGAAACAATAGAAAATTAAAAAATTAAATAAAATTAAATAAAAAGGATAAATAATCTTTGACTTCATTTTTGTATGTATCCGCTTATATAAAATCATATTTATAAAAAATTATGGAATTGTTAGAAAAATACTTCTATCGATTTGTTTGTGCATTGAAATTGATAGAATTTTAACAGATGACCGACAGTTATTTGTTATTGCAAAAAATTTATCAATATGAATATATATAAAAAAAAAACAGAATTCTATACATTTTTTTACGTAGAATGTGATTAATGATTCTAAGTGGAATTATTTTTTTAAATTAATATTTTTGATTAATAATTAATAGTTTATTACCGTCATCTTGAGTTTCTCGATATATTATCTACTGTGCATTATCATTTTTTAGCTCCATCAACTTTTGCAACACTTTTAATTGGACAATGATGAGTTTCATTATTGATGGCGCCATTTGATTGTCTCGCAAGTCTCATAGGCCACTTAATATTGTAGAAACAAGTTGAAATCAATTACATGCAATTTGCTCGTTCAATCGTTCTCAGCTGTTGATATCATTTTACGCATTATATATTGCAACTTTTAAAAATATTGTTATTTTTCAGATCGCATTTTATTTAAATTATTATTTTTTCATTTTATATTAATTATATCTTATAATAGTCTTTTTCATATAGCTTTGCAATAAACTAAATTAAATTAAATTAAATTAAGTTAAATTATTACATGACTTTTTAAAATTATATTTGCTCTTTCCAATGAAAATGCAAATGCGGTCTTTCATCCAGAAATACGTTCTTATTTGTGCTCTATTATATCAATGACATGCCATTAAGAGAACGCTCAAGCGTGGAATTGGATGGCTGATAAGCGCCAAGACGCGTTCTATACATCGCGACAGCGAAAATTAATTAAAACGCAGCCGGTTGTCACAAAGTTTGACCCTACTGCTGCTATCCTACAATCCAAATCTAATAATAAGAAGTTAAGTCGAGCATTAAGCATGATTCAATCCAACAGAGGCAATCCGATAGCGAATGATATCTACTGCACGAACTCACGATAACTTCTGGGTAAAGTGAATTCGAGCTGGCGAATCATTGAACGGTCACAGATGCAGATATCAGATATTAGATGTTAGATAAGCAATAAGAATCGAGAACGGTATAGCAAAACGATATTAAATTAATCTTTATTCACGAGTTTTATATTTTCGTGAAATTTCAAAATCTATGATCTTTATTTTTGCGATCGAAAGAGAAAGAGAGAGATATATTTCTTCATGTACGTCAAATCTTTAAACTCCAGACTTCTCCAGACTTATTTGTTGGAAGTATTACTGAGAAAGATGTTGGAGCATTATTGCAGACGTGTTTTCATCCATTTCGAGATATCCTATGAATAATAAGCCGTATCGCAAACATGAGAACTTGATACAAATAAGCTTCGAATAACAATGATCGTCACAAGTAGTAATTCAATTTGTATCGATCCTCGCAATTGGATATTCCATGTTATTAGACGTTATTGCAATGGCACTCTCGCCTTTTCACTTGTGGAAAAATTACAGCGATTGATTTTTACGTTGGATGCAAGTCACGAAAAAGAGATGTATATACCAATATCAATTGTGAAAAATATATCGCGCGGTGTCCATCACCGGTCGGTTGCTTCACTATACAACACGTGAGCATGTCAAATCTCGGCTGGAGATTACTTCGTTTTGCTTTTTCCTCAACCGAGAATGCGAGATACCTATCTTCCTATTCTTGACATCATAATCCGTTACACTGTATGATGCACATGTGCAATCCACGTACACTCTATATATCAAAAATATTTTTTGAATTGGGAATTTTCTATAAAATATATATGTATATATTTGAATACATTTTGTACAATATCCTTCACAATTCAATAATAGAATTACGTATATGCTGCTAGCGGTGTACAATAAATTAGTTCTAATATTGAAAAGGAAATTTGACGAAGTTTGACATTTTAATTTCACGGATGTGACAGTGATGTAGATGCTGTTGATATAATTTATACGTATAAATCTGCGGAATTCGATTTCCTTTATTTTCAATTCATGTAAAAACGAAGCCAGGATAATATTTCTAGTTTCAACGAGTGCAATCAATTCGATTTTACGCGACGTCAGCAAGACGTGCTGCAGTCAACGAAGAATGAATTATTATTGGCGAACTAGTTTTTGCAAACTCGGCGATAATCCAGGCCTCGTTTTCAAGCGGGCTTCCGTAATTGAATTTTCAAATAATTGGAGTTCCTTTTAACGAGGACAAATGATAGAAATTCATGATTTTATCGTGCACTTATGCCGTAAGGCGAACTTCATTAAAGTTCTCTATGCGTTCACTGGAATAATACGTATCAATTAATGTTTCAGAGAAGACAATAATAAACCGAACCACGTCCTCCTCTTCACAATTATCAATCCAGTTTACCCCATCACTGTGGTAAGTCTTTCACTTCAATTTATTAACGCTAGTATGATCAATTTTTTTTTTCTTTCATGCGTTTATAATTTTTTTAAATGCAAGTCACGTAATTTTTTTAACATATATTTTTAAAACTGCCGTGTATAAAAAAATAATATAAGTCATAAATTATATTTTATTCTCAAATTAAATCTTTTAACATTAAAAATATAGCACGAGAAAAAGCTGTAGCATTCATAATATGTCCCAATACAGAACAATTGTTGAACATGCAGTGCATTTCTTGTTTTTTTTTTTCTTCCGTATTAACTCTGCAGAAGAGTCGGGACGGAAAAGTGGCACAATTCTGCGACACAGACTATAACGGGAATTGAAAATATTGAAGCCAAAGCCACAGAGAACAAAAGTTGGCAGCACGTCAGCCTCGTAGATTTCACAGGCCGTCGCACTGCATTTTATTTCTGTTTTGCGCCAATAATAGATGAGCTTTGAGCTCTCCCGCCGTTTCTCTCCCTCGCCCGCACTGGCGGTCGGGTCGATGTCATTCGACATTGTTTGCACTGCTTCTGTTCAAGCGCTCACATAGCTATCCGGTCACACAAAGCTCGTTTTCTTACGTCTCTCCCGCGATTGAACCACTAATTAAAGAGACGACTGAAGGCTTCTTGCTCGCGCGATAACCGAAAGTGCTAACAATACTGCGTTACTACCGAAGTGTCTACATTGCGCAGTGCGAACACAATGATGTTTTTGCTTTACATTGCGAAACCTTGATCCTATTATCGTGAATATTATCTTTATTGTTGATAACAAAAAGTACAGTCTTCCTATAAAGTAAGTAGAGAGATTATATAATCTAATAATCTCTTTATTCACAGCTGTATAATAACGTTGTTAGTTGTATAGACTGCGGCGAGTAAAAAAGCTAATGTCGAAAATTTCAAACTGTACAAGATACAAAGTATGTACCTCATTAATATTTATTAAGAGAAGACTGACATTGTTTGTGGTTGTGTAATGGGCAATTTATCTTTAATATGCAGTAAAATGAGCTAAAATTTTGTGATGTGTACAAGCACCCGTTAATTTCGAGCCTGCTGAAACGTGACTTTATATTCCATTAACGGCTCATCGTCTCAATTTAATTAAAAGCTCATATAGCTAGAGCTTGAAGATTTTAATTCTTAAGCACGCTTTTACCTCTTTCTCCATTTTCGTTTTCATTCTCTCCTTTTCTTTGTTTCCAATAGCGCAATTATTCGTCCAACATTTTTGCAGTTTACTTCGTCTTACATTTACAAATGAATTGTCATATTTACTATCCATTAAAATATATTAATTGGTGCATTTGCCTTCCCGTCTCACAAATTATTTTGTAATTTTCTTTTCGTGAGAGTTTCTGTATATTCAATCAGCAAATGTATTGATCGATATTTCATTTTTGCTCAAAAATATACTGCCAATTCGATTTCCGGCTTTTTCATCCGGTAGACAAACATTTATCCAGGTAGAATGTTTTACATAGCATATACGTGTGTTTTACTGGACAGATTCTGTGAGCATTAATTGGAAAATCGTTATTTTGATAAAACATACTAAATTTAAGAAATTTTTACTTCGGCGCGCAATCTGAACGTGTATATCAGCTTGACAGTTGCAGCTGGAAGTAGTTGATGTAAATCTGGATTATATGCTGGTAGTGCCAATATATTTCTCCGACATATGGTTGGCGTTATAAGCGAGCTTTTATGAGGTGCAAGGCAAATTGAAATAATAATAAATATTATATGTATGGCGGAATTTCTCGAATAGGCTTTCGATACCAATGTATATAATCGCCAAGCTATATTTGTCATTGTGATATTTATGAATCCGTTATTGAATTATGTTATTCTATTGGCATAAGTTAGTGACATAAAATCTAGGAATACCAAAGGTTTTTTTAATTTTTATTTTTAACTTATAAAATTTATTTAATTTATAAAAGTGATTATATAAAAATCATACACATTAAAATACGATATATAATTAATCAAACGTAGGTGAAATTTTTTAATATAACAAAAATGTTATCATTATTATTTGTTAAATAAGTATCCTGTAAATGTTTGTCAACTATTTGTAACGAGATCTCTTTATAACTAAGTTACACCTGTTGGTGCTATCTTACTTCATCTAAATGTTCATGTAAATCGTCTGAGACCGTAAAACGAAACCGAAGTGTATTTCACAACTTACATTAATCACAGAGATGTGACGTTAATTTAAGTTATCGCGATACGATATTGCGGGTGTGTCGCCATATGGTTGCCAATATTTTGCACCTGAAGTGATAGTGATGGCGTTGAGAGGCGTGAGACAGTGCACCTCGTGTCTACTTTATCGCGATGCACATATATAACGAACAGATAAACATGCGGCTAACGATGTATTCCGTGAATCGCATCGTAACGAAGCGAGATGATTCACAGATTTTATTTTCAGATTGTCGTATTAAGTGAAATTAATTTTTTTTATAACTTTATCCTTTAACAACAATTTTTCCGATTCATTTATACAATTAATATGGAAACTTTTTTAAAGTCTAATTAATTTAATATATACTACAACATAAATATTTCAGTATACTTTTAACGATACACAAAGCCGACATTCTTATTCTTGATGTTGAGTTGAAACTTTCTAAAAAAATTGCAATACATCATGTTTTTGTCACTTGAATATTTTTTCATAAAGAAAAGTTATGAAAGTGTATCTATCTTCGGATATTATTCATAAACTGAAACTAGAACGTGAAGTATTTTTTATTCATAATAGCCACATATTTTCTAGACGTAACACATGTACCAGACTATATCTAAATGCGGTATTATATGTGAATACAATAGAACTTGAAAAATAACTCGATATTATCGTAACGACTGATATTTTAAGATGTTTCATTCAATCGCGTGGAAAAATCGAGCGTGACATTGACCTTACAAAATACAAAAGTTTTTTGGGTAGGTCTGGAATACATGTGTTCGAATATAAATTCGAGCGTTGTATTGGAAAATCTTTAAATAGCTGCGCCGCTGCCACGTATATGCAAAGTGTATACGATTTGAGTTGAAATTCAGAACAATGATAATTGCAAATAAATGCCTAATTGGGATGTCTCGGGTCCATTGAAGCGTATGAATTCAATGATCGCATAAATATATTTGACAAAAGTTTATTCGGACGTATTCACAGGTATTGAATAATATAATAATTGTTTGGGTTTTATCTATAATTATTTAATCTATTAAAAATATTAATAAAAATATATTGAATATTAATATATTTCTAAGTAAATTATTTTTACTAAATATTTCAAATTACTTTCAGTTTAAATAACAATGTTACGCAGATTAAAGCGACATCCACAATGAGATTTTGAGGCGTAAAATTTAAGATGTAAGTCTTAAGCCGTAAAAAATTGATTAATTCAAAAGTTGATTAGTGTTCTACTATGATCTGATTAATCAATATTTTACGGCTTAAGATATAAAATTTAAGTTTTATTCCCTAAAATTTCATTGTAAACGTAATCTCACTTAATAGGCGTATTTAAGTACAAATTAGTTATGCTATTAAAAAGTTTCACGAACATACAGTTTGTAAAATTTTATTTTACTGATATTAAATTTTAACAAATAAATTGCGGAGTCTTTAAATTTATATCTAATACAACTGTATGCTTATTCCATGTTGTCTACGTTGAGTTGTGTATATAAATATATGTTTTGTGTTTATGCGTTTAGCGACTTGACTTGTTACATAGAATGTAGAAATAAATTTTCACACGCTTCGACTTTGGCAATAACATGCATGATGATGTGCGACAGTCTGCTGGATTTAGATTAATGAAGTAGTTATTTCAAGACTAAATTCCGATCTTACTCGGAATTCGTAACGTGATCTCGACCTATGTTTTTGTCTAACAACCTGGTGAAATTGATCGTAAATATAAAAAGTTATTTTGCAGCGTATTATATCTCTTTAACGAATTTATAACACAAATTAAAGATAATATAGTAAAATAACGTAAAATTAATAGAAAATTTTAGCAGCAAATCGAGTATTCAATATTGATTCAAAGATAATAGTCATAATATTTACAGTATTATTTAATTGCAATATGAAACAATGCTTTTTATTGTTGAAATTTGACATTATCGAACAAATTGAGATAAATTGTTCTGAATCGCGTATCGTATAATATTTAATTATTCGGAAAATCACGGTGCAGTTTATATTAATTCGTATTTCATTGTTATCACAGCTGTATTTATTTTCGGCGCTGAAAAGAAGTGAACGGTAAAACGCGTACGTATCTCGTAAAAAGTGTTGAATGCCATGCTGGGGAACAATAAAATTGTCTAGTGACGAAGTGTGCTATAAAATCAGCGTTGCCTAAATCTTTCTCGACATGCAAAAAACATTTTTATAGTGAACCATTGAAGCTTTAAAAAACCTATTCTGCTTTTAGAGAAAAAGCATGTGCTCTCGTTAAAAAATGAAACCAAGTATTGCTATAAAATTTTAAAATAATTAAAAAAAAATTTTATTAATCCTAATTTTTTTTTTATAAATAAAGAGATATATTAAGAGGTTTATTGTGTGGAAACAATTAATACATTTTAAATATTATCAACTTGTAATTTATTAAAAACAAGACATTATATAAAGTGAATATCTATTTATATGAAGTTTTGATGCGAAATCGTGTCTCACAACTCAGATTTTAAATATATATTACAATAGTTTGAGTTGTAAATCAAATTAACTTTAGGATTGATGACTAAAAATCTCCTGGGGTTCTTCTTTCGTGAGTAGAAACTTTTCAACGTCCTGTTCTTGCTTTGAGGTAACTTTAGATCATAGCTTTAGTCTAAATAAGTTCAGTCCGACAGTTCGGGGGAAATGTTTCGTCGAATTATCGTTGTATATACGCGATGTTCGTGAGCTTCACGCGTAAATTTGCATCTTATCATCATAGTTGCTTCACGGTTTGCACTCGTGTCCGGATAAATTTTGGTAGGCAAACTTAGCGATGGCGGACATGTCCTCCCGAGATGGAAGCTTTCCTCTCTAGAAACGACACGTGGAATTATATTCTCGCATGAGACGACGCGACCGTGCAAAGTTTCACACCGATTTCGGAGCGCAATACGCATGCGAACGTCTAACGCATTTAATGTTTGCGACCTACTTTCCTCGTCTCCGGAGAGAAAGCCTACATCGTCGTTATCTTCCCTATATATTTGCTACCAATTCAAAACTAACTCGCATCCGAAATTTCTTAGAAACGAATACAGAAGCAAGTATAGTTTGCTAGAATTTCGATCGCGTCTTTTTCCTTATCGTATTAGGTACGCATGTCAAACTTTGTTTTCCTTCATTTAACGAATTAACTGAGTTTCCATAGAAACGTTCGTTACAGAGTATTGTCGGAGGAAGAATAGAAATTTGTGACAATGTTTGACAGTTATTTATCATTTTGACCAAATTGAGAGCTTCATTAATTTATATCACTTTGTGTTTTTTATTTTGAAAAAAGTAAAATTTATATGTGTAGATTAACAAATTAGGAATTTTATTTTAACAAATAAAACAATGAATTAAATTATGTATTGATTTATTTAAATAATCGAGTAATTATGTAGATTTTTATTAAAACAAATGATTATGTAATTATATTTTAATAAACGAGATGATTATTGTGTCTTGCAAGAAAAATTGAAATTTAAATATATCGTTAAAAAATAATTATTGCCTTGGATATCACAAAATGACAGTTTATAATATTTATATAATAGCTATCCTTTCTAACGCTTTCATTTCTGTATCAAAGAAATGTCATAAATATCTATATGCTTTTATAAAGAGTCGTTTCGTATTTGATACTAATTGGTAATTATTTAGCGGTCTAATAATTGTTTATTATAACAATCGCAAGATATGATATATTTGTTATTTTTTGATACTTGCGATTGTGCTTTGAGGAAAAATAATGCAGTTTAAAAAGGCGCATCTCTACTTACTCGCTTGAGTATCGATAGGTGAATGCTCTCACGTCGACCTATGACTTTGCGCAACAGCATTCTGTACATCGCAAAACAAGCGTCAAGGCCGCTCTACTCGACTTGTTATTAATTCGAAATATTTGATATTTTAAAAAGTAACTTTAACATTTTCGCACTACAATCAAGTTTCGATATATGAACTATCTCGGTTCAAACGCTTTCTATAGCTAAAATTTATTTATAAATTTATTAAGACATTATGATATTCTTCGAGAACTATAAAGTTTCAAGATCAAAATTAATTTTTCCAAATTTTGAGATGCCACGGAAAGTTAGAACTTTAAATTTTCGAATATTAATTTTTCAGTTAAAGTAGTTAAATCAATGAAACACTATTTCTAAAACTTATAGAACTGTTGCGGATGCAACGAAACTTACGTTGCAAAACTTACGGTGCAAAAAGATGAGTTGCCAACTTTTCACTCGCCTTAGTATGCATCTGTGAAGTTAGCACGACATTTTATTAATATAAAAAAAATAATTTAGTAGCACAGTTCTATAAAATAATTTAAGAGCACTTGTCATAGTTCTACAGTTCCTACAAAAATAAAAAAAAGTATCTCATCTTTTATACTAAAAAAGTAAAAATAAAAATATGTCATATTAACTTTGCGAATCTAGCAGAACACTTCCTGTTTTAAAAAATACAAGAAAAAGAAAAATATTTCAACTTTTGGCTATAGTTCCCTGTTAGCAGTACTTATACTAATGTATGTAATTTGATGAAAACAATTATTACATTAATGATTAACAAAATTGAAAACAAAATTCCAATAATTATCAATTTTAATAGGCTTTAAATGTAGAAAATATTACGGTACTTGGAACAAAAGTGTCGCGCTGATAATTTATCGCAATTCCAGACATTTGTCGTTAATTCTAGCAGAATTCTATGCTCTACAATTGTTTTTAAACAGATTTTCGGCTGCTACTTTTTCAATTTTGGGGTTTAATATATGTGATTCTTTTTAATTATGAAAATACTACTAAAACTGTCATTATTTCTTTTATGTTAATAGAACGATGTGCTAGCATCACAATCTAAATTTGAATTGTAAAATTAGCACGACATTCAGTTCTAGTAGCACTTTTCATAGTTTCACAGTTTCTTAATAAAATAAAAAAAAAGTTTCGCATTTTTTATACTAAAAAAAAATCAAAATTGAAGATGTATCGCTAACTTTGCGACTCGATGTCTATTTCATTTTTTTGTTTCTGTCTTACTACTTTCACTGCCTGTTTATTTTGATCTCTGAAAGAAAGATTCTGCTCGCATTTCATTTGAATTGCGAGTCCGCACATCCAGAAGCTCTGTATACTAGCTGTTGAAAAATTTATATGAATGATAGATTGTTAAAGCAAGTCGAGGATCCGACTCATTAATGCAACATTTTTCTGTTTGAATAGAGACACTGTTCCACGCACATAAAGCGGGTTTATTCTCGATGTCATTATTTCAAGATGTTCATTCGTCTTATAGTCCTCGCACGATTAATCGTGATATTTTGAGCGGCGAATCTACCGTAATGTAATGTTTCAAAATGTCTCGCAATATCTTATAGCATTACATTCTATTGAGAAAAAATTTGCATACACGTCGACGTACAGACGTGTCACAGTAACCCAGCGTGGCTGATGTTCTTCTGAAAAGTATTCCTATGCAATGTGTTTATAAACGGATCTAGGAATGTCGGTATACATAAGGAATGATTCATCTCGGAAATCCGTCGATCTATCTTTCGCGACCCCGCGAGAAAAAGTAGAACATTTTTTTCTTTCTTATGACATGGCGATTTTCCATGTGATTAAATTTATAACGTTTGATGAAGATATTATCTTCATTTATCTACAATTGCATGATTAAATAAAAGAACACGTTATTTTCCTAATAAATGAGTAAAGTAGTTTTAGACGGATTTAATTTGTACATCTCTCGATATTTTATAAATAAAGGATATAAACGTCAGAATATGCAAATTATTGATGCGCAAATTATTTATTAAATAATTGGCAATTATTACTAACCTGTTTGGATGTTAACCACGCTGCTAAAATGATGCAAATTTAGCGTTGTGCGATTTAAATAGAAATTTGATCATGCGATCCAATTTCTAGGAGAGAGAGCAGGTAACATTATCGCTTGGTTTCGATGACTGTTAAAGCCAGGCTACCGAACGACGCTCGAAAATATCTACACGGCACTGCAATTGTGCTATCGTTATTTATATTTAACCGCATGTTTTCATTTTGTTAATATTTACACTGTATCGTGAGAAATTATTGGTAGAAATTATTGTTATATTGGTAGTTCTGTGACTCAATTTTGATGAATTAATTTTTTATAAAGTTATTTTTATTGAATTGTCGGAGAAACGTAAAAGTTGTTTCTGTGTCATCTATGGACATTTAAAAATTAATGATATCATATATATATTTTGTTTTATCCTACAATGTATGAACCATTAAAATAGTTGGCATTGGTTTAATTTTTTTATATAAAATTTTGTAAAATTAATTTTTAGAGAAAAAGACATTAGATATATCTTAGCCAAGAAAAATATTTATATTTTCTTCTCATTAAGTTTAATGCACTATTTATGTTGCATATTAGATGCATATTAAATATATTTGATATTAAATGAAAACTAATGTATTCTAGATTTAGTTTTAGAAAGTTATACATATAGTCTCCAAGTTTAATTTGAAAATTCAATTAACGCCCTGTAAGGATGTGCGACTATTGTAGCAAGGGTTTCTCGTGTAGTAAATATAACATATTGCAACCTGAACATCTATGCATACGTTATAATCCAAGATATGAGTCATTCTAGTTGAAAATCCCGTGTCGCGGATATTGCTTAGGGACATTGTATTGTATCTAAGTGATATAACAATAGTCATTTCAGTGGATTGCTTCTATTATTCTGCGAACACTCTGAATAACTCTAATCTTAAATTTGGTTTATTATACACAAAATGTATAATTTTTTTTTTTACGAGATATTTTTGCATTGTTTTTTGAAACGTATTAATACAATTTAACAAAATCCCTTTGAGAAATATCTTACCCGAATAAATAATTTCCTTTCAAGAACTTTCTTTACTTATTCCGCTTCTAATTTGAATATTTTAATCACATTCTTTGTTCTCTCTATATTCTTCTTTGCATCACTTAATGATTACTCTTAATGGTTACCTAGCTTTTCATAATAAAGGTTTTATCATAATAAAGTTCTAATGCTTCGTAAGCGACATTACGATCTGTTTTTCATGATACTATTGACTTTGTTGTATTTATTTTTTTTACACACGTCTCTCATAATAGTGTTAATGCACACCATTAAAAAATAACTGTTGTCGATGAGCATTTGAAAGATCGATGATGAGTATTGAGGTGTAAAAGAAAGAAAGAGAGTATTTTAAAGGTACTCTCTCGGTATCGTATTTTCGGGTCAGTTTTCCAACAACAATTTGAAAGTATTTCAGACGAGCAAAAAGAAAAACGTTACGAATGTTAGACTCTAATGCTTTCACATTTTCTCGTTCTCTTGTCCGACTTATTTTTCTGCAAACAGCTTATCGAAGTATCTTCAACATGAGTTGTATTTTAATACAACTCACGAGACGCCAATTTACAAAAATATAATTAATTACTGTGTATTTTTTATACAAATTGTATTATAATTTCATAACAGCATTACCTGTTGGTAAGTGTTTTTTTCTAAATTAAATTTTGTGTTTTTCTAAAATACAATAATCTTTAAATTTATAGTAAAATTATAATTCTGTAAATAAAGTACGAGATAAATAAATACATATATTACAGATGTGAAAGAATTATAGATATTATATATATATATATTACAGAAGATAGTAAACTGGATATTAATGTAACATATATTATAATGTGTATCATTGTATTATATAAAATCTGAAATATATTTTAGGTAGCATAATATAAATTGTATTACGTGACAGAAATTATTTCAAATGCAAAGATATTCATTCACGATAAATCATTGAGAGGACACTTGCTTCAGCGCGGGTGCGAGCGAGAAAATCACGATGCTTTTCGCATATACCTACATAGCGCGTTTAAATGGACGCGTCTGACGGTCGTGCCGTAAATCAATCGCAGCCGGCGGGAATAATTCATCGGTTAATTCTGATCCAGCGAGCTTCGATCGAATTTCGTAGCTGATTGTTCTGATTGGCAGTGTCGAACGAGCTGCTTTTCTGTACCGACTTTCGATTTACGCAATTCCATCAGGTTGGTGTATGTGCAATTTCTAAAATTGGTAATTTGATGCAAAACCTGTTGTTACGCTTTTCACGCTTGTATCAATATTGCGAATATTGAAGATAAAAAATATAATACGTTTTTTTCATTCTCTAAAATTTTTCTAATTAGAGATATATTATTATATTTCTATATATAATTCCCATCGTCTATTTAAACTTAATGTGATATCCATCTAGATGAAAAGAAGAAAAAGATATTAAGTTTTGATCGCTTTTTTTTTTGCTGAAATGAAAAACTTCTGAGATGATCAATTACATGTCATACATTAAAAGTTTACTTAAGTAAAATCGAGTAGTTTGTCGCTTATCATGGAAAACATTGGAGGATGTGGAAGAAACCATAAATATCAAAGATAATAAATCTAAAAGTTGTTAAATAAAATATCAAGATATTCCGAGAATTAAACGACAAAAACTGCATTGTTAATACATATAATTTATTAAACACATATAATTTGATAATTATATGTGTTTGTTATTTAAAACTGTAATTCAAAACCAAATGATTATTTTGTGCCAGACTCTTCGTCGTTCACCAATTCGCTCGAAAAATTATACATATTTAATTAAGTAACGATAGTCCTTCATGTCAACTTTTTATCATTAAATATGCTGTTAAATTTATTGACTTTTACATGTTTGAGATAATTTCTCTTTCGCCTTTAATATCGGTTAACGTCGAACAATTTTCCATACGGCTTCGGATACTTACTATGATACTGTTTAACAATACACGTCAAAGTTTCGCTGCATTTCGGACAGGTAATCCATTGTTGGAGCAGGTAATCCATTGTTGACTTAGTCGAGTGGATTCGGATCTCTTTCTCTGGATCGATCACTCTTTTTCCCCGAAGAGAGAGAGAGAGAGAGAGAGAGAGAGAGGGGGGGGGAAGAAGAATGGCGTTCTCGTCGTTTTAACCACTCTTACGGAGTGGCTGCGTTGGGGTGTGGTTCTGGTAGAGTAGGCGAAAGTAGTAGGCTGTGTTTGAATCCATCAAAGCCTGCTCTTTTTCCGGCTCCAGTCAATAATCGATAAAGAAACCCAACCCTTCTCTTTCACCCAAGCTACTCTCCTTCTTTTACGCCCGATGTCTTTCATCGTCGGAGAGGCGTCTATCCACCCAGCAGCCTTTCTTCTGCGTGAACATCCTGTAAGATCTGTCATAAATCCAGGAGTACTACCACCCACTATCTCACTGCACCACTGCATGATATATCGCGATAACTTTTATTTACGACGCCAACGCCTCGTCTCTTCGCTCTGAGAAGAGAATTGCGAGCCTCGCTGAAAAATCCTCGATACGCATCGCGATGGTCGCTGGTGTTTTCCTGAATTTACGACTATAAAGCTTACGATATATTTTTAAAAGCTTCTTTTAATTATTCCAGTTGTTAACTTCTCGTTAAAGCTGAAGATGCGCTTGAGATCACTTTAGAGATCTGTATTACAAATTATACACCTATTAAAATTCTAATAAAAAATATTCAATATTCAATTTATATTAGAAGTTATATATAAAATATTTTAATTGAATTTTTGCAATAAATTTCTCTAAAAGTGGATCAGTGTATTATTATTGAAAAACAGTAAATGTTTGCTGATGATTATATCAATTATAAGTGTACAGCATTGAAAGTCAGTAATAGTACACTGATTTATTTTTATTAATAAATATATGGAATGAAACATGTGGAATTTTTTATGAAAAATATTTATCTTCCAATTTATTGCGATTGCAGTTTATGTAATAACTGGTTCGTTTTATAGATTATGTGCGATATATACAGAGAGAAAATTTCATAAGAGAAAAGTCAGAAGATTACTTGAAATAATAATATTGAAATCAATTTTCACTGGCAAATGAATATATCATCAGCATAATTAAATATTATTCTTTTAAATGTTTGGTAGAATGATATTAAATTTCATTCAATTGCACGCGTTGTAATTTTTGTATATTTTGATGGTGCTCCGATTTTGTCACAAAAAAATCAGCGCCATAAATTTTTTCCCATTCGGAAATGAACAATTGTAAAGTGTATCAAGGATTCCAACTATGCACGGGACGTTTTCCGGAATGGAATTGGTATATGTCAAAACTCAATTTTGAAAGATCGTGGTGTAGAATTTAAAATTCTGACATTCGTGAAATATTTTCAAACGTTTCAGCTAGTAGAATATATTTTACGCTTTCTGTAAAGAAAATATTTTGCAGAATCCGTAGGACCAAACCTCTGCTATGCGGTGTAGGATGAAAAAATTTTTCGGTGGTTTTGCCATATTATATTTGTCAAGATTATTGTATTTTATACATTTTTACAAGGAATCGATCGATATGTACCAATGTATGCCAAATTGATATTTGGCTAATTAAAAATTGTTTTGCACGAAACCATTGAATTTCGAGAAATAGAATAATAGATATATGAAATATTTTATTTCTATACTTCTATATTTTCAGATTATTATTAAAATAACAATAACTTGCAAATTTTTTTATATTTTCCATCTGCTATATATAATATTGCATGAAAATATTTGCAACGTTTTACAACGGTGCAAACTTACGGTGGAATCAGTCGTGAATTTTCTGTGATTTTCGACGACGAGTCCGTCTTTACGAAATATTGATTTTTGTCACATACTACCGCCGAGAGTCCAGTGAGATATAATGGCGGATTATCAAGTGCATAGCTGGACGATGGTTGGAATACCATCGGAAGATATATAACTGTTTGAAATTTAAGTGCCGTTGATGTTGTGACAGATCCAACCAGCCGGTACTCATGTATCACGTGTCTTCGTGTCGCTGTGTCAGGTATATTATCGGGATTACGGACTCTCGCGCGTATATATATGTGTTTATTTGCATCACGCACACATCGCGGTTGAATTCGAAATAAATCGGTGGATTATCGCAATGCGGGCGCGAACAATCTCGAGCTGTCAAAATCGTTTATTTGGAAGTCGATCGATGTAGCCTCAATAATCAGAAAATTATTTATCTGTAAAACGATCCTTAAATAAATGACAAATCATTATTGATTGCGTTTATTTATAGACACACGGTGCATTCTGGAAAAATTGTGTACAATTGAAAAGTCCAATGAAATATTTGTGAGAGGTAAAAGATAATATTTGCGTACAATTTAGTGAAATAAATTGCGCGCGGGATTTTACGTTTATGAATTTTACTCTCTTTTTCCAGTAAGTTTGAAAACAAATTGATCTGAAAAGGATGAAAAATCGGCAGGTTTAATTACAATGCTAATTAATTTTACTGTAAAACACATCATTATCAACACCAACAAGCGATTGTTAATTAATGTTAATAAAATTCCTTTTCATAGTTTTTTTTATCGTTATATATAACATCGTGTTTCTAATTGTGTCATTAGCCGTCCGCTGACTGCGCATCGTAATTATTATTGCTTTCGATACGTTGCATTAATTTAGGTACGCGTTGCGCGTTCGTTAGTGGAATAATATTGTCAAGTAACAGTAATAAAGTACTGTCGAGCGAGAAGCTTTTTCCGGCGATCATGCTTCCCGTGAACTTTCCAACCTGTCATTACATGTTTGTCGCGTGGGCGGTTATTATTATCCGCCGATTATTATGCATATGCATAGTACGTAGCCGCATTGCAGCGTATTGCAAGATCGGCGTATGTTGCATGGACACGCTGCATTGTGTCCGTAATTGCGTCACGCGCGCAATGTATCTCGCAAATTGTAAAATATGAGAAAGCGCTGGCAATGTACGAAAAGGTCACACTTATATTCCTCAAGTGGATTTTCGTAAAAAATGCATTTTACGTGGAAATTATTTGCGATGCCATTTTTTGTACGAGAGAGTTTTCTATGAATATATTTCATAAGTATTTTTTTGAGATATACTTCTTACGTGAAGTCGATTCGAGATTTAAATTTCTATAATGGAAAATTAATGACGGTGACAAATGTATTATATTATATCTTTAATGAAGATTTTTGATGAAAATTTTGTCTTTTACTAAAAATATATTTTATACGCAGATGCAACTATATATCTCTTTTGCGAGAAAATATAAATTTTTTTTATGATATTATAATTATTATGCGTGTTATACAAAAATAAGATTGATACTAACGATATATCGTAATAATAAATTAATTATTGAACAAAATACTAAAATAATTAATGAGTAAAATATAACAATAATAAAACTGAAAAATAAATTGATTTCAAGCTTCTAATTAAAAAATATAATGGCTGTAATGGATGGTGTCTCCATATTTATTGGCTACTGGTAGTTACGCGTCGGCAATGCTAACAGTTGGTTACTGCCGTGCCGATCTATATATAAAACACACGAAAGTGCGTGAACGAACGTGGACGCGGTATTAAATACGCACGCGAGAGCACGTGGTTCCGCATTCTGTGTCGCGGACGAAATAGTCCGCCACATCTCATTCCGCGCTAAATCTCAATTAAAAACAGATCTAAATTTGTGTCGCTGCAAATTCATATATCTAGATAGATTAGATTAATCTTTACACGCGTAATATTCGTCAAAATTCATTCTAACTTCCGTACCTCCTGTCTAAATTCTTGGCGATTAGCCTTATGACGCCGCCAAAAATTCGAAAATCTTATTCGTTCCTACTTGAGCGCGTTCTAATTCCTGTTTAGGAAATGGAAGAGGAAATGAAAATTTATTTATTTATAACGTATTCCAATATATATATATATATTAAAATTCTATTCCATATTTTTGAATTAATAAGTGTTTAAATATTTTATTCTTTAGCTATTTTATCAAATTTATTTATATTTATTTAAAATATTTTTAAACTAATTTAGTCTTTAAATTCCGCTAAAAAATATTGATCTTATTTAAAAAAATTTGTTTAGCAATCTTCAAAATTTTATTATTTATAATAATTACGATTTATTTAACTCGTGATGAGTTCTGGAGTTTGAATATACTCTCTAAAAGATTAATCACATACAGTCGTGCGCGCACAAATTTACTTTTATTCAGAATGGAAAAATCTAATTTTATGCTCGTATTGTAAATGTATTTTCTCATAATTTTTCTGATTCTAATTATTTTTTTTTTCTGGTCACATTCGCGAAATTTTTTTTACCAATGGTGATGCATTATCCGATGTCCGGGACAGTGAGCGCGTTGTATATCAAGGGAATTTGTTTGTTATCGCTGGGAACGCGGAATATCAACTGTGCTTTGAATTTGGACGATTAATCACAACCGCCTGACTCTGCATACCTACACTACATACGCTGCTTTTCGTCCAATATCGATCCGCGACAAATGCAGATTGATCACGTAGGTAGGTGGTGCGCACCTTCTCCCTTTCAGACTTTTAAAGAATCGCATGGACTAACATCGAATTTTCAGTATCGGATTAGACATAATGCGAAATCGATTTTGCAATTAAAGGAGATCTACTGAAAGGATGCATAAGCATTGAATTTCAAATACCATATTCTAGAGTTCAAAATATAGACATAAATATAATTATTTTTTTATTAATTTTAGTTTATAATAATAACTTAAATTTTTATATAATAATAATTTTATATATAATAATAGTTTTTATAAATTATTAATTTATTAATTATTAATTTATCTTGTCATTCTTAAGTTGTAATAATATTTCTACAATAAGAAATAACAGAAAGAGAGGAAGAGAAGGTATCATCAATTATGTTTGTAATTTTTGAAATTTTCCGTTAATTATGCTCGCAATAAATACAGTTATTCTCGCATCTCTCGTCTCACATTTCGCGTCGATGTATGCAAATCTAAGCAGCGAACTGTATTTTGAAATTGTGATAAACGAGCGGGATTTTTGTGTACAAAAGCTAAGATCATATAATATCTGTGTTATCTGTGTTTCTGCAGAAGAAAAACTTCGATACAGTTACAATTTACTGTCATTTAAGGGGAAAAATATGCTTCGCGGGATAAAACTTAGCATTTTTTTATATCAATAATTCTTCATTACCATTTTTACTAACGATGTTTGCCATACGTCGTTTTTTAGACGTATAAAACGTCTGAAGATTTATTTGTGATTGAGAATAATATTATATAGTAAAATCTAAGTTGTTATTTGTAGCATAATTATATATCGAATTTTTTTCTTGATTTTTTTTTTTATATAGTAATAATTTCTAAGTTTTTTCCATCGTCAGTAGAGTTATGAACAGATGAAAGTAACTTTATTTCGGCTTTATGACAAAATAACACAAGCACTAGTAATGTTTGTAAAGGTCAGGTTTATTAGACAGCTGATATACCGACTTGCGTCGGGAACAAGGGAAAACTTCTAACTATATGTTCTAAAACATGTTCCATCTTGTAGCAGGCACATGTGAGTCGTGATCGTATCTGAATATTTTATACTCCCAGTGCGAATTACCGCTGTGATTTATAACGTACTAAATAAATAGGAAGTATATGCACTCTGTGCACTCTGCCTCATGAACTCCTTTTGCGACGAACAAAAGAATTGCATAAAGAATTACATAGATATATAAATTGATGAATTGTTTCATGATTGATTTATACTTGTATATACAAGAATATGCGCATGTTATTCAGATTATTACATTCTAAATGTATAGCAGAAACGGTAATTGGTTTACTTTTACAAACAGAAGTTTTCATAAGCGTTAAGGAAGCGTAAAAGGAAACTTCTTTTTTTTTTTCACACGTACGTGATTTTACTCGCAATATTGTACAATTTTGAGGCAATACACACCATGAAAAACACCCGTAAAGCGGCTTCCTTCATAGATATTTGAAGCGCAGTATTCTTCAAATTTCATCGTGCACGTATACTCTAGCAGTGAGATTATCTGAATGTTTCAAGAAGTTTGCCTGGCAAACGTTTTTACGGATAAAAGCCACGGTGTTTGTGGTTCTATATTTTTCATTCAATGGGATTTCCATTTGGGTAAAGGTCAGAGATCATATATACGAATGGCAGATTTTTTTTTCGCCGATTAACAGCATTGGATTTTTGATATTTGTGCTCACGCTCGAAATATCCGATAATCGAATATCGGAAACTAATAAAGTATACCAAGAAATATTGCCAAGGGACGTGATTGAAATGTTTTACTTTGGGGTCGGTTCTGAAGCGAAGATAATTTTTATAACCGGAAATAAGAATCCATTTCTGAAATCGCCAGCAAAATCTTTAGTATCGGGTTGGAATCTATCGAAAGAGATCGTATAAATTTTTATTCTTGGATGCAGTATCTCAATGAAATTGGAATAATTATTGCCATAAACCGAAAAACATTTGTATTAAATTTTTTTTTATTTTTATTAGAAAGAAATCGGAAAATACACGGAAAGAACAATTTTGCTGAAATATCTAAAAATTGAAATATCTAAAAAAAGGTAGATACAGATCTAAAAATGATTCTATTAAACAAAATAATTATGTAGAAACTTCAAACATGAGCAATATTGCAAAAAATTGTGATATTCTAGCAGTTTAAACAGTCCTACATAATAAAAAAAATTTATGTATTTGTGTTGAAACGGTCCATTCACGTTTTGTGTTGAATTTTTTAATATATAAATATTTGAGTGTTAATTTAACACAATGTGATTATGAAGTTTGTGTAAAATTGATATTCAACATTTTTTAGAGTCAAAATAACATAATTTATGTATAAGTGAACGAGCAACATAAAAATAATGTGTTTTAAAATGTTAATTCTGAGTCAAATAAAAATGAAATATATGTTAATTTAACATATAAATATTAATTATGTTCCTACAGTTTGTTTACAAAATATAATATTATTTCTTGATATTATCTTTCTTTGTATTTATTTATTTCTCTATAATTTGTGTTACCTTCTAACATATTCATCTTGTGCAAAATTAATTAAAAAGTTTGAGTGGACCGTTTGCGATATGCGATTTATGTTAAATTCGACACATCTTTTCCAACGATATACATAAATATTTTGATAATCCAATAAAATTATGTTCAGATTTGTATCTATAGCTAAATTTTTCTGATACTTCAGCGCAAAATTGTTTCTTTCGTGTAGAAAGAGACAAAAAGAGGGAGGGAGAGAGAGAGAGAGTGTGTGTGTGTGTGAGCGGCATAAAAATTTAATGCAAAAACTATGAAACAAGAGAAAACACCTTGCACGGCTGGAAGCATCAATATTCTCCGATACGCTCCGGGGAATTTTTGAATCGTGATAGATACTCTCCTTTTGAAACATATTACAGCGGAAGATAACGTGGTCTTCTATCATCACATCCACCCACCTGTTCGACATATCAATTTTATGCAGATACGGCCGCGGGAAAATGTTCATGCGCTTTCACCTATTCTTATTCGCAACTTCTTCCCAGATGCATTTTGTCGACAAACTATATTTTCGCACGACGCGTAAATCTTCGGCGAAATCCACGGTTTCCACAAGTTTCGTGTAGAGAACACCCGTTGGGTGTGTCGCGCACTATGACTTTATTACACCTCGCGCATCTTACTTAAGTCTTTGTGCGAACATTTAGATATTACTCTACGCGCAACTCTAGGTGCAACTTTGCATCCGGCGCATCTCGCTCAAAAGACGCGAAACATCGAGGCTTTGAGTTAGATGACGTCAGTCAGAGTTTAGTGATGCAACTCTCATGGTTATGACACTTATGCGTGATATACATGCAGAATACGTGCACCGTAGTATGCACTATTGTTACCTATAACAGCATAACTCGCCGATATTTCACACGATTATAAATTAACGAGACAATACCGCAATGAAATTATATTAGTAATATATTAGTGATATATTAACAAAAATGTGCTCGAGTAGAGAAAAGCAAATAGAGTATTAGCCATATTTTTTCACAAATAGCTATTTTATTTTATTTTATTTTATTTTTTTTTCATAATATGGAGAACTCATAATATTTCATATTATAATGCCGCAATAAAACTGAAAGATTTCATTGTTATACAAAATACCGAGGTAAATGCAGTCCGTAAATATTTCTGCGACTTTGATAGAAAGCCGTATACACTCATTTTACTATTTGTGAAAACACTCGACGTTGGCTGGTGGTATCATTTAATAAAACCGGGTTTAAGTGTGGCGAAGCACGCTCCTCGGAATATTCATAAAGCGTGCTAGCTGCGAGATTCGCGGAAAAATACAGATGTATAATTTGAGGACAAAATACAACGTGCACCGGAATATTTGAGCCGTCATTGCAATTCTAGTCCTTGGGAAAAATAAATTTCTCTTTGTAGTGGGTATAATAATTTAGCATATAGTTTATCCAATTTGAATTATTGCGGAACTTCTTGTATAATTGAGATATATTTGCATTCAAATTAATAACACTATTCAATACCTAAATTCTCTCCAAAGTATATTTTGAAAATTTTTTTTCTCGCCGAACAGATATGATGCCATTGGCAGAATTTGCACTTCAGGATTTTCAGTAAATTAAAGTGAAATGGGCCAAGCTATCATAGCGCTTTGGAAAAAAAAAGTAATTTTTTTGTCGAAGTGTAATGAAGACTTGGAGATCCTTATATTATAAACAATATCTGAAAAATATATATGTCTCTAATATGAATATTTCTTCTAATGTCATTTATAAGGCCAAAATCTCTTTATTAAATTAACTCACACGAATATATTTCAATTGCGCAAAATTACGCAATAATTCAAATTATAAGAGCCATTGTTCGTATTTATGTGCACGTCAAGTCATGATTTAGGAGCTTAGAAACGACGTCCTACACTGTAAGTTACAGCGTAATTAAGTTGCCGGAATGATACTTTTGCGCGTTCGTAATTTACTCCCCACACACCTTATTTGAAGCATTCCGGAACGGGAAAAAAAATGCAAGGCCGCGTATTCGTCGAATTACATTCTTTTCGTGAAATACCTGGTTTTTTGCGAATTTACGTTGGAATATTCCGCGCATTTCCCCCATTTTCTGTGGGGTCACTTCTTGTGATTCAGACCGAAAGTATGAATGTTTTACGCGGTTCCGGGTTTTATGGACAGCGCGTAATTAATTCGCAGAGCAAATAGAACAGGCGAACGCACTATGTATTTATCTGGGGTCTTTACGCGTAAAGCAATAAATTTAGTTAAATTTACAAAAGCGTTTATCCTATGAATAAAAAATTGTATAAAATAATCCACCCTGTTCTGACTATGTGAAAATCCGTATTTACAGTCATTATGTGAATCTTGTATAAAAAAGCGTTATCAGAGATAAAATTTTTTATCATATATTATAGACAATTTAATATGTACTTACACATTTTGATTAGAGATAGAGCACTTAGTTGATTATGAGAAGTGATTATATTCTCATGAAATCAAACATCATTAAAGCATAGATGAGAAACGTTTTCCGCAATTATGTGCACGATGAAATAGTTATGAAATCTTAATCTTATTAAATATCTGTTAATATCATATTAAGGTGATTCTATACGGTGACTAATACTGATCAGTAATATTGATCAGTAATACTGATAGTATGGATCAATATTTTTAGTATTTTTACAACTACGCGATCAGTATTAATGATATATTTATATTTTGCTTTAGTTTTACATACATTATTTATTGCATTGTAACATACTATAACATATAATAAAGCGATACTGATAATCGAAAGTTAAAAGCCAGATCTAGAAATAAATTAATGATATCGACACTAAATATAAGAAAGATATTTAAGATTACAGCGTCCGTAATAAAAATAATTATTAATTATATATTTTAACTGTTCCGACGTAATTAATTCCAATTTTTTATCACGCCTGCTCAAAGTTAATCAATTGAGCGGAAATATACTTGCTTCGACAAGAATGTAGTCAATATGATTACTCTCATTAATCTCAAGAGTTGATTGACCGCGCGGGTTGATAGTTCTTTATTTTCTTAATCGTCGTGGAAAGTAATAATCGTATTTTCTCGGACAATATGACGACACACGCAGCGATTCATTCTGTTTCCTGCCAGCTCGAATCTCGACACGTAAATGACAGTGCGGTGGCCTTGTGTACCGAACGCGCGCCGTTACGCTACAAACAAACATCAATGCCGCGCGCCAGTCAGCCCTGCTTCCTCGAAATGCTTACCGTTATTGCAAAATAAACATACGCAAAATATTTCGTATCTTTTCAATTTCAGAACTAATTATCGAGAATTGTTACCGTTTGTAATTAATATAATGTTTCTTGTTCTTTGAAAAACACCATCCGGCGATTTATATAATATATATTTATATAATATTGTTTCGCGTTATCAATCTCAGAATTAGACGAGTCGCATTTAAAGAAAAGATTAAAAGATTAAAAGAATCTTAAAGCAAAGGCCAAACTCCAGTGATGTCGATAAAATTAATTTTTTAATTTCAAACTAAAAATGTTGATAATAGTGATATCTTTCATTCAGTTTCTTAAAATGTCAAATTTACGTTATTGATCTATTCTTATTCAAACATACATTTGCATGTTTGTTGAACAAACGTACATTTGTTCTTATCTAATATATTGCAACGTTATCTCTTGCAAAGGTCTTTGCAAGAGAAAAATATTAATACCTATTGCTATTTACATACAATATTGCTCATTTTTTTTATCACTCTCTATCTCTGTTTGCATTTATAAAACATAATTAACAATTTTTTTCTAGACTTTTAGTTTTAATTCTAATTGCACGATAATTTGATGTTTTCCAGCAAGAGTAGTGATCATTTCATCTTTGTCTAACAATAAAAATGTAATAATTCGCTATGTTAGACAGTATTATATATCTCTGAAAAGCATTCCTTTTCTGTCTCTCCGATATTTTGACAATCACTCGCGAGATATTGTTGATGATATGAGCTAGATATGTTTACGAATTTGAGTTAGTGATCGCTTAGTAACTATGAAATACAATGGCGTTTCATAGTATTTGATATCTACACGTTTCGAAGGGTAATGTGATGGCAAACTGAGCGGCTTTCGTTACGCGAGTGACGCACTCTCTGGGCTTTGTTGCGAAAACAAACCGCCGAACAAGGCCAATGTCCAATATATCATGAAATAAATATACGTACGCTAAATATTTTATTGTTTGCGCTTTAAATTAATTACGATAAATGATTTATTACATAGCTTGTGCGTGTTATTTTACTTCGTGATTATTTATTCGCTTAGGATTAATTCTGTTAAATGCGATTTGTTTGATTCTTTTTTTACGGCAATTGTTTGATTCTGAAAACAATGAGATGTGAAGGACACATAAGATTCTAAGAAATTGAGCGTGTATAAAAGAACTATGTAAAAGAATATGTAAAAACTGTGTAAAAAGAATATGATATATTAATTTTATAAAAATTGTTTGATTCTCTCTTTAATTTTGGCAATTTAAATGGCTCGTTAATTAATTTAAGAAAAATTAATAAATTTTTTATTTGAAGAGAAACATTTGTCTTCGTTTTGGGTGAGAACACACTTTTTTATATAAATTAAGTTATTATTACTTCTTAATTTTTTTTTATTAGAAGAATGAAATTATATGATCAATAAATCGTAAGCTTTAGATGAGAACATCTTTTGTTTGCAAAAAATTTTGTAGTAAATGTCTCGTAATCTTTTATCTTTTTTTTTTTAATTTAAAAAGGTAGTTTCGCTAAAATATTTAAAAATTCAGTTAAATGCGGATCTGAAAATAATTTTGCTGGATTATTATTTACAATAATTATGAAGGACGCTTCAAGCTGATTGCTAAAATGTCACATACATATTTTTGCAGCATTGCTCATGCATGTTTTCTACATAATTATTTTGACAGTCCAATTATTTTCAGATCTGTATTTATTTAAATTTTTAAACACTTCAGTAAAATCCTTTCTGTATAAAAATTCACGTAATTTTACTGCTCTTGGGACGCGCGCGTAAGAGATTAGAAATGAAAATAAAATAATATAATATAATATAATAATCTCACAAGAGAATGCTTTTAAGCTTAAATTTTCTTTATTTGTCCATCTTAAAGCAAAGAGAGATAAAAATGGGATTGTTTGACGCAACATGCAATTCAATATTTTCGCGTCGAAACAGCTGCTTGATTTATAACTTCGGTCTTCCGGTAGATATTGCTCTCTTTCCTCGTCTTATGATCCTCGAACTTACAATAACCGCCGAAAAGAGCATAATCGCGATTTTGCACTTTGCCGTTGATGGCATGCGTTATTCCGTATTAGGACGGCAGACAGGAGTCTTATTTCCGACAATGACATTACAAGTCCATTACGAGCGTCGAAGGACCCTTAATCTTATCCGTAATTGCAGTCGACAACTTCCCCTAAATAGACACACATATATGGACAATATGAAGGGTGATTCCTTTTTAGCTGCGACTTTAATATCATCTATTCTTTCAAAAATATATCAATATAGTGAGATACGATCGGAAATTCAATAAAGATAAATATGAATCTATGTTCTTGTAAATTTTTAGAGAATTAATCTATGAGTTTCTAGTCACTTCGACTACAGTTTTAAGATAAGCATTGCGCAAATCTGATAGTCTAGATATCAGAAGCCTTGACAGACTTAAAAGTTTGAAGAATTCTCTCTCTCTCTCTCTCTCTCCCTCTCTCTCTCTTCTTTTCTCTCGAATATCTCTCTTTTCAGAATTTATAACAAAGCTCTCTGGGAATATTTTAAGAATTTCGAGATTTTATGCATTAAAATATAAAAGCAAAATTTATGCAAATGTATGTAAGTTCTCAACATAGATTTAAATTTGCATTTAAAAGTAATGAGTAATATTTATCCTAACTATTTGAATTTTTATGAATTTAGAGTATTCCGTGCTACTGTTTATGTTTTAGTAACATAGCAATCTGGATTTACTCTATGGATAATTTCAGCATATGAAAAAGGTATTTAAATCTTGCATATTCTGTATAATTTAACATTTCATTCGGTTTTTAAATCCTACTTAACCTAATTCATAGAATAAAGCATTAAGACCAGTGGTAATCACGACCAGTTTGTGGTATGCAATGCGCGCAGGCTTCATAAAGATAAATCACTGTTTCGAGATGCGACAGCTGTTATATTTCGAGAACAAAAAAAATTCATTTAACTTCTCGTGAAGAAATTTTATGTAAATTTTCAATTCCGAGGATTATCACTCTTGCGTATTAAAAGTTCATAACTTATGACATATAATTCTTTAAGATCTTTAAATTTTTGTAGCTCGTAATAATATTCTTCAAGTGATAATCGAACGAACCAAGCGAGTTTACACGGGACAACATAGGTCGGATATCGAACATCGATGACACTCGCGCCGATCGATAGCGAGGTGAAGCATAAGCTCTTTACAACAGAACGTCGAAGGATCAAGGAGAATGAAATCCGGATTTTCGAAAAGCTCTATGGAGAGAAATGGAGAGAGAAAGGGGAGAGAGAGAGAGAGAGAGAGAGAGAGAGAGAGATATCACCTTGCATGTTCAACCGCTGCCGCCGTTACTATCGTTAAATCCACCGTTGTAGGTTGCAGTTTGCACTGTACAAAGTATTCGCCGCATTGCCCGCATTGAGAGAGTGCATGGCTTTATGGTTTCGCGGAAGGGCCCGCCTGCTTTACGATACACGATTATGATCGGCCAGTTGCTACTTGTTGAACAATAATTTCGTTTGCTTAACGCTCGTCGCGATAGCTAGTGGAGTAGAGGTAACTTTGTGCAGCCATTCGTTAACTATTTCGTACACTGTGCATCATTAACTATTCCGCTGTAAGAAGGAAGTTCTGCACGGCCGGCTGGTCGGTAAAATAGTATCTTGCACATCTTACGGGAAGAATGGTTGTTAGTATTTTGTGAGAGTTTTCTGTGTAAGAATATTCCATGTTTAAAATGTAACATGATGACATTGTCTGTCTGACATCTTTTAAAGTGGTAGTAAAATATACTACAGTAAAGTCTGTAAATAAGATGTAATTTATGAAACCTTCTCTTTTAAAATACTTAACGTGCACATTTCTAACAATACAGCCGGTTTTTACGACCGCGCGTGACGCGAAAGATTGCGTGGTTGATTTATCACTTTCGGAATGGCCGAAACGTTACACACATGGCACATATTTGTTGTTAGTTAATTACGAATTTTTAATATCGTGAAATTAATGAAAACGCTAGGAAACGCGAAGTAATTATTTGTAGTTACCGCTTGTTGGACAGCAAAGCGCTAGGCTTCCATGTAGTTACCATGATAACTTCTTGAATTTCTCAGACCATTAGCTATCCCGTTAGCAGGCTATTAATTTGCGTGACACGCTGAATTAGGATCCAAGCGGGATCCAGTTTAGAAACTCGGATACAAAGTGGTACCTAGTGAATCTATTCGCCCATCCCCGGGATGCACAATTGCGCCCGTTCACGAAATCTTTGAATATTTTGAAAATCCTTTTTCATTCAAATCTTCCTAAGGCTCGGGAATGGAAATCAATGATACACCAAATTCGCGACGGCTGTATCTTGCGCTGACCTTAATGGGATTTACCTCGAACGGGTAACTCGGCAATACGAGGTCGACGGTTATCTTTGTACGACCTCCGCTTGCGATAAGGTGCACCCGATGTTACTCCGAAATACATAACCGCTCTTCAGATAAACCCATGCGCCTCCTCTTCCGGGTATGAACATTACCGTTAAATACATCGACATCAACTATTCGATTCACATTGTTGCCTTCGAGAGATAATGACGATCGCATACGATTTTTTCCCCTCACGTTTTTAAACTTGCGTTATAAGGTATTTGCTGTAACGGTATTATTTTTTTTCCATTGAAAACTGTTTCCATTTATATACATTAGACGTATATAATATGGCCTACATTTACCGTATTATATTTCAATAGAAGGTCATACGGCTGACTCAAAGTCGTGCTTCTCTGGTGAAAATAGAAAAAAAAAATTGAGAAAAGGATCTTTTATTACATTTCAAGCTTTAACCTCTTGCTTTAACATTATTTATTGGCTGAATAATGTTATTATTATTGGATAGAAATAAATATATTGCTGTAATAAAGTAAGGAGAGATAAGAAACTATTGTATTTTTATTTAAATCTTTTTTCCTTTGAAAATTTCTACTCGCATTTCTGAGTTTGGCGTCGTCCTACAACAGTTGGTTAATCGTATACGCCAAATAGTCTTTCTCAAAAACGCATATCGCCATGTGCACAACGGGTCTTTTAGAAGTGCACAAAATAGCGTAATACCGGAAGAATGTCTCTCGTGAGTCTCTCCAGGGAAATACAAAGCAGGTCCTCCTTGTAGCACAGATCTACGTCACTCTGGAGATTCTCGGCTCCTCGACTTTTTTCCTGACCCATGTCACGTGCTGCTCGTTGGAAAGTTTTCCGTATTCTTTTCTCACTTGATACGACGCGGAACAACCTTTTCGTGTATGCAGGCCAGTCACTGGAAAATGTCTCCCTCGGAATGGCTTAATTACCAGATGGCTTTGGTCTTTATATCTGTGAAATATGATTATTAACAAACGCGGTTGGTCTTTAACTCCCGCAAAACCTTTCTAGGTACTTGGAATCTCTGAATTTCCTTTTACTTTACAGTAATTAGTGCTTGAATTTACCGGTGTTTAGTATCTAATGTTTATGACATTTTAGTTTCTTATGGAAAATACTGAAATAACAGGTTTTCTCTTCTTATTACATATGTACGTTTATAATAAATGTAAATTACAAATAAGGATATATTGATGCATTAACAATTAGTCGAAATATTTTTCATGAAATATAATATTTCCGCATCTTTGAAGCTTTGTAAA
>Ga0157364_1000251_pt1 | contig 31377 bp, 17 predicted proteins | sample AttsexASBM2_FD_111476 | JGI IMG/M metagenome (GOLD analysis project Ga0157364, IMG submission 111476) | Fungus gardens microbial communities from leaf cutter ant in Ribeirão Preto, State of São Paulo, Brazil - Atta sexdens ASBM2 | ecosystem: Host-associated > Fungi > Mycelium > Unclassified ...
TGTGTGTGTGTGTGTGTGGGTGTGTGTGTGTGTGTGTGTGTGTGTGTGTGTGTGTGTGTGTGTGTGTGTGTGTGTGTGTGTGTGTGTGTGTGTGTGTGTGTGTGTGTGTGTGTGTGTGTGTGTAATAGTATATATATATAATAGATTACAAGTACACTTCTCTACTTACAATGGGATTCTGTTCCAAGACTTATAAATTTGATCATAAAGTGAATTGATATAGTAATCGAATTGATATAATAATCGTATAATACTAAATATATATATATTTTTTTAAAATATGCGAATAAAGTATTTGTAAAGTCAAATCGAATTGAATCCAATATGATTCAAATTCGAACTATTCGCACACCTCTATTTTTTTCTCTTCTAGTAATAGTATTTGTAATTCTGTATAGCCATTATGGATATAAATAATTACATATGTAAAAACGTAAATTAATGCCCATTAATATACATATAAATTAATTTTAATCTCTCAACTTATTTTTCATCGTTTTCTAATACATATTGACAAAAAATAACAGATATCAACTTATTTTTATATTGTCAAGATAATCACTCTAAGTATACTAATCAAAAAGTGCATGCTCGTTATTTATTAATAAGATATTAATGTAATTAAGATATTAATGTAAACAATTTGTAAAAATTAAAATTTATATATAGGCTGATAAAAAATATATAGGCAATAAAAAATTTTATATTGGAAGATTTATATAAATATTAAATATTCCAATTATACTCATATACTTATAATACTTTCCAACAAGAGACAATACAGTGATCACTTCATCTTTGTTTAACATTGGCAATCGTTGCAATAGGAATATAATAATTCACTTAATTGTTACACTGGTTGTGATCCATTTAACGCTTTCATACTTCATTGACAATCAAAAGAAAGAAATTTTACAAATTGATTAATCTAAGGTGGTCAAAGTCTCGCTACAAATGCTTTGAAATGTTTGATGAACCAATTAGAAGAAAGAATTTTATAAACGGATCAGAAAACATTAAATCATTAAAAAACATTTCAAAGCGTTTGTAGCATCGCGTTGACCGAACTCAAAGAATGCTTTCAAACATTTGCAGAGTGAAGTCACTTTATCTTACTCATCCAGTGATTTGGATCGTATCCTGTCATCTATCGTCTTATTGGAAAGCATCCTTAAATAAACATGCAAGTTTTTATTTTCTAGCATGTTCCAAAATAAAATATTAGTACATCGAATTATTTATTAGATATATAATTTATTTTCTGTTGCTCCACTAGAACTCTCTTTTTCGCTTTCGACAAGTATCAAACGTATACCTATCTCACTTTAAGTTCCAAAAATACACTAGTTCAGCCACAGAAAACGGACTAATAGTTTGCTTACATTAATGCGTGTATATGTAAATATAATAAATCACGCGTGCGTGCGAATATAAATTCTATCAATATATGTACTTACTTATAAATCCACCGGCGATATGAATTAATTTCCGATCATAGTCTGTAACCAGAGGCATTGAGGTCCAGTGTCCATACATACTTACTGTATATACATAACATGAAACAAAATTCAAAACTGTAATTATTATTCAATTATCTATCAAATATATCCTGATATCCATAATTACATACTTATACAATTCAACGTTCGTAGAGTTTACGCGCGCCCACTCCGCCATGTTACTTTCTTTTGTTTGGAGAGAAGAACTTGATTTCGACGCGCATGCGTAGAGAAACTCTAGCGCCAACTTCCAACAATATCAGGCATGTCTACTTCATGTGCCAAAATTTTAAGTGATTGAGAATGAGAAACTAATAAAATACGATACTAATTTCATGATTTATTAGTTTTGTAAACATGTACATATGTTTAAAACTTAATAATATTTATAATACTCGATTTTTATTTAAAACTAATTTTAATGTTATCATCCGAGTTTGATTATCAATAGAGTGATAACTGCAGAGAAAAAATTGTAATTTTTCGACAATATATAAGATATTAGCATTATATATAGCATTGATATAATAAAAAATCGAATTTAATAATGTATTATTGAAATATTTATGTTAATAGTCATAATAATAAATAAAAAACCACGGACCGAGTCACGAAAATTTGCTCAAGACTGATGATCTTTAATAGTATCTCGTTGATTTTGCAGATGGCGCAGGTAGTCATAGTTTAGGTTGGTTTAAGCTTTAGACTATTCAGATAGGCTCAACCACACAGTCAGGTCTGATTTGATTTGGTTGAGTCAAATTTGATAAGTCAAACAGATTGTGCTTAGATTATTATTATTTCGTTCTAATCAGTCCAAGATCCTGTATTTTGATTTGTTTATCATCATTCAATGTTCAATGTTTTTCAATATTTTCTTACTGTGATCAAAACAAATTGGGCTAGGTATGAATAAAATTCACTGAAGACATCAAGACAGGAGTGTTACGTGAATTTTTTGAATTAAAGATAACTGCAGTTATAAATAAGAATCACAATGACGCCGCCGATGGAAAGAATCCAAATTTTGGAGACTATCGAAAAAGACATTGTAGTGTGTTTACAAAGTGCAGGTAATTGTCTTTATGATCTACTTATGCCTATTTCCACCAACGTAGATTAACTTTAATCTCGGTTCAACTCATTCTTCGTTTTTTCTAATCTTTAGAACTAGAAAAAGACAAAAAGTAAGTTGAATCGAGATTAAAATTAATCTTCATTGATGGAAATAGACATTAAAGAGCTTTCCAGAGAAATCAAGAAACACATCGATACAAGAATCATTCTGCATTTGTTTCTCACTGAACATAAGACAATATACCTCTTATTAGAGAGTTCCCATAGTGGATGCTTTTCATTTAGGCCTGATTGCATCAACATTAACTTCAAGCGAGACTTAAAACTCTCTCTTTGTCTCTGTCTCTTTTTCACTTTAAAACGAGATGGAGAGTTTTAAATCTTGCTTAAAGTCAAAATAACATTGCAACTTAGCTACAAATTGACCCAACTATTGTTTTATCTTTGTTTATTACTTACTGAAATATTAAAAAAGATAGAATGTTTGTATCAATTTGTTACTAAATGGAAAGCCTAGTATGAATTCCTGGTATATTAAATAATGTACTTGCATCAAACATGCGAAACAAAGCTGATAAATACATAAAGAAAGAAAATGTGAATATTAGAAGGATTTGATACACAAGATATTTGATACAGACAAGATATGTACTTTTATGTTCAAGATATTTTTATGTTATACAGGACAAGCTTGTATGGAATTGAGCAAGGAAAAATCAAGCTTGAAGCAGGCAGAGTCGCAAACACATCAATTCTTGAAAACTCTAGGACAATTGGAATCTAAATTAAGTGAACAGATTAATTATCTCACGCAAGTTTCTACTGGTATGTATATTTATTTAACAATATCATTACCATATCTCTTTCAATATATGTTTTTAATAAATGTTTTTCACAGGCCAACCACACGAAGGTTCCGGATATGCAAGTCAAAAGGTACTGCAAATGGCGTGGCACAGATTGGAGCACGCGCGAAGTAGAGTTAACGAATTGGAACGTATAAAGAACAAGCTACGATAAGTACATAATATTCCTCAATTCAAAATATATATATTGTAAAGACGAGTAATATTACATTAATGTTGCTTGTGATAACTCATCTAAAGTTATAATAAAATTACATACTTTTATCAATTAGAACTTTTCTTACCATCCTGTTTATATTGCAGTAGTCATCGTAAATAAAAACAAATTTGTAATAACCATTTTTATTATAAATTGCATATAGATTATTTTATGACTGCGCTCATCAAAAAAGTAATCTGATAAACATTTTGTGCTGATTAAATTATATTTTTAGATTTTAAAGAAATAATTTTATCTTAATTATTTAAAACTATTATTGTGCAATCAGCGCAAAGTACTTAAAGTTGCTTTTTTGCTGAACGCAACAAATGTTAATCTTATAATACAATTTTTTTAATATTTTTTATTACGAGTGTACAACATGCTAAAAAAATACATAAATAATTTCTTTATATGCTTTTATCTTATATTTATCATATATATATATATATATCATAAAAATAGTAAACTTTATGAAAACATTCCAACACGCGACATATATTATGCGTTTTATGATTAAAATTTGCATGTATGAAATGAGTATCGTAAAAAATTTATTTTTGAACACTTCTTTCTTGTGATTCTTTGATGTTATCGATATCCTTATGCATCTATAACTCCCATGCTACGTTTTACCGTAGCAGCTAATGAGAGTCGCGATCTTCTCTCCTCGTCTAATTGTTTTGTTAATAGCGACATTTGCGATTGTAAGTCAGTCATTTGATTCTTTAAGGTTTTAACCGTTTCCGATAATGTCCTGTGTATAAAAAGTACATTAATATATGTATACATAATAATAATAATATACAATAATATTATATTAACAATTTTTGATATAATATATGTATTGTGTATATATTATGTAATTTTTAACTTACAGCATAATAATTAAAAAAAGAATTTAAAAAATTTTATTTCTTCTTTATTTTTTAATTAATTTAATCAATAACATAATGATTCTGATTTCTGGTACAAATTGATTTTTTTATTTTTACAAAAATTATTAAATTTAAATATATTTGTTTCAAAGAGAGAAAAATGTAGCTTTTCCAAAATATTTTTCAATATTTTATACTCACTTGTCATTACAATATTCCCAATTGCCTCTGTTATGTGTTAATGATATCCTATCCCGTGATTTTTGTGATTCATAATCTAGCATTGCTAAAAAATAAGCATAATTTCATCATAATATAAAAAATATTTTGAAAAGTTTCAACAATTCTCAATTGACTTGTAGAAACTTACAATTAGACTCTCCAGAATGTACAGTAAATCTAGCATTGACAGAAAGACAATAACCTTCTATTACTTTCAATATAATCGCATCTTCTTCAAATTGTCGCTCATCTGTAATATAGAATATGCAATAGAAAATAAATTAAAAACTTCGTGTATGTTTGATATTTAATACTAAAGTAATCTTACTGCATAATCGTGGTGAGCGTGATGTATCTGTAGTAGTATCTAATTTTCCAAAATTCTTAAGAGAATATAGGGGAGGAGCAGGTCTTAGTGATGCAATACTCCAAGGTGTCTTAATCCCTGGAGATGTACAATGTTCCATCGCCGATCGTTGGTGCTTTCCGTTCAGCTGATTGTTCGTCTGCTATAATATGTATGCATCATTTGTATAATATTTCAATAATATCGCATAATTACGATTGTTTCTATCATATACATGCACAGACTAAAAATTTCTCTGTTCGAACGTTATTTATGTTATAATTTATACATTTATATATTTTTTCTATTGTTCTGCAGAGTCTAAAAAAATATTTTTAGTATAAAAATATTTTTTAATGTAAAGATACAAGATAGAAAAGAGAAATACTATGATTATAATTGAAGTGCACGACCTATTTGAAGACTAAAGCTGTATATTCAAGCTAACTAGAATCTTTTGCGAAGTGAATGATGGATGATGACGGAATAAAAAATAAAGGCATACGCATAAAAATTGGTGATGTTTCTTGAGAGACTATTCTATAAAGTATAATGTATTGTGTTAGTAAAGCGATAGCTTACTTCACACAACATGGCTGTGAAATAAGAGCATACGACTTTTGGTAGAAAATGATAATTAGTAAAAACACCAGCATGGTTAAAAAAACTGAAATGATCAAAGGAACAGCCATGCCATGGAAGCTTGCCTTGTTCTGTGCATCCAACTATCGGGATAGATTTCTTGAGCCACCAATGAGCATATAATCCAGATGAATACACTTGATTTGTTGGCTCGTCATATTCCTCTATAATTGGCTGTATTGGACGAACTATGCGTCTCCCAATTTTTTTAATTACGCACTGATGCGCATATGGTATCGGTTGCGTATATCTTTTTTCTTGTACATTTCCATAATTTATCAGAGGATGAACTAATACAGTCTCTTGAATTTTCTTCCCACTATTATCATTAGCATCGTTACCAACATCATTAGGTCTCACAAGAGTTGGACATTCATCAATAATTTTAGACGAAGCCACCGAGTGAGCACTATCTCGAGGCGTAGAGCCAAATGGCGAAGTGCAAATACATTGATGTTCAAACTTATTCTCATCATTATCACTTTCGCTATGAGATGTTCTTACAGGATCTGTATATTTAGTATGACTAGATGTATATGACTTGTAACAGGAATTAATTTCAGATGAACGTAAGTGATAACTCTCGGCCATTCCCGAATCTGAAGATCGTAAGCTAATATTTACACACGTTTCTCCAAATTCTTTCCCGATGTTATTATCGCAGTTATCATTCTGGTTAGAATATTGAACTGGGACGTCTAAGTTTTTTGAAAACTCTTCGATAGCTCTCAAATATTTATAATCTACAGTCTGATCTCTATCATGTGAAATTTCCAAATGCTCCCGACAAAATTTATTACATGTTTGAAGATTTGACGTATACGACTTGCTTGACGCGAGTGGAACATTTGACAGGACGTGACTCATAGCATCAGCCGGTAAACTCTTACTAGTCTCGAAAGTACATCGATTGTCGCAATCAACTCTCGGTGCGAAATTCGTGAGTGAAGAAGTGCTCGCTAATCCGACAGTACTAAGATCAGTATTATCTAACACATATCTAACGTCCAATATTAACGAAGATTTACGCAATATTCGTGACTCCTCCTTCACATTATTTTCATCGAATGTATCTGATATCTCGGATTCTTCGCTAGTATGAGTAGGAAAAATAGTATAGGTCACATTACATTTTCTCATTTTCACGTTAGTTAAATCTGGCTTCAGAATATATTGAATATATAATAATTTCTTCATCAATTCAGGGTATATGACTTTTCTCCTCACGAGCTTCGCAAAATATCTCGAGAGTCGAGCGTACGGAGGATGATGACAACTCACACGAGGCGTGGTTGGTGATTTCAAAAGGCTAGTGCATTGTTCTTGAATTAAGAGATTGATCCAACGCTGTCTCTCTTCCCTTGTAGCGCACAGTACGACAATGCTTTCAATCATTGGTCCTTAAAACATACATATCGCATTTCATTATTATATAATTATTTTAAGAAATAATTGCTATCTTGTGAACTTAGAAACAAAGAATTGATATATTTCCTTATTTCTATGTTAGCAAAATAACATTTTTTATTTATTTTGTGAGCTAGAATCTCTCTCTCTCTCTCTCTCTCTCTCTCTCTCTCTCTCGATATACTTGAATAAAACATTGATAGTCATACCAGTGATCTCTAGAGCATTTCTTATATCGTCTGTATCTTCAATTCCAGTTACATTAATGCCAGTTAATGGAAGTTTTCCCTATGAATAATCACAACATGAATTAAAATTTATATATTGTGTTTTTAAAGCAATGTGACAGAGATGTTTTCAAATCTACCTCGTAAATAAAGGAACTCATCCTAGGACTGGTGCTAAGAACCAGCAGTGTGGTAGGAAATAAAACAAAGTATCTATCTCTACGATCTACGCCAGTTGCTAAAGTAACAGATCCGACGTGAATAATCTCGCCTAGTGAATTTAATTCTTCACCTTCCCAACCTTTGATTCCACTAGTTAATATTTGGAGTGCTAATTCACGCTGCTTACGTATGGAAGCGCAATGATCCTACAAATAAAATGGATCAAGTAAATTTAAATTTAACATCAATTTATCATTTTTTGTTCACATAATGAAGATGTAGATGAATTATCATACCGCGATTTCTCTATATACTGTTATACTACGTTGAGTATCTCCTCTGTCAGGATGATTTTTTTCAGTGTATCTTTCTAATTCTTGAAGCATAGCAGAGTACTTATCTAATCTTCGAAATGGTTTGCTAAGACCAGTAGTTAATACTAATATACCAGGTGATATTGCTCCACTGCGTTCCATAAATTCATTTAATTCATCTCTAAAATAATAATGCGTTCCATAAATTCATTTAATTCATCTCTAAAATAATAATGCATGATTAATATATTTGCAATCAATTATTATCTTTCAGAAATCATAATACTGTTTTAATCCGTATTATTTTCCAGTAGGATTCCATATTGAATCACTGTGCTAAAAGTCATTTGTCAAACAAAAAATTCAAATTTGTTTCTTGAAATTATCATTCTGTAATATTAGGAATATTAGAAATTTTTAATGGAAAAATAATAGTAATAGTAAAGTAAAATATGAACTTAATCACAAAATAACCAGAGACAAATCATAATATTGCACCATCTCTTGAATAGCAAAAATTTTCATAAAAATTAAGATTCGATTTGTAGCATTCGAATAAAAAGTATATTTTTGAAAAGTACCTACCTGTATCTATCTAATATACAAACAGCTTGTGGATGATTGTTACAATATGTAGTATGAATAGACTTTAGCCTCAGCGCAATAGTTAGGAAAAGATTTCCTACTCTTGCAGAGAGTCCTTGCAAAACAGTTCCTTCCAAATTTGCTAATAAACATTGATGAGTCTCCAATATCTCGTGAATGTTACCAAGTAGCTGCTTATACTCGTCTTTCTTCAGTCTATGTAAAATTCCAAATTTGTATCATACAATATATGTAATATATTTTTTTCTTATTAAACAACTGACTTACATAGTTGATGTTTCAAGAGGTTGTAGAAAATTATTCACTAGTCCTTGCAGTTCAGCTACATTCACTCTTTCAGAATCGACAATATCCTTTAATACTATATCACGATTAAGTTTTTGATGCGCAGGTGACTCTTGTGGACTCCTTTCTGGAGACGTTTTAATTGACGCATGACTACCATCTGTATGTATATTATATATATAATATATAAAATATATACAATTATTTTCGACCTTAAAGTATATTAAAATATATACAGAATGTTAAAAAAACAAATTGTAAATGGATCAAATTGTACACTGTTTCAGTTATTAAAATTTAAACAGATTCAAAGAGTATCATACCTGGAGCTCTATACTCCTTGACATAATTCGAAGGGAACCAACCAGTCTTATCATGTAACGTGCCCTCCCACCAGCCTTCATCGTCCACTTGAGTTATCGTTATTACATCTCCTTTCTTGAAACATAACTAGAAAAAACAAAAACACTGCATACAATACACATACAAATACATTTTTAGCAATAGTGACAACACTGCTCCATATAGGAATATTCAGAACAATCTTCGAGAGAGGGGAAAAAGAGAATTCTACATACTTCATCGTTATTCTTCCCTTTGAAGGAGAAAAGCGCCGTGACGAATTTTGGAGCATCGGGCTTCGACATAACTCTCGTATTCATTAACCATGAGACGTGGTAAAATATCGAGGAACTAATTCTGAGATGACACTTTCAAGCATTGTTCACGAACAACACGAACAGCCTTCAAAGCCTACATAAATTCCTCGAGTGCGAAGATGTTTCGACGAACTGTAACTCCTATTTTTAAGAAAGTCCACTGCGTCAGAAGTTCGAAAAACCGACCTGGACAGACTCTCATCACATGTTCCAGCAACACACTCTAGCGCTTGTCACGAAAAAACTCTTCGAGCACTCATCATGCACAAATGTGGTAGTATCCGATCATACGGTAATGACATACACACGTGCGCAAAGCGTACGCGCACATGCGCGTATGCCAAAACTTGATAGACTCGTGTCTATAAATAACACAACCACTGTGTCACGTGATCATAATTACAAACACATCCGCGGGGTGATATATCATCACGACCGTGAGGATATTTTTTCACTGCATTCAGCTCACTGCTTCGAGAAGATGCGGATGTATTATATTTATACGAGCGCAAATGAAGGAATCATTGGGAAAATACTACGATGATTACGGTGTTTATAGTACGTCAAGATTTAAATATTTCATGTGTATGATTTAATTTATGATATGTCGATTTAAATTTCCCGCCATTTATTAAATTCCCAGATTATTATATACTTACATACATATTATTATGATATTAAGATCATTTTAATGTCTTAAAATGTTATGACTTTGTAATTGACTTATAACATCTTAAGACAGACTTAAATATGTATAAGAATCAACTATATATGAATACTGATTTATAACACTCATATCGAATTCTTCTGAGAAAATTCTTTGGAGAAACTGTTATAAATATCATACATATAAAAATAAACTTCACGCGTATATAACGAATTCGTACAGCGGAAAGCAAATACACTAGTCCGTTCTAGATATGAAATCAGGCCTGTTCTTTTTAGCTGAACTTCTTGCATAGTTTATCTTTTCTCTTTTCCTCTCCAACGAAAAGAAACGGAAAAAAAAGGAAAAAGAGATTGTGCAAGAACTTCAGCTAAAAAAAAAGACCTCATATGAAACTGATTGTGAGATGGCACATAGAACTGCACTGCTTCAAGTTTTCCTTTCTCTTCTGACAGTATGAACTAATCGACCAATCGCTGAATGAAAAGATACAGCGAGACTTGCAGTGGGAAAAGCTTTATTCAGGTATAATTTCGTACCTGAACCAGACAACACCTTTTTTGCCTGCATATACTCTCTAAACCTTTTAGAATAAAAGCTCTGATAAGCAAAATCTCACTCTTAAAGATTGAAAATTGAGCCACTTTTTTTTCAAAATTGGCTTAGGTTAATATTCTATGTTCTAAAGAATTTAAAGAGTAAACTTGGTCTTATTCTTCTTTCTTTGGTGATCATCTAATCTTCTTAACGAGTCTGCTTTTATTTTTATTTTTAATAGCCAATAGTTGAATATACGTGTATGTATAAATAAATGAATAAGGGTAAATACAATCCTTGTAAAATCTATGCAAAATCGAGAATCATAATTGTCACTTCTCCAGTTTTCAGCCGGAGATTTCAGCTTTTTAAACGAATCTCTGGTACAGACAGACAAAAATCTTCGAAAGACCGAATCTGCAGATGATTTTATTTTAAAAGACAGTACTATTATTATAGAGAACTATAGAGAACAATTTTTAGTACTATAGAGAAAGTAACAATTTTGATAATGACAATCCAGTATACTTTAATAATAATGTCCTTTAAGAACATCTGTAGGATGCTTCATGGTAAATATAATCGGTCATATAACTTTTTCTCTAAAGCGAAAAACGTGAAAAGTGACAATTTTTATGCATATAAGCATGTAGGAGACACATTGTGATAAATTTTTTCTTTTCGCTCTTGCTTGTAAAAGAATATTTCAATTTTTAGAGATAAGATTTCCCTTTCAACAAAGAACAATTAGTAATTTTTCCAAATTTTAATCTTTGTAAACACTTGAGGAATAACTACTGCCTACATGTGGAGTACTATGTGACAGATCTGGGACAGTATATGACTAGTTCAAGATTGAGTGTTACAAGACCAAAAGAAAATCATTTTAATAAGTTTGAAAGTTTATTATTGTATCTTTAAAACTTGTACAATGCGAAATCAAAAATAAAATTTTCACTATAAGACATATAAACACAGCATAAATAGGTATATAAAAAAATGTATAAAAAATTAATATTATAATGAGCTTGTATTAATCTTAGATTACAAGCTTTCTGGCTCAGTCTTAATAAAATATATTAAAATAATAACATATGACAAATATTAAAAATATATTAAAATATTAAAATATTACAATAAAAAGTCAAAATAAAAATAAGATGTCTTTTTTACCCATAGAAATAGTTACAAAACCAAATTTTTATAGAACTTTCTTAACTTAAACATATTAAAAGCTTCTTTGACTATAGTTTAAAATTGACTATTAGTTTAAAGTTGAGAGAAAAATTAACAACAAACTCATTGCCTTTTTGTTCCATTCATAATGGGTTTTAATAAAATCATATATATGTCTTTTTTTCTCTGTGTCGAACCATGCTTAATAATCAATAAAAAAACAATGATAACAGAGTGTGAAGACGAAATAAACAAAAATAAATATGTCACAATGTATCCCAAGAATTACTGCCCCAAGGATACTTTCGTCACTGCCCAAAAAAATTTTTCATGCATAAATATGTATAAATATGTATAATTATATATAAAATATATTCATACGTATTCATACATCCTTTTTTTTTATGAAATTACTTTTTAGTATATAATAGAATAATAATAGAATAATAATAGTAATATAAAAACATAAAAAATAATTAAAAAGATAATTTTCGCACTATTTGTTTTAGAAAAAATTGAAGAAATGTAAAAAATTATTTATGTATAATTATATATAAAATTATGCATAATTATGTATATACAATTTTTTTTACATTTTTCCAAACTTATTTTTTTCTAAAACAAACAATGCGGAAATTAATAATTCTTTTAATTATTTTTTATGTTTTCACATTATTATTATTATTTCTATTACACTAAAAAGTAATTTTACAAAAGAAAGAAGGATATATGGACATATTTCATATACAATTATATGTTTATGAACATGTTTATACACATTTATTAGAGGCGTGCAAGAGTTCGAATTCGGATCGGGTCGAGAATTTTTTCCGGAATCGGGTCGGGACCCGAATGTTTGTAATGTTCGGGTACCGTAAATTTCAGGTACCCGAATTTAAAATTAGGTAGTGATCATAGGTCTAGAAACTCTTTAAACACATAATTTTATGCTTCTTCATGATTTTCAATCGGATTTTAAACTATAATATAATTAATTAATTTAATTTAAAAGTCCACAAGAAAGAATTTTGCACTTTAAAAAAGTTCATAAAAATACATATAATACACATATACAAAAAATATTTTTACTTTTCACGTTTCTATCCTAGAGGAAAAGTTATCGAACATTCTTTGAAGATATGCGCTATATGAATGCAAAATAGTGAGAATAATAGACTTTCTGGCATCCTGGAGTCTCGTAAGACTACTCGGACGTGTGTCTCATCTCGCTTCGAAAATTACCTCAATCATATTTTTGAAAAGCGTTTCCGGATTTGACTGTGCAAGTGTATTATATTATTTACAGTCCCTTTATTCGTCTGGACGCGCGTCCATGCGGAAGTATCGTAATCGCAGGCGTCCAGTGTCTGAGGGGCCCTTTCCATTTTTGTCTTAATTACGAATTAATAGAGATATAATGAATCATAATCACCGAAATCATATGTCATCATTACACTTGCAGGTTTAATGAGATAACATATGTCGATGTTGATGATATGTGTTATTTGTGTGTTAGACGAGTCATCAACATCGATATATGTTATCTTATTAAGCCTGCAAGTGTAATGATGGCATATGATTTCGGTGATTACGATTCATTATATCTCGTTAATTCGCAATCAAGACAAAAATAGAAAGCGACTACGACATCTTTCTGTGTCACGGATTTGTTCAAGAAATCGGATACACGAGAAATTATTACGAATATACCGATGATGAAAACTGAAGATCGAAACGTTTATAATTTTTGAAGACATTTTTGTAAATTTCTAATAAAATAATTTCGCATATATATGTATAACTGGTGCTCGGCTCAAATCGGCATTTCACATATTGTATGATTTATGCACTAATTGCTATATTTTAATCCGTATATCCGAAATTTATCGTGTAGCCTTTCCCACATATTCTTTCGTCAAAAAGCAAATAATTTATACTAATTTAACAATATGTATAATGTCAAATATGTATAATTTAAACTAATGGCAACAGATGTTGCGAATTAGTTGCAGAGTATGCATTTCAGCTGTTACGGCGCAATAGAAATTCATTTATCATCCGGAACAATGTTATTAAGGTTGGAACACAAACCGGATATAAAAACTGATTATTTTGAGGTTCAATCAAGCTTGAAAACAATGTAAATTTCTTCGTTTGCATTATTTTTTTAAGCGACTAAATAACAATGTGATTTCTTTATGTATGAAATTAACTAAAGTATTAAAAATATATTTTGAATTATCCTTAATGAATTTATTAATTTTTAATTTTAACAATTTCACTTTTCTCATAAATAATGGATTTTGATAATATTGGATAATTTTCATAATTTTATATGAATATTGATTATATTAACCAGGAATTTATATAATAATATATTTACATAATTATTTCTTTACTGTATCAGTGAATTGTATCGAATTTGCATAATAAAACTAGTCGAGCTATTACAGATCAGGATTTTGTGTTATTTATTTCACAGATTAAGTATTACTTGACTATAAAAATTTCTCTTTCATTTAAAAAAAATGAAAATTGTTTAAAAAATATATAAATATTGGGTCGTCCGGAAAGTTCGTGCCGACTAAAATTTAAATTTTACATTTATTAAATTAAAATTTTCTACGTTTCAATTTTCCTTCAACATCGCCACGAACTTTCCAGACGATCCAATAATATTTATTATGAACATAATATTCTGGGGACACATTACTTTTATAATATTTTGAGAACACATTATTTTTTATATAGAGAAAAAATATTATAGCTTATTCCTAGAATAAAATACATGTTTAAATTCCGACACTAGGCGTTCTCAAAAGTGGAAACAGTTTCTAAAACAAATCTGTTGCAGAATAGAAATCTTAAATATTTCATGTCTACTGCATCTGGAAAATTTATCATAGAGAATACTCATATTGCAATGTGTGCATTGTGTGTATGTGATGTAAAAGAGATGAAAAAAACAGGTTTTTTATTTTAAAATTAAAAAACTGAATAAAAAATTAATTTTATTATGAAAAAAATGGTTTTTTATCAAAATTCTGAAAAAAGATATAAAGATAAAAATCTTTTTGAAAAATCTTTTTGAACGGATCTAATAAGACATATATCTTTGACCACCGTCACTTAATCATTGTATTACATTTTGATTATTTACAGTTATATCTTTGTACAGAAATCTTTTGAATATATGCAAAAACTAAATTCTAATACAATAATGTAATATATTCCCCGAATAAAAACTTTCAGAGTCAAAATAAAAAACTGATTTTTACTGGGTTTTTCACTCAAGGTTTCTAGTTTTTTCGAATATAACTCTATCTCTATTAAAGCGAGATTTCAGAATCGGATGAGTAATATATAGCAAGGGAGAAAGAGACGGATAAAAAGAAGAGAGGAAAGGCGTGGAGATAAAGCTATTGACCCTTGCTCTCTCAATGACCTGTCAGAGATATCGTTCCACTAAATTCACTGACGTGCCTTCTCAGTCAGTCGAACGCGTGCTCACACGCCTTTGGAATCGGTTAGGAGTTACATCGCACGTTCTCATCCATTGATAAGCATTTTGCACCCTTGGTAGATAAAAAGAAGAAGTTCTGTTAGTGATAGTTGAAGGGCGAAGCTTGTGACCGCAAACTGATCGTAAAATTGATTGTGGAATTAATTAATATATTAATCCGTTGACAAAATTCAAAAGTGAAGGTAGTGAGGGGTTTCCAATAGAGAAGTTACGACAGGAAACAATCGGAGGGGATCTCGACAAATTTATGATACGATTACACGTTAATATTTTTTATGATAGCTTCTTTATAGTAATATCGGTAGGGCCAAGTGTTAAATGATATATTAGTGTTTCTTAAGAGAAAGTTAAAGGATGAACATGAGGTGCAAAACGCGATTAGAAATGCGAGTCTACACGGTGGTCTTTTTAATAGTGTGCTGCTTCCTGTGTTTTCCATGTGCAAGCGAGGAGCTAAAAGCGAACAATGCCTCAACTTCACTAGGTATGACATTTCGTTGATAGACGTGATTTCGTCAAAACCTAGCAATGTCTGTATATTTTTAAAATCATTTAAATACAGCGCAATTGCATTGAACTGTTATTTCCTGATTAATATATTTATAATTATTTAAATATATAAATTGTTTAAATATAATATAATTGAATTAAAGAGACAGGGGAGATCATAATTTTCTCAATTTTCCTATTGAATTTTTAATAAATGATATATTTCGTAAATAATTTCAATGCAATTTAATAAAGTTGTATATTATATAAACAAACAACATAATATTTCTAATCATTTTTTATTTTCTAAATTTTCTAAATGTTTACATTACTCAATATATCAAACTGAAAATTATGCGAGTAAGAAACTATGTACGATTTAATTTCTTCGTTTTTTTTTAAAAGTTTTCATTTAAAAGTGAATTAATTGAAAAAAATGAACTTTAAAAAAACTAGTTGTTATTATTCAAGCTTTAAAAAATAATTGACGTACTTCACGCTGTTTGTTTCATAATAATTAACTATAATACGCTTTTTGCTACATTTTTTCATGTAAATAATTTACTCTTCTTGCGCAATATATAGTTCAAGGAGCAATCATAACATAGATCATTGTAAAATAAAATTATTTCATTTACAAGTCTTAATGATTAATTTTCGCGCAAAATTTTAATAATTAACTGAAGCAGCTTACATTTAACAATAAAAATTTTTGGATATCAATTTCGTATATCTCAAAATCACTCTCATGAAATTGATTTTATAATACTATTTTTCTATATTTATTTACGTAATATTGATTTTACTTATTAATTTAACAAAATATAACTTATTCTAGACAAGAAAATGGTAGCTCAAATAGCCGCAGGCGAGCAGCGACTAGGGGATCAAATTCGCGCTATCCTCAAACATTATCAGCAAGACGATCCGGTCGGGTTACCGGGTGCGCCGATACCGGATCCGATGCCAGTGCCGGATATGAAGCATTCCTTCTCCATAAATACGATAAATCTAAAAAAAATTAGCGTTTATGGATTGTCCAAGTTCCGTATCGAACATATAGAATCGGAATTGGCACGTATGCAGGTAAATTAGAACAAAACGTCAACTGGAAAGATAGAAAAAAATCAAAAAAATCAAAAAAATATTAGAAGCTGAAACTGATGTACAATACTTTTTTTCCGCTCTTGATTAGATTCTAAAATATATATACATTTATATGGATATAGTGATACATGTAGAAGATAGTTCGCTGTGTTGCTATTGTTAATATAGTTACTATAGTATTATAGTATATAATATAGTATATAATATAGTAATATAATACAATATTATGGACAGTTATTAACAGTTATATGAATAATTTAAAAATAATAAATGTTGATTAAATAAGTAATGTAAGTCATTACTTATATATTGATAATGAAGATTACAATATCGTAAATCAATCGATTTCTTTATAAAAATAATAACTCTAAAATAAAAACTCTATTATTAAATTTTAATTGATATAATATTTATTTAAAATTTTCAACTATTTTTTATGGTTAAAATGCTTTTAGTAAAGAAATCAAACATTTAATATGCAAGTTATGTACGTTTGTTTGTGTGTGTGCGTGTGTGCGTGTGCGTGTGTGCGTGCGTGCATGTGTGCGTGCGTGCATGTGTGCGTGCGTGCATGTGCGCGTGCGTGCGTGCGCGCGCGTGTGTTACGTAGAAAATAAGATGCGCATCATATTTTAAGCAGACGTAGTAGAAAGATGATAACGATATTGTGACTGTATAATGATGAAAGAAGTAAAATATGCTCTTCTAGTAAAATCTTTTTTATTCATTTATCTGAAAAATTTTTTAATTATCAATTTGCAAAGAATGTGTTTTAAAACATAATTTACATTACATGTAAATATTCTGGGTACAAAATATTTTGTAGATTATGTATGTATATATATTTTACATATTTTATTTTTTACATCTTTCTTTTGAAATCATCAAATTTTTATTTTTTTCTTTATTTATATTTACAATTTTCTTATATTATTCATATGAATATCATTCACATGAAGATTTAATATATTTATATTAAATAATTAAATTTATCTTTATATATATGCACTTGTGATGTTTATTTTTGCAACTTTATTGTTTTTACTAGAAATGTAAAATAAAAATAATTATCTTTTCGAGGTGTCTGTCGCAGTAAGAATTGACATTCTTGATATTCGTGGATTATACACAATGACATCGTGGATTTCGAGATCCGAAGGAGACTTTTCGGTGAAACTTACTGGCGTGAAAGTCGAAGGTATCGCCAGGCTAGAAGTGAGCACCGATGGCAAATTACAAGCTCAGGATATCGATATGGATTTGACTTTCGATAAAATTGACCTGGACTTTAAGAATCTAGGATTCCTCGGTTCGGTGTTTCAAGGAGTCATCAATTCCGTCGGGAGCTTCATCTTTGACGGCATCAAACCATTCATACTGAAAGAAGTTAATACAAACATAAGGTGCAAGTCTTTTAAAAAAATATTTTTTATTCTTTTAAATCGAAACTATTTAAGTATAAAAAATATTTCTTATCCTTTTTAAATCGAAATTTTTTAAACAAATAAATAAAAACAAAATGAGATGAATAGATCATAAGAAAAAGAAAATAACAAGGAAAAAAAAAAAATATATATATATATATATGAAGAATGAAAATAATAATTAATTTTTTAAAATGACAATCGAAACTAATGCCGATTTTAATTTAGATTTTTTATGACATTGTTTTTTTAAATATCAATATCTATACAGCTATATAATTTAAATTACATATTTTTTTATAAAGTTCCATGTATTTTAACAATAATAAATAAATTTTTTCTTTTTTTTTTTTAAAAAAAGAGAGAATTTATCATTTTTCGGCTTGTGTGTGTTTATATTTTTTCTCAACAATATATGATATATTTCAGGGGCGAAGTGAATAAACAAATATCACAATTACCACAATACTTTCCGAATTCGATTTCACCCTTCGATATGGCGATTGCAGAAGCTCGAAAGCAGGTTTCTCAGATGGGCTATGATCCATACCAACTAAAAGATTATACCCAAAGCGTCGGTATATTCACTATGACCTCGTCACATACCTGGATCACCGGTTTAGCCAGTTTCTATCGCATGGGAAATATAACCATCACTATGGAGAACGGAACTGTAAGTGCAATTTTTTTATAAGAGATCTAATTAACTAGCATATTAATATATCTTCAATCAAAGAGTTCCAAGTGGATCTAAAAATATTGCTGTAATAGGTATACAAAAAGTATCTATTTCGAAAAACTGTAACATTTAGATTTTAGATAGATGAGTTATAATTTAATTTAAAATAAATAAACGTTTACGAAATTGCTAAACGCAAAACAATTGCATTGGCCACAATCGCGACCATCGTTGCGTAAATATTACATAAGGTACGTTTGTAAATCGTTATAGTGTGCGGTTTTTGGATTTTGCACGTGCGTAGGTGACGCTTATCGCAGATTTAATTTGTATTTACATACATATACGGCACCTTATATAGATATATGCGCTTCTGGATGTCGGCACCCAAGAACTTGAGGGTAAGACGCATTGGGAGATGAGCGTGATCGGTGGCTTCCTGTCGCGTGCCGGCACCGTGTCCTTCACCGTCCAATACTTTCGGGTTCAAATGAAGCTGGCTCAGCCATTGGATACGCGGAAACGCGCTACATTAGAAGAACTGGAGCTCGAGTTGGGCAACATCCAGGCGAGATTCCACGGCGCCAGAACGCTCGATTATCTCGTGGAAGCGAGCATTAATATACTACCAAACCTTTTAAGGTAAACCATACGTAATAGCCCCGGCCTTGTAAAATATGCGTCTCGCATCGATTTCAAGGCGACGTCCGTAATCGGCGATTTTCTGACACGGATCTAATCACAATGAGCATTAGGAAACATGTCTAATACATATCAATGAACAAAATTGTATTCTTATAATCTCGGAAAATTGTTAACGAACGTTTCTCTTAAATCCTTTACGTTTCGAAATATTTGATTGTTTATAATATTTAAAATATTTAATATTTGATATTTGGTAAATAATCTTACTTGCGTTTTCTAGCTTCCCCAAAATTCTTTTAAGGTCATATGTTACAATCAGAATGATTTGGGATTTAGAGAATTAATATTAATTTAGGCTCAACTTTATACTCTTTATTTTTTAAAAATAGAGAAAGATGAAAAATAACTTGAATCGAAATTAAATTTAAATTAATCTGTATTGGTGGAAAACGGGCTAAAAACCGATTTCACCATCTCTGATTAACTTGATCAGTCGATTATTCTATGAAATTGACCAATCGCATTTGTCGTTAAGCAAAATTGACTAATCACGATTGACATTTAATTGATCAATTGAACTAATCAGAGATGGTAAAACTGATTCTATTTATATATTTTTAGTTTTTTTTTATTAAACACTCACATATCAGATATTTAACTATGGAAAATACGATTCTGTGTCATATTTTAATTTTTTTTTTTTTACTCTTTTAAATACTCTTTGTTTAAGTTTCTAACTGTGCCTTTGTATTCTTACTTTCGCAGATATCAAATCATGGATGCGATCGAAGGACCGTTAAAGAGACGTATACAAGAGGAATTGGACAAGGTAAACATGGAGAAATTGATTGACGAGAAAATTCCGATGATTGAGGAACAGGCTAGATGGATGCAGGGTTTAACACCCGCAGAGGAAACAATCTTGGAGGAACCGCTGCCACCAAACAGTCAAGACGATCAAACGCCATTCTCTGAGAGCGAGGAAGAACGAGGACCGTCATAAGAAAGGCATTCATAGATCATAATCGAATGTTATTCAAACGTTTAACTCAGGCCTGTCCAATTTGAGCTCCGAAGCCAAAACGCAAAGTTATCGACTCAAAAAAATTCAATGTGAGTAAGATTTCAGGAACTGTAAAGTGTATGCATCTAAGTGACACTTATCAACACTCTATAGTTCTAAAATCTTACTAACATTGAATTTTTCTATGTCGATGATTTTGCGTTTTGACTTCGAAGCTCAAATTGGACAGGCTTGGTTTAACATCATTCTAGAGAGAATTCGAGACAAAGTCCTTTATAATGTAAACACGTATTGTACATTATGCGTGATATATGCGCATGTATTTTAATGTATAATAGGTGTACATATACATGTGCATTCTGATTTTTTAAACATCCTGTGTCACGCAACAGAATTCTACTTACAATTTATAAATGGAATTCTGTGAATGTCGAATTGTTTAATAGTAGCTTTGCAACATGAAAAAGGTGAAAAATGTATGCACGATTTCGATATTTGGCACAGATGCGTAATTTATGCCCGATAGATAATTCAATAATGATAATTCAATAATTTGGCTAAATTGAAAAAATATTTATTGCGACTTATTTTTTTAGGCACATAAATTTTTGCATGCCATAAGTGATATTGTTAGGATTTAAATACTTAACAGCATAAATGCGTTTTTAAAAAAAAAAATTTGATTTTGAATTTGATTTTAAATCAAATTTATATCGTATATTATAAAATAAATATTTGTCAAATTTACAACTGTAGTATATAAATTAAATAATATAATTGCAATTTTATTGAAAGTATATAAAATTACACATTCAAAAATGATTGTTTAAGTAAAATATTGAAATTAAATTTTTATTAAAGAAAGAACATTACTAATATTATTAGAAACACATAATAATAATTAAAGCAAATTAATAATTTATAAGAATTATATATAAATTTAATGGCAATTATTCAATGACAATAATGATAGCAAAATACAAAATTAAATTGATATTAAACCTTTATTAAAGAAAATGTTATTAGCAAAATATTATATTTAGCTTAATACAAAGCGAATAAAATTACAAATGATTATGCGAAAAGTATCGCAAGAATAAAATCGTTTGAATGTGAAATATATATTTATTATTATTATTATATATGCGTTTAATTGAATTTGAACACAATTGCAACCATCTAACTAATACGAATATAAGTGCATTACATAATATCTCGTCTATAATTCTAGCTTCTTGATTGTGAGTAATTATAATACCGAGTGATTTACCTATATTAATCATACATATTTTATGCAACTGACATTCCTTGCCAAAAAGAAGTGTTACGTAAACAACCTATAAGTATAAACTCTAAATCGAATTGTCAAGCTAACGATAACACGAATAAATTAAATGAACGATTACGTAAGAGCAACAAGCTGTACAGAACATACGCAATAGCAGTTGTTACATTTTAATAGCGAGTCACGGCGGTATGAACCGTTCGAAACTAATCGCCGAGACGAACCCGAATGATGTAATGTCTACAGTCTAACAGCGTCGTAAAGCTTCATAATATGCTGTTGTTCTCATTCGTGTCTTTTAAAGCTATGAGAAAATAATTAATACAATGCAACTGTACATGTTTTTATACAATTTTCTAATTATGGCTCATTACGCTATATATTAAAATCATCCAAACTTGCAAAGAATGAGTCACGATCGTAATTATCGAATCGATCTATTAATTTCCGCTCTCGGAATGTCTTATATGCAATCGAGTGTGAATGTCTATTTTTAACATAATAGAATACAAATCTAACTCTGCAGTCTTTTTTTATCTATCTTAAACTGTAACGTAAATAACGATCGTGACCCTTGCTGACAGATTAATACACTGCAATGCTAATATATTTACATATACATATATATATGTGTGTATATGTACATACAGAGTGTCCTGAAATTTATAAATCGATTAAAATACCATAGTGAAAAATTTTTCAAAAAATTAAACGCTGAAATGCGTGCTTACTAATATAATATTATACGATTCATATGGATAGCTGATAGGCGACTAAACGTAATTTGTAATTGGCTGTATTTGAATTCTTATATCTCAAAAACTACTGCTTCAAATAAAAATGTACATATAACTTTTTTTATTTAATTTTTCGATATCTGTCTTGCTGTAGTATTTTGATTCGCAAATTTCGGGACGCCCTATATATACGTAGTAAAAATATTAGCAAGTGTTTGTAATATTAACGTAATTGTACTGATCGATTGTATACACATAATAATAGACATTTGCGAGGAAGCCGAACAACGCGAATCGGCCTGAAATTCGTTGCAAAGATATTTAAAAATTCAAACATTCAAGAAACTAAAACGATTAATTTTTTTCACCAAAATTTGATTGTTCGTTTCTTGATAGGTCAAATGCTATTACAGACAATGGTATATACATCTCTGCAAACTATTGATTTTGACAATCATGGTTCTAAAAAAATTATTCGGACATTTCGTTTTGACAATTAATTTCTCAATCATTTTCGCGATATCCGGAAACATCTCAGCGTATTACTTGGTCTTGATGGCCGGCCAATAGGTTTGTCGTATAATTGGCACAAATCGCTCGCCCGGCGCTGGTAAAGCCCATTTCCATTTGGGTGCCGTAATAGTCAGAATACCATCCGAAGACAACCTGGGCTTCACCTGACCGATGTCGTAACCATGCGGCAGCAAATAACGACGTGTAAACTGTCGCGACACATAGCCGTGGTTATCCTTCCTCTCATGATGCTTGGCCTCAATGGTGATGTACTTGTCGTCGGTGCGAACGGTGACTTCCTCCGGCGTGAACTGTTGTACGTCCATCACTATCCGATACTTATCCGCGTCACATTCGACTGTTGCCCATCCGTCCATCTCATTTTTAAATACGTAATCGCGCAATCGCCGGAACCTGCCGATGAGCGACGGCATTCGCCACAGATCGTCATCATGCAGACTCAGCCTCCGAAAGTGTTCCTCCATCTCACGATGGTAGCGATCTATATCGTCCCACCAATCACGGAATATGCTTCTCGATACCAATGCCATGATTTCCTGCAGGAATTAGGAATTAACAGATCATTATTTGCCTGATTTAATTTTGTCACATGTAATAAATTATCACTTTTATTATAGAATTTGGAGAGGTTTTGAAAGATAAAACGTAATTGGTAATAATCGAATATAAATAATTTTATTATATTTGATAAATAATTATAATATATTTAATAAGTGTACAAACTGAAATTGTCAAAAAAGAGTGTTTAAGTATTTAAAGAAATTTAAAGAAATTTTAATGAGTTTAAAATTTAGAAAGCAATGATTGAATACTAAAATTTATATATAAATATAATATATAGTAAATATAGATTTAATAATAATATTAATAATTGTATTATATTTAATATAAATTATATTATAACATAACTGATAAATGTGTAAGCTGAAATTGTTAGAGAAGAATAATAAACATCTAATACTTACTTAAAGTACTTATTTAAATAAGTACTTTATAATTTATTGTAATTAGTTAAAGTAATTATTTAAAAAAATTTTGATGAGTCTAAACTCTGGAAAACAATATTAAATGATATAACTTATACTCAAAAGTCTTAACAAATGTATAAATTCTCTTTTAATCGTAGTTTTATCATTGTTTCATATAAAAAGGCTTCGCTATTATTTATTTGTCATAATTTTAAATGTAAAAGCAGCAAAAAGTGCATAATAATTCAATTAATCTGCGTGATTATTAAGCAATCATTGACAGTGCGTGATGCGTGTGATTAGGAGACAAGTCATAATACGCACTTTGTCGACTTTGAAAATCACTCGTTTCGTTAACACTCGATGTCGGATGCTCGATTTGCGAAATTATTTGTCGAACTGCGCAGTAAGAGATCTTTGCTGCGAGACTTGCTTCCTCCGAGCATGAATTCCTCTTTGCGACTAACTGCGCAACAATTACTAGTGCATCGATTTATATTCAGTTTGCCACTCTTTTCGAGACCGTTTGATCGCGCGGCGCGTGCACATGCGCATGATTATAGAGATCCCGCACGATTTTTTGTTTTTACTAGGATCACTTAAATTGATAATAAATTATGTTATATTGTAACATTTAATAAAATTAAACAAGTGTCTAAATTTAAATATCTTATTATATTTTTATGACTTATTAAAATGAAAGAATCAAATGGTTAATTTTTAATTATTTTCTTATTATTTTGGTTTTAACAATTTTTTCCATATTTTAAAATTTGTATTCCAAACATACACACACACACACACACACACACACACACACAGACGCGCGCGCGCGCGCACGCACGTACGTATTACATTACATATACTAAATTTTTAATAAAATTAAACATTATTATCGAAAAGTCAGTCCTATTTGATTAGAGAAAGGAACAAAATAAAAAACATATCAATTCCAAAAATACAATCTTTATTAAAGGTTTATTTCAATTTATTTATTCCGTTTGTATCATCCGTTTTTCCTAGATAAAATTCCATAGTATAAAATTTAATTAATATTAAAAGCATGACTAAATTAAATGCAGGCAAGGGAAAAAATGTATCGTATATAAAATGTATATAAAAATGTATCGTATATAAAATTGACATATTTTATATATAATTATATATATTTATATATAAAATATATATAAGATTTTTTCCCGGATATGTAATAAGAAATATTTTTGCATTTCTTTAACAAATCTTTGTTGACTTCATATAGTTACATGGTCCTTTCCAGCAAAAGACATAGTATTCATCTGAAAAGCACTCACAGTCTTCTCTTTACATATTCAGGTACATTTATATTACATACATTTAAAAAATATATATTAGGTGTAGTAAAAAAAAAAGAAATCCATTATTTTTTCATTCAATTTCATGCAAAAATAATGGATTTCTTTTTACTACATCTAATATAATTACAAATATTTAAAACATTCTATATATAAAGACATATATTTTGGTATTGTTCGTAGCTATTACTAATTGTATCTATTTCGAATAAGGCTTTAGTCATCGAAACGTTTTGTCTACTTTTATTGGCAAATGGATAATAGGCAAAAAAAGCATAGAATTTTATACATGAAGTCAGCACCCAATTTGTAAATCAAATACTATTATAATAGCACGCAATGATACTTCAACATTTTTATAAACATTTATTTAGATAATTGCTATTACGACTATACTTAATCTTCTATGGACTTTGTTCAAATGGCACATAAAATATTTACACCATTTGTGTTTAAAAATTATTTTTACGATGATCATGACTTCTCTATAATTGGCTTTAACAACTTATATGGGTTCAGAATGCCATTTGGATCCATCATTTTCTTCAAATCATACATCATTTGAATCTCGGAAGAGCTTCGACTCAAATGAAGATATTTAGTTTTTTTGAAGCCAATACCATGTTCGGCACTAATGCTACCCTGGCATTTTGACACGTATTCGAAAATAAATGGTTCCAATTGCGCGGCTACATCTTCGTAATACTCTGGTATGGAGACTTGTACATGGAGATTTCCATCGCCTAAAAATAAGAAAAAAGGAAATTATTTGCAAATATCAAATTTATTTCAAGATATTTGAATTCTTGTTATAAAAATTATACCTAAATGACCATAACCACTAATTCTGATAATCCGAGGATCACGTATTTGCTTGCGAAGCACCTCGATGACATTATAAAAAGATAAAAGAGGTAAAGAGATATCGTACTTAAATACGTAACCCTCTCGTAAGACGCCTTCGCTAATTCTTTCTCGAAGTGCCCATATGGTCTAAAAGTTTAATTTTCATTATGAGGATGTGAATTGATAAATATATCCTAAAATTTTAAATATAGATTATTCTTTCAACAAAATCCAAATATGATACATGTAAATGTTCAATTACATTTCTAGGAATCAAACGTAATATGAAAAATTTCTGTTTTTAAATGTTCATAATAAATTTTTTTAATTTTTACGTCTTCATTTTGTTTCTGTGTCCTGCTACGATATTTGTAATCCACTATGCTTGAATAATCAATTAGGGACAATCAAAGAAGCTCATCTTTAGGATAGTTAATTTGTAAACAGATCAACAGTCATCATATTGTAAAAACATAGTAATACATAAAATTGTCTAAAATTGTCTCATTACTTCTGATAATTTTATTAAGCATTTAGTTGTGTTTAATTCTTTATTTGTGTGTGCACAAGTAAATATTATGAATATTTCTACTATAGATCCTCCGGATTCTTGTTAAGCCATAATAATTCCGGATAGAATACAATCATAGAACATTCTCATGGCATGATTTATCACTTTATATAAACTTATAAATGAATTTATAAGGGATAAATAAGATCATGATAATATCTTTATTGCTATAATTTTTGTATTCTACCTGAGATATGAATATAATCGATATGATATAAATAAACTTTCGATCACATACATCAAACTTTTTTGATTCACTAGTCATTGTGCCATCTTCAATGAGGTCATCATTAATAGCTTTTTCCACGAACGAGGATAACTTTTCTTCGTCATGGACCAAATAGCTACCTGAAGTTTCAATTATCATATAAAACTCGTGACCATCCTCGCGGCTCGTTAATGGATTCTTCATGCCAAGATTATTAATGGAAACGTCTATAGATAGGCGATCCATCATTTCACAGGAAGACAGAATTTCACCTAGATGATGTTTCGCTAAAAAATATGTTTTTAACACCTTATCGAAACTCGCTAATCCTAAAATAAAATATATGTATTTTAGTGAAGCAAAGTTTTGTAACAAGATTGTGACAAGAAGCGTGGATATATTTTGTAATTTAATTTATATATTACTATAAAACTAGTAATAGTAATATATTAATTTATTATTATTATTTTTTATTATTATTTATTATTATTAGTATTTTTGTATTTTATATACGATTAAAGCATACCTAGAAATGCGACATTTTTGGCCTTCGGCAACGGTGGACATTGAATAGCCACTTTGGTTATAATACCTAATGTTCCTTCAGATCCTATAAAGATATGTTTCAAGTGGTATCCAGTATTATTCTTCTTTAACGTATTCAATGCGTCTACAATATCGCCGTTAGCCTTCACCTGAATAAAGAAAGACATTTATTTATCTAATATTACTTTCGATTATATTAAACTACAATATGTAGAAAAAATTTCAATCAACAAAAATGAAAATTTTAATTTTTCTAAATTAAAAAAATCTAAATTGTTTTTTTTTCCTAAATTTTCAATAATGATTATAAAATTAATAATAAAAATAAATAATTAAAAAAAAATAGAAATAATTTTAATTTATAAAAATTTTAGACATATTATACAAGAAAAAATATAACAAAAATTAATAAATATAATTATTTATGTTTTTAATATTGTCATACATTTAAATTTTATATATATATATAAAATATAATAATAATAATTATTTTATGAAATAATAAAATTATTATTTTAAATTATATAATACATAATCAAATTTGTATTCAAATTCAACTTACTGCTTCAATTCCCAAGATATTTCCATGTAGATTGCCATAACGCAAAAGTCGCAATCCGCCTGCATTTGTAGATGCACACCCACCTATTAGACAGCTTCCTTTAGCCCCAAGATCCAAGGGCATCATTAAATCAACTGTAGACAAGTGATTGTCCAAATCTTGTAAAATGCAACCAGCCTCGCATGTCAGTATACCTAACATGATAGTATAATTACCCATTTTTATTAATATAATAGTACCGCAAAAGAGAAGCGAATAATTGTTCATGATGTTTTTTGACTATTTGAGACTTCAAGAAATCTTACTCGCATATTATTATTATTATAATATAATAATATTATTCGCATCTATTATTCTTTGAAAAATATATTTTCAGAGGACATATCATCATTAAGAAAAGAGAAAAATGTATAAATTCAATTCCTGTAATTCAAGGAGCGTACTGCAGATTAAATTATATTCAAAGAATATATGAATTAAATTAAATCTTTTTAACTTTATAAATATTTAAATAAAAGATTTAGATGTAGTAACAAAATTTGATATTAGATATAATCATAAAATAAATGAAGATTTTTGCTTAACTTTTTTAGTAATTCCTTTTCCAAAGATATTTATATTTTCGAGTTGATGTCATACTAATCGTACTTACCTGTCGATTCATTCGTGTCCAAAATTTTATTCATGAGCTTCAAAGAAATAACAATTTCATCAAATATTGGGTTCGAACCACCAACGAGACCAGTATTTCCGCTTTGCGGGCAAACTGCTAATCGTTGCTCGTTGCAATATTTTAGTATTGCGCACACTTCCTCAGTGGATGTCGGTTTCAACACAAGCTTACTTGCACCTACATTTATGTCAACTATTATATATGAATTAAAAATGTAAAAAAAAATTTCACTCTGAAAAATTAAAATATATTTCTTCTATTTGAACTATTATAAAAAAATATAACCACACTTTCTAATCTCCATTTTTACATAAATTAAAAGAAGATATTTTAAACATGCTAAAAATAGCATACTATAGAAAATTTACCTTATTTTAAAAAGAAGTAAATATGAATTCCTTAAATTGAAATTTGAAATTATATTTTTTGATTCTCTATAAATTCTTATTTTATTACCTATTAAAAAAGATTATGTAACCTTATTCAGTTAACAATAAAGTTCATATGTATATATGATTACTGAACACGTATACAAAATTTTAATGTTAAATATGTAAATAGAATATGTGAATTCTCAGATTATCCTAATAAAATCATAAAATATATACATTTCAGCTTTATTTATAATAACATGTTATAATTATCATATTTCCATCACAACAAAAATTTCATTAAGACAAAAAATTTTTTTCCGCTAGTATTTCCTAAAAATTTTTGTAATTAAAGATGTTTTTTTATTATTTATCCTTTTGTGCTTACCCCTTACAGTTTTCGCAAAGTCGATATTGTAATGTTCGCATTCATCTGGATCTGTGATGAGGCGACTGGAGCCAAGCAACGATTCGAAAAAGCGAACATCTGCATCCGTGACTGTAGCATAGGGTCCGCGTTGAATTTTGTACCTGATCGAAGTTAATTCAGGTTTCGCGGCGCCGGTCGAATAGTAGCGACCAGTGATTTTCCTGGAACATCTTGTGATGGCCTTATTACATTGAAGCAGAATGCCCATCAGTGCGTTTTGCATCTTGATTTTCTTTACGATAAATTAATCCTGAAAAAGAACAAAAAATATATTAATATTTATATAAATATTTATAATTTCATAATTATAATTTTTAGCTTTTATTCTTTTCGTGTAAAATCCATAAAAATAATGTAATATTACAATACAAAAAAAACAAAGATATCACTTTATCAAAAAGATATTCCTCACTTCACACAATTGATCGGTAAAAGAAAAGGAAAGAAAGAAAAATTTGGAAAAGTTTGCTACTTAAAGACCAATGTAAATCATTATGTATTTTGATCATTGTACTTAAGTGATGCCATAAATCAGATTCATTTTAAAAATGTTTTTGTCGTAAACAAAAATCTGTCAAAGAAAAGTACATTTGTAAATAAACAGAATAGTGGCAATTACATAATTAAGTCACATGGCAATAATTCGAATTGAAATACACTTTTTTAAATAAATTTTGAAATACATAAAAATTGCAAATTATAGTTGCTCATTGCACGTAAATCCCTAAGTAACATTCGTATTTCAATATATCCCAGATAGCCAAACATGTTACCATTTTGCTATTACTTATTCCGCATTCAATTTCATCAAACTAAAGCCAAGATGTTTCCACAAACTGTCTATTGTTCTGATATCGCGTAAAATCTTCCTTAGAATTCAATAAACTGCTGGCAAGTTGTCATCATGCATGCATGGCGTGCCGTCAGTTTGCTGTCAACGTGACGAGTTTATTATTTATTATTTCTCAATGTATACTCTTACAATTTCGTAAACTCTATTTGCCCTTCTGATGCTAACTCAGTTTACATTAGATTCCAATGATAGCAAATTGTCGACAAATTGAAAACAATGCATGCAGTGCATAAATTTGTTCCATATGCTAAATCTCGCTTGGCTATCTAGGATGTTTATATTGTAATATGAATTATAAATTTTCAATCTGTGATATGTCAAAATACGGCCAATTTCAAATTATATATACTGAAATTCATAAAAAAAATTAATATTTTTTCCGATAAATTTCGATCTTTTATGCAATATTAGACGCTTCTAAAAAATTAATGCCCATATTTTTTAAATCACTTTTCATATGTATTATATTGTTTCTATGAATATTCTCATATAGGATACGTTCCGCATGAAATAGATACTGACAGTGCTGAAAAAATATATATAATTCATCTGTCGCACCTTATAAATTTTCAGTATTGTCAGCTATTTCGGAATACACTTATATTAGCATAATTTTGTGATTTCAGCATAACTTGTCGACACAATAAATCATAATTTGCTATTGAAACTACCGCCATCTTCAGGTCATTTGTCAACTTCAACGAATCTCTGTTCGTATATATTATCGACACAGTAGTTTCGTATATATTATAAGAATGACGCAAGCCTTCATGATTGAATAAGAAAATATTTAAAAAAA
>Ga0157364_1000252_pt1 | contig 31307 bp, 19 predicted proteins | sample AttsexASBM2_FD_111476 | JGI IMG/M metagenome (GOLD analysis project Ga0157364, IMG submission 111476) | Fungus gardens microbial communities from leaf cutter ant in Ribeirão Preto, State of São Paulo, Brazil - Atta sexdens ASBM2 | ecosystem: Host-associated > Fungi > Mycelium > Unclassified ...
CATATGTGCAGATAGCCCTCATTTGGAGCTTTCCAGTGCAACTTAGTTTGTGAAAATCAGTCCACTGGTTGTGGAGATACAAGCTGAATGAAGTTTGTGACACTAATGTTATAAACAAAAGCTCTTAGGATTGGACAATAGAACAACTCTTGTATTAAGTAACATAAGAGAACTTAATAGAGATCCCTTTACAAACTAATCTATCTTATATACTACTACTGATGGTCTGTGCTCACTACTGTACACCCTACCCTAAACGACCATGTGTAGAACATAAGATCAACATATGTTATCCATATTGTATGATATCATTTGTTCTAGGACCTTCTACTCCATTTTTCTAAGTTTTATGATCAATGTTGTGACTACACCATCATATTGTGACTGATGTGACAGTGTAACTGATCTTTTAACCCTAACCCTAGTTGTTCTAAAAATAGAAAATAGAAAAATAAAAATAAAAACTAAAAAATAAAGTCCACTTTCAATAATCTTGACATAAGACTACTTTAATATGCTATTAACTGTCTTGGTCAGTAGTTGCTATATAATCTAGATGCTTTGTTTAATCTAATGGATATTACATTTATCCTTAGATAAATTTTCATACTTAATCCAACCTCTTCTTATGTAACTAATTATAGATATCTATTTGAAGCAAATTCTGCTCTGACATTATCTGTCAAGATCGTTAATAGTGGACTTTGTTCATTTTTATTTTTTCTCTTTTATTTGATTTTTCTTTTTCTTTTATTTTCTATTTTCTATTTTTAGAACAACTTAGGTTAGGGTTGATTGGTCACGCTGTCACATCAGTCACAAGTTGATGGCGAAGTCACAAGACTGATCACGAGACTTGGGAGAACTTAGTAGAAGGTTCTGGAACAAAGTGATGTCATACAGCATAAACAACACATGCTGGCCTCATATTATACTCATGGTCATTTAGGGTAGGGTGCACAGTAGTTAGCACAGACCATGAGTAGTAGTATATAAGGTAGACTACTTTGTATTAGGAACTCTATCGAGTTCTCTTATGTTACTCCAATACAAGAGTTGTTTCTTGACTTAACACTTTGAGTCTTGATTCATAACATTATCCCTTTTGACAATATACTAATATGGAACAGTTTGTATACTTCTATGATATTATTATATTACTATAACATATAATATTCTTTTTTTATATCAGTCTAAATTTCTATTTAAGACAAGAAAAATATTAAAAAAGAAAGTTCTTAGAATAAGCAGTTTATAACAGTACTATCAGAATCACAAAAGTTGGACTTATTTTATTTTATTTTATTTTTATTCTTATTTTTATTTTATTTTTTGATTTATTTTCTATTTTTAGAATCTAAAATCAAAGTTTAGTATTGATATTATATGTTATTATTACATTGTTATATAAAATATCATAGAAGATTCTAGAAGAAATAATGTTATATATAATATGTTATACACATATTGTGTTACAACTCAAAGACCTTAGAGTAAGTCAATAAGAAGAATCTTGTATTGGGTTAACATAAGAGAACTTAATGGAGAGCCCTTTACAAAGTAGTTTACCTTATATATCTATTTAGATGGTCTATGCTAACTACTATGCACCTTATCCTAAATGACCATGTGTTAGGTATGAGGCCAACATGTGGTGTACATATTGTATGACATCACTTCTTTTAGAATTTTCTACTTCTTTTCTTTATGTCCTGTAATTATTGTTGTGACTACACCATCAGATGTGACTGATGTGATGGTGTGACTAATCATCATTCCAACTCCAACTCTATAGTTCTAAAAATAGAAGAATGAAAATAAATCAAAAGGAAACTGAAAATGAGAATAAGAAAATAAAAAGCTAAGTTTATTTCTTGTAATCTTGACATATTGATCTTAAGACAAACATATAGTTATTTAGAGTAGGCTAAGTGTAATATAGCATGGATTATCAGTCTAGAGTATATAAGATAGACAATCTTGTACAGAGTTCTCTTATAATTACTCAATTCAAAGTTGTTTTTTTAACTCAACTCTTAGCCTTAAATTTTTAACAAGTATCTTCTTTCTTCAAAGAAATTATTTCTATCACAAAATGAACTATTCACTTATTTATGATATCTGAATCTTGGGTACACTCTCAGAGGTTTAGGAGTGATTTAGAAGTTTAATAATGATGACAATGATAATAAAGATTAATATGGATATCAATGATAGTAAGAGATTGTCACAAACTTTATTCAGCTTGTATTTCCACAACTAGTAGACTGATTTTCACAAACTAAATTGTACTGGAAAGCCTCAACTGATAGCTATCTATATATATGTAGGATGTACAAAAGTAATAACAGATTACTAAAAGATCAGACTATCATCATTTACAAGTTTTATTCACTATTATCTTAAGAAAAACTAATGTCATATGCAATTCCACTTGTCCAGAAACTACATCCCCATAGTGAAATCACCTCTAAAACATACAAGCCCACCTTCCACAGTGGCCACCTTTCTCATAACACATCTTATGGTAGTATTACAACCATTTGAGTATTCCATTCTCTATGGCAGAGATACTTCTATTCAACTTGGTCTTCCATGACAGAGTTACTTCTGTCAGTATCTCAATACTGAAACCTCTGCTTGGGGTAATAGGGGTTTTACCACTGAAACCCTAAGCATCTCCTATAATATCAGTTTGTATATAAGACTAGTAGTTACACTGTAATTTGCTAGTCTAATAATCGACAAAAATAATTCTTATTGAACTCAATCTCTGGTGTTTAATAGTAACACACTAATCAGCACTCACTCCTATCTCAGACTTCTCCCCATCATCTGAAGTTGTGACCACACAGCAGACAGATAGCATAGTACATAAGCTGAAGCTAAGGTCATTCCACAAATCCGCTCATTTCTGAGTCCATTCTGCAGACTTCCACCCTAGTGTGAACCGTGCCTGACAACTAAACAGATTCCTACAATCAAAGTTGTATTGGAAAGTACTTATCAAATGGTTTTTAATAATATATTATATATCATATAGAAATTAGTATTTATAGAGATATAAGCATATTAATATAGTAATATAATTAGTTACCTTTGAAAATTAGTCTAATATCTACTATATAACAAATGTCAGCACTACTAGATACAAGTTTTGATCATGTGATAGAAACTACTTGTACACAAATCATTACTATTTTATATAAATACTTTTGTATCTGAGAATTAGATTTTAGACTTAACAATATTAGTTTTCATTAATTATTATCAATTATTATTTCTTATGATTATTAATATCTGTATTAATCTTTATTATCATTGTTATCATTATTGAACTTTTAAATAACTTCTAAACCTCTGAAAGTATACCTAAGGTTCAGATATTACAAACAATTTTGTAATAGAAATAAATAATTAATAAAGATTGATGTTGTTAAGTATGAGGTTTAATCTTCAAATATAGAAGTATTTATACAAAATATGTTAGAGTTGTAAACAATGGACTTAGCTTTTATTTTATTTTATTTCTATTCTATTTTTCCATTTATCTTATTTTAGTTTTTATTTTTACTTTTCCTTATTTTTGAATATAAACAAAAAGTGTAAGGTGACATTATATATGATAGAAGTGTAACGACTTTAAGCTAGAGCTCAGGTTGTAACTAAGGCAAAGACTTGAGAAAGGATAAGGGATAGTAGAATTAGTAAAGTGTAAGGACACATGAATGTATCTATGCTATTTATACGAGTCCATAGTTCCACAATGCGACATACATGAGGACGAAAACATGAAGAGACTGCAAGGATAAAGCAAGATAACAACACCTTCTGCATGAAGTGCTGACTGAGACTACATGTGGTGCAGCCGATCATATCGTCATACCCTTTACCCATGTCCATGCTGCCTCCAGGAGGTATTGATCATAACAAGAAGTGTGATATCTATCACAGTCACATAACATACAATTATATGATATAAAGAAGGATATAGAAGATTCTAAAATAAATAATATCATATAGCATAATAATAATATATTGGCCTTATAGAAAGTATATATATTTTAGAGTAGGTTAGTTATAGTATGTGTATAAACCATGATCTGTAGTATATAAGGTAAACTATCTTATACTTGAAACTCTATTAAGTTCTTTTGTATTACTTAATATAAAAGTTATTTTTTGTTTTTACTTAGGAACTTAAGTTATAACAAAATAGTGATAGTCTGTATGTAAGCTATTTTTATCACATGATCAAAACTTATATTTGGTGGAACTGTTATCTATTATAATAGATATTAGGCTAATTTTAAAAGATAATAGCCAATAAAACTTATAGTTACTAATAGTCTAATATCTCTGTAATATTTTAGTAATATGTTGTTACTTTTGTATATTCTATATATATGCAAATAGCTTTTATTTGTGGCTTTTTAGTACAACTTGTTATAACTTACAGCTCAAAATGTTAAGCAATAAGACAACTCTTGTATTAAGTAACACAAGAGAACTCGATAGAGAACTCTTCTACAAACTAGTCTACCTTATATAGTTCTACAGATGGTCCATGCTAACTACTGTGCACCCTACCCTAAACAATCATGTGTAGTCCATGAGGCTAACATGTGGTGTCCATGTTGTATGACATCATCTGTTCTTGAATCTTCTACTAAATTCTCCCAAGTCTCATGATCTGTCTTGTGACTATGCCATCAGGTTGTGACTGATGTGACAGTGTGACCAATCATCCCCAACCCTAGTTGTTCTAAAAATAGAAAAATAGAAAAATAAAACAGAATGAAAATAAAAATGAAAAGTGAAATAGAAAAACTAAGTCTACCATTTGTGAACTTGACACAACTTGGTTTGTAAAAATCAATCTACTAGTTGTAAAGATATAAGTTAAATAAAGTTTGTAACAATTTTCTTATAATTTTATTTTCCTTAAGTTTTCTCTCTTAAGTATTTAATTTCTCATATTTCTCTTCAAATTTTTTTATCAAGTTTCTTTTGACTCTCAAAATCTTTTTATATATTTATTTCTACTATATATCTCTTTCATTTTACTAGATATTTCAGTTATTTTCTTATATATTTTTAATTTAATATTTTTTCAATCTTATACTTCTTTTCTTTCTCAATTTTTATAGAAGATGATAATATTAGTTTTTGCCTCTGTATTTGTTTCTTATACAATATCACTTTGTTTACAAATACTATTAGTATTATAGACTAACTACTAAGACTTTTGCTTTTTAACTTCAGATAAGATTTCTAAGTATACTTTTATATTTATATTTACTTGTATATGAATTAACATCTTATATTTTATATTCTAGTAACTTATTACTTAGACTTTTGATCATTTTATATCTTATAAGATATCTTTATAATATTTCCTTAATTAGATACTACATATTATAGTATGTCTGGACTTAAATATTTTTCTTTTATTTTTATTTATTTTTCTTAATTTAATATTCTTTTTCTTTTATTTTTGTTTTTGTTGAATGATGAAGAGGCCTGTCATTTCAGTCACATGACATGATGTCATAAGTCTAGAATTTAGGAGAAGAAGTTAAAAGAATAATATTAAAATATATATTAACAGCATGTTTATCTTATAGTATATATATTGTACATTTATGAATAACATATGGATATTAGAGTAGGGTTATTTATTATTAGCACAGACCATATATACTTATATAAATAGTATATTAATATATTGAAGACTTCTTGTTAAGTTCTTTTATAATTCCTATAAGATACTTTACCTATAAGTTTACTTAGTATACTATTGGCTGTTTTTAAACTAGTAGTTGCTACAATACTATACTACTATTCTCCTAGTCACAACTCCAACTACAAACTTAGTATTTTAAGATTAAGTAAATATTTTATAGTCTTTAGTTTAGAAATTAACTAAAATACTTAACTTACTTTTTTTATCTAACTAATCAACTTTTCTTCTAAGTTCAAACTCAAGTAATCACTTTTCTCAGCTATTTATCCAAAATTATAACTATACAATAGATAGTAGTATAATTATATAAGTTGAGACCAAGATTGTTATCTAAAATTAAGTTGTAAATTTATAAATAAGTTTCTAAGCTTGATCCACAACTTAAATACTTTATTCATTTTTAAGATAGTTATATTTGTCTCTAAATAAGTCTTCATACTTGGTCTAATCTCCCTGTTATATAACTAACCTAAATATTCAGTTAAAACAAGTATTGTATTTGACAACTATCAAAATGACCAATAAACCACTTAAATAAGCTTATGAGCTAAGTATCTCATATATCAGAGTTGTAAGAAATGGACTTAGTTCTTTTCTCATTTTCTTTCTATTTTCTATTTTCTTTTTCAAGTTATTTTCCTTTTCTCTATTTTTAGCACCTAGGGTTAGGGTTAGTGATGACATAGGTCACATGGCACAGAGAAAATTCTAGAAGGATGATGTTATACCATGTGGATACAATCCACATGGACACTTAAATTCTTCCCTAGGAAAGAACCTAAGTCTGTATTCACCTATTGGAGCATGACTTGTAATAGCTCTTGTAGCTCAAGCACATAGCAAGTTTGAATGACCAAATGACTTCAGCCATGATTTACCTTTGGCATACATTGGTTCAATAGAATTGTTATTGTCATCAACTAAGTCCAAGAACTGACTCTCTTTGAGATTTGAAGCTTGGAATGTCATTTTCCAAACATTCAGAATGTTGTCACTCTTGCATTTTTTGCTGAACTCCCAAGAATTTTTGTATCTAAGTTGAATTTTTTAGTCTCTTTATCAACTTCATTGTGTAATTACCATTTAAGATAACTAGGACATTTCCAAAATTCAATGGAGTTGTCTCTATGTCTGTTAAAGAAATAGTGAAGGTCCTTTAGAATGGCTGCTGCTTGGACTTGATAGGGGTGAATAGACAGGTCAAAAATTCTTTTAGCTGCATGAATGGAGTCTGTGATGACAATAATCTTGAACATATAGTTGAGGCATGACACTTGATTGATGCCACATCTAATGGCAAATAATTCTGCCTCAGTGCTAGTGACGTTAACTGCATGATGGATTGTTTTGATAATTGGTCTATCATGAGTGTGAATATGCACAATAGATGAAGTGACTGAGTTTTTGATGCTTGCATCCAATGCTATGATGGTAACAGAAGGTGAGAAGAAAGATTCCAAGACCATTTTGTCAAGGGTCTGAGCATGTAATTTATCATTCTTTTTTTTATTAAGTACAAAAGAAATTTGATCTGAAAAATTGTCAATGACTTGAAAACCTGGAGAAAATTCCAAATTCAAAGGATCAAAAGATGGAAAACACTCATTAAATCTATTAGCTGAGTCAATCAAATAACCTTTGACCATCTCACATTGTCTATTAGTGAGTGAGTTGAGAGAGACAGCATTGAAACATGAATTAGAGTTGGGACTCGAATTAATGAGAGACTGTATAATGTGGCTTAGTGGGAGTTTATTGGTATGAAGTTGAGATTTACTACCTAGTTTATAAAGATAAAGATAAATGGGAACTAAGCCCACTATTGCTTCAATACCATACAAAGGGAACATCTTGAAGGCTCCATGTATTCATATAGCAGCCCGTCTTTGCATTTTTCCTAAGACTTTCAAGTGATAAAACATTGGTACATGTTTATAGAACCAGAGTTAAAATCTATAAAGGGCAGTGGGAAGGATACAGAACCTATATAGGAGGCGTTTCTGGAAGGGATTGATGTCTTAGTTAGAATTACCGATGATCTTCATACATTTGACTGTCAAAATAGACTTGTTGGCATAAAAGTCAATATGTTGGTGAAATGTCAACTTTCTGTCAAAGATAAATCCCAGGTACTTCTATGTATTGTTAGGACAAAGAATACTACCACCTAAAGAAGATAAGTCAAGCAGAGGGGGGTTAAAAGGACTGTGTGATCTGTTAAAGTGGAAAATTTCAGTTTTGGAATGTTCAACTACAAGACTGAATTTTTCAAGAAGATTGGAAAAAATATTAAAATAACAGAAGAGACGACTGTTAGAAATGTCAAAAGATTTGCTTTGTGAGATGAAAAGACCATCATCACCAAAGAAAATGATGAAAATAGGAATTTTTAAATTTTTTAGATGATTTTCTAGTATATAAATAAAAGGCAAAAGGTATAATGCTGATAAAATGGGAGAAAGAGCAGAGCCCTGCTCCACACCAACATTGACATCAAAAACTGGAGATATAAAATTGTTCCAAGAATAATTAGTTCTTCTATCCACAAGTTAGTTTGAAAAGAATGAGACAATTCAGTTATCAAACCCAGCTTTCTTGATGATACAAGATAGAAGGCAATGATTTAACAAAGAGAAGAATTACACAATGTCAAATGCAAGTGTACTGGTGGATAAGTTCTTCACCCATCCTGAACGAATAATATAAGTTAAAGTGACTCTCACATCCATTGTGGATTTAAATTTGAGACCACCAAGTTGACCTGGGTGAAATAAATCATTTGAAGCCACTTGAAACTGAAGGCAGTTGCTAATGACTTTCTCAATGAGCTTGCCAACTGTATTGAAGAGAATGATAGGTCTAAAAGTCTTAGAAGAGTCATATGATTTTTTGTTGGGTTTAGGAATGACGACTGTGGTAGACTTTTTGAAATGTGAAGACCAATAACCTACTTTAATACAAGCATTAGCAATACTAATGATGATGTTTAGACATTCATCCTCTTTGAGAATATATTTCAAATGACCCCATGACAATTTGTTAGGGCTAGGAGCAGATGAATTATTGCACTTAGAGAGAGCGAGTCTAAACTCCTCTTTTGAAAATGAGGGCCAAGGCAATATAGGTTTGTCATCAATTTTGTCCAGGACTTTGACATTGACTTGATGGTGAAGTGCCTTGTTGAATGTGGAATGGAGAGTGTTCCATAGATCCTCGATTTCAAGATATTGTTGATTGTCATATTTAATGGACTCAATGGCTGGTAACTTGTGTTTGTTGACCCAGCTCATAAGCTCCCAAGGTCCCTGTTTCTTGTTTGTGATTTCTTAAATTTTAAGATTGAAGAAAGCTCACTTGGTTGACTTGATAGTTCTTTTGAAGATTTTCCAATTCTCCAAACTTCTTAATGTTCTATAACTAGTCAGAGCATGATTGCAATCCTCATTCCACTAGCTTTTTGAATGTTTGGTGATTTGGACTTGTTTAGCATTCGCTTTCTATGCTAATTTGACTTTTGAGGTGAAGGAGTTTGTGGCATCCTTGATTTTGCTAATGTTAGACAAATCTGATATATCAATGTTTTTGATAACAAGCAAAATGTCATTGGTAAATTTCTTTTCTTCTTTGCTATTCTTTGCTATGGATAATTTGAAAATATCAATATTTTCCTCTTCAATAGTAATTGTGACTGAGTGAGGTATGTAATCAGATGATAGTCAGAGGTCAGGATGAATAGAATGATTGTTGATTTCTGCTGATCCATCTTATAGAAACATGAGGTCAATAACTGAATTGGCTCTTGTATTGGAATCTGAGTACCTAGTAGGAACACAGTTAGTAGGAGACAAAAGTTCAAGATTGAATGAGTCAGCTATAGTGAAAAGATCGTCACTAAAAGTAGAGTGGTGGGGGAAAAGTAGGTCCCAAGCACTGTCTCTAATGTTGAAATCCCCTGTCATAATTAAAAGGTTCGAAATATTAACCTCAGTATCTTTGAGATACTTTAAGGCAGTATGAGATGAGTCTGAATAAGCATTCATGATCCAATAGAGAGAGTTATTATTGAAGAAGGATGCAAGAAGAATATCACAATGACAAATAATGTCTTTTCAAAGAGAAAAGCAAAGAGAAGAAAGACAAATGTTAATATAACTAATGACTCTTGGTGAATCATTAGTTGAACAAGGATCTCTAGCAAATGTTAGCTAGTTTGGATGATTTGGAACACCTAACAGAGGAGTGCCTTCAGCATTTGATTCACTAGGAATACTTCTGATTGCCGTTCACAATGGCTCTTGGATGAATATAATGTTGAAATCTTGATTGACTTCAAAAATGGTGTTGATGATGAAATTATTCTTTTGTATGTTTTGTGAGGATATTTTCAATTCTTTTAAAATCATATCGAGGCTTCATTTACATTTGAATAGATCAATGTTCTCCTAGCTTCCTGGAGTTTAGTGTATTCTTTGGAATGCCATTCCTTGTTGAATTGATGTTTCCAAAATGGACAATCTGCAGAGTTAGCTACATGAGAACTCTTACAATTGAGACACTTGAAACTATGAGGGCAAGGATTGCCTTTCTTATTTTCAAGTATAGGAGGATTAATTTTGTTGTTAGCTTTGCAACACCACACAAAATCATGGTGATTATCAGTGAGATACAGACTATTACATTTTGTACATTTAGAACCTTGGATGTGACAAACCCTAGCTGAATGCCTCCATTTCCAACAGTTTTTGCATTAAGGAACACCAGGATTCATATTGGCACCTCTTACCATAATAATAACATTTCCAACATTGAATTGCCTGTTGATTATTTTCTTAGTGTTATTGCCATTTTGATTATCCCATATGTTGATCCAGATGATGATGGCCATATCTGATTTGGGAGAGACCTTGATAATTCTTGGTTTTGATGTGAGAATGATGTCGTTAAAAATGTATGAGTTTTTAAGAGTGTGTTCAATGTCTTCCAATGAAATGCGAGTATTTGACTTGTCAACATAGTATGGAATTCCTACAATTTTGAGGTAGGACTTTGATTGAAGAAGTCTAGGAGTAGCAATGCTGTTATCGCTGGTTTGAAGTGAATTTTTGACATATTTTTCAATCTCCTATAGATTGGAATTTGATGTGACGCTATTCATTGAGATGATAACACCTTTATCATCTGCACTAATGAAGTCAGCACAGACATTGGATTTAATGCTCTTAAGAGAGCAATTGATGTTAGTGACATGGTTAGCAGCATCCTTAATAAATCTTTTACTAAGATCATTGTTCATAGAAACAATAACTTGCTTGTGTGATGGGCCTTTAGTAGTTATATTCAGCCTAGGCTTAGATTTGTCATTTATTCCGTTAATGATTTTCTGGACTGAATTTATTTTTTTGTTAGGAAGATTTGGGAAAACCTTCTTAATTTTTAATATGTTCATCACAATATTCTTAGAACTGTTGTTGTGATTAGAACTTGAAGCCAAAGCCTGAGTATATGACTTAGTTGAGGTAGGTTTTTCGATTTTTTTGAAATATTTCAATATTTTCTTGACTTCTTTGTTCATTTTGGCTGGAATAGGGGGAGGGATGGTTGAAACAAAAGATGGTTTGACCACTTTCTTACCTTTGGTTGGTGGCATTTAAGTATTCTTGCCTTAAGAAGTATCACAAATAAAATACTTACTAGTTATGATACTTGAACTTAATGATAGTTCAGAGGTTCAGTATAAGGATATGATGACTGGCAGATGATAAAAAGTATCAATAAGAATAATTGATGTTGTTAAGTCTGAGGTCTAGCCCTCAAACATAAAGATATATATACAAAATAGTGATGGTCTGTGTGCAAGCTATTACCATCACATGATCAAAACTCATACCTGATAGGAGCTGTTATCTGTCATAGCAGCTGTCAGGCTAATTTTAGAAGGTAACTAATTATGTCACTACATTGATATGCTTGTATCTCTACCAATACTTATTGCTTTGAGATGCATCATATACCATTGGAAATGGATTGATGAGCACTTTCCAACACAAGTCCAATCATGTGAATTCATTCAGCCATTCTTGAGATATTAGCAGACAAAGCTTTTACAGCTATTGATGGCCTGATATCTCAGTTATTTGTTGTCACTTTTGTGCATCCCACATATATGCAGATAGCTTTCATTTGGGGCTTTCCAGTGCAACTTAGTTTGTGAAAATCGGTCTACTAGTTGTGGAGATACAAGCTGAATAAAGTTTATAACAAGAAGCAAATTTGGATTTGACTTTGCTTCTAAAAGTCATGTTGTTATTGTTGATGTACAGAGCATCCCAATGCAATTTGTATACTATGGCAATGAATTCCCAGATGGCCTTTCTCATACCCTCTAAGTCCTTTACATCATTAGCTTTGTCACTATTAATAGATTTACCAGCTATGAATTTCTTCATTCTGATAAGTGATTCCTTGATATTGAGTGTATCTAAGGCCAGATGCTCCATGGACCTGTGTAATGAAATAGCTTGAAAGTTACCATCCCAAGACTCTAGATCTAAAGCTTAATTGGGATTGTAGTTCAAATAGATGTTGACCATGTCTTTACTATGCAGTTGGTTTAGGGTGGAACTCACAGTCAGGGCACATTGTTGCCTTATGTTGGAGGGGGGGTCAGCTGCCTTGCTGACTTGATTAGGTTGACTTTTTGGAGTTGCATATTCCAGTTTTACATTTCCCAACGAGTTGACAGATTTGTCTTCATCCATTTTGTTGCTTTCTTGTTGGATGTGAACATAGTATTCTTCATCACAGTTGCTTACTGAAAGTGACAGAGATGGAGACCTAGGCCTATATATGCTCAAATCTAAAGAGCGATCTCTCACCTTATTAAACTTGTTGTTTAAGTTAAACATAGCTTCAACAGAGTTAATAGCCATGTTGATGTCTTGACTTGGAACCAGGTTTGAAGAAAGTTGACTCATAGCAGCAGAAAAATGTGTAAAATTCCCTAATTCTCTAATAGGTGCTACCATTCAAGAAGGTGATAAGAGAGAAAGAAGAAAGGATTAACCTGTATAACTATAGTTATATATCTCTTTATTATCCAAGAAATAAAAGAAAATAAAAAGAGAAATCAAATAGTAATATTATCTTCTTAATTCTATATAGTTTAGTTATTTTTAGTAAGCTATTTTTTATTTAGAACACCAAGTTTTTTGTACTTAATAATATTATGTTTTTAGTTTTATATTTTACTATTTCTTTTTACTTTCTATTTATATACTTTATCATGTTATTTTATGATTTTCTTAATACTATTTTCATATTAAGTATAATTCACTTTTAAAAACAAAAGTTTGTAAAAAAATAAATTATAAGATATAAACTTTGAATAATCTTAGTTTCAACTTATATTATAGTATACTTTAAATTCTTATTTTTATATTAACTTTTTATATTATTATTATTTTCAGAGTTATAATTATATAAAAAATTTACATAATATTTATATAAATATATAGTAATAAAAGATACTTAAATAATAATAATATATTATTATATATTATTTAAATATATCAAAATTATCTAATTTTAATTACAGATACTGATTATATAATATTTACTCTATTTTGAAAAATAAATATCAATATCTCTTATCTAATTTATATAAAATATTTCTAGAATAAATTGATTAGATTCTAATGAATTTATAACTAATTATATAATATCTTCATGATTTTTATAAAACTTTAGAATAATATTCAAAGATATTAGTATATATTCTTTATTTCTTGAATATTATCTTAGTTATCAAGTAATATTTAAGTATTCTATAACTTCTTAGCTTAATAATTAGCTAATATTGGCACTTTTCTCCTATCAATAGGCAATATGTCATCCATCACTTCTTTCTTTCTTACCACTACCTTGCATGGTAGCACCTATAAGAGAATTAGCAAATATAACAGTTTTTAATTTCTCTTCAAACATGACTTTTCTTCCAAATACCATATTATCAACTGTGAATCAAGTCAATAATACAGAGATGGACATTCAGAAAGAATGAACTCCTAACAATTACAATGAGATGAGAGGTAGATTTCTCTCTCAAAACATGAACATTTCTAGAAACATATCAATGTCCTTGACAATTTCTGCTGAGCCATATCACAAGAGAATGGCCTAGAACAATGATATGGATGTTGACAATGTTGGAAGCATTAAAGACACTTCCCTCAAGCTGTCCTACAAGTCATCTCAAGAGAAAGAAATTCATCTCAGTATGACAGCTGAGAAGCAAGCAGACATATTGCCTTTGAAAGGTAACCTCACTAATACCAGCAGTCCTCAACATGTTCTAGATAAACATTCAACTACACAAAATGTTAAAAGCACATTCATCAACATCCAGTTGCCATACAACCCCAATGTGCCTATGGATTCTGAAATTTGGGGTGGTAGTTTCCATCCTATCTCTCTTCATAGTTTGATCCAACATATTGGGTCCAATGCCAAGAGTATCAAGGAATCCTTGAAATTCATGACAAAATATATTACTAATAAAAAAATTGATTCATTCAAGGTCAATGAGTTTGATGATTTCAATGGTATGGGAGAGGCAATCTGGAGCTTTATATCCTCTGTCTATGATGCTAACTGGGATTCATTGTCTGCTGACAATAATTCCACTTCATTAAGGAAAAAAATTGCAACCAAGTTCACTCCCAGGATTCAACTGACTCCTTAGAGAAATAATAAGGAAAAGAACAGTCCAACCCTAGCTAGTATCAAAAGGCTTCCTTTATCCATCCCAGCTAAAACTCCGAAAGAGATCAACATAATCTCCAAGTACTTCAAGAGTAGCAAAACAGATAATTCTTCTTTGTTTAAGACTAAGACTTACGCTCAAGCCTCCAAGCAAAATGCTAATACATCAGACATTATCAAGATCAAGGAAACTTTTCCCTCTATAGGAGCAAAGGAAATCAATCAAATCAACAGCATTATCAAAAGATCCCCTAAGTCTAAACCTCACATTCAAATAATGACTAAAGGACCTTCTAGGAAACAAGTCATTATCTCCATGGGTAATAACAATATTGAAAAATTTATGAAAAATTCTGCAATTCATGTTACTAACCTTAACAGGAATCTTAGAAACACTAAGTCTGAAGTTATGGTTAACTTTATTTGCTCTGATCTATGTGGGATAACTGTTGTTACCAACAAAGTATCTATTCCCTCTGATCTACTAATTATTGAAAAATATGTAAAAATTTCAGAAAACATTAACTCTTCCTAGGTCGATGCTTCCTATTTGCTGCAATCTAAGTCTTATCTTAAGATCATAGGCATTCCCTTCTTCCCTTATAGAAATTTACAAGACCATCTCTCTTCTAGTGATGTTGAAACTATTATCAAACAGAATCAAATCTTTGACAATGTTATTCTCACTTCCAAGCTAAGAGTGATCAAAGTGTCTCCCAAATCGGACATGGCGATCATATGGATCAACATCTGGAATACTCAGAGTGGTGTAAAAGCCAAAGGACTTATCAATCAGTGCATTAATGTTGGACAATATATTGTGACTATTAGGGCAGCCAATGTGAACTCTGGAATCCTGCTGTTGTGGCAACCATTTATCACAAAGACAAATGATCACATAAGCGGTAAATCTCTTAGTAGGATATCAAGTGGGGAATTCACAAGAGAACTCGACAAGGAGTCTCTGCTAAATTAGCATCCTATATATACTAAGTACATCTGGTCCGTGCTACAACCTCATGTCCGTCTCATTCCCTACTCAAGGCCACCATGTTACATACATGTGCCCTGACGTCATCTTCTAGATCTTTCCACTAGGTTCTAGGCTTATGACATGACATCATGTGACATGTCATGTGACTGCGATGTCACGTGCCTCTTCATCATCACTAAAAAGAAAAGAAAAGAAAAGACAAACAAAATTCCTATAAAGTCAGAAAATAAAAGAAAATAAAAATAAAAATTGTCCATGTCCAAAGCATCTCATAACACCTGCAATGTAAAAATTGCTGGAAATGAGATCACTCGACATTTTCTTGCAGAATTCAAGGTTCAAAGTACGTCAAGTGCAATGGATTCCACAAATCAGAGAATTATTGTGAATTTGGCTGGTGCTGCAAAGCCAATGAAAAAACAAACCCACCATATCTTGAAACAAAGAAAGGTAAACCATGTCCATACTCCTTTAAGTGCATCAACTGTCGAGGCAAACATTAGGCAGACTCTAATATATATCTGTTCTGGAAGAATCAATTCAATAGAGAATAGCACCAGAAGAAATACTCTGAGATCCATGAAAACAGGGTCAACTCTATTCATTCAGCTGGGAACGAGAAAACTAGTCAATGATTTGCAACAAATTAAAGATCTTGTCCCAGAATGTCCACAAAAATGCATTCATTGTCAACACCATCCTTGAGATCTATAGTCACTTTGACATCATTCTTATTCAAGAACCTTCTTGGTCTATTGTCCATTTGATTCCAAGTTCATCATCCAGTGAAGGTGAAGTTTTAGTTGGGGCTCCCCACCACCCTAACTGGCTATCCTTTGCTAGACCATCTTCCTCTCAGTTAGATTTCCCAAGAGTTTTAGCATACATCAACATTTGTCTCTCCTCTCTTCATTTTTCCCTTCGTAAAGACATAATTAATTACAGAGACATCCTTCTAATTTCTTTCTTTTCCAATAATATTTGTTCTTTCATCATGAACATTTATTCTGATGCTTCTCATTCTACCTTAAAGTATCTCAAGAATACTGAGATGAACATTAACAATTTGCTCATTATGATAGGCGACTTTAATATTAGAGACCAGTTATGGGATCCTTCTTTCTCTCATCATGCTTCCATTAGTGATGACCTTCTTATTATAGCAGACTCATTCAACTTGGACCTTTCAATCCCTACTAACCCTGTTCCTACTAAGTATTCTAACACAATGGGTGAATCAGATTCAGTAATTGACCTGATGTTTCTCCATAGCCATTCGAGCAAACTCAATAATCACATGATTCACCCAAAATGGCATCTCACTTCTAATCATGCACCTCTTAAAATTACCATCCCCATCACAGAGGAACTTATTCCAACTTTCAAATTTTTGATACCAAAGAATAGCAAAGAAGAAGAAGCATTTATCAGAAAAGCAGCCTTGGTTTTCAAATCCCTTGATACTTCAAACCTCTCAAATCATGAATCTCTGGAACAAGTTGTCAATTCACTAGTGGCAAGAGTTAAACAAGCTTGGAATACCAATGCTAGAAGAGTCAACATTACGAAGCATTCCAAGAAATGGTGGAATGAAGACTATAATCGTTCTTTCAATAAATACAGAGAGTTTAGAAATCTAGAAGAGTGGAAGTCATTCAAAAAGATGGTCAAGATCACCAAAAGATTATTTTTCAACATCAAGATCTAGGAAGTTGCCAACAAGAGCCATAGACCTTAGGAACTCATGAATTGGGTTAACAAGTACAAATTACCAGCTATGAAAGCAATCAAGTATAACAACCAACTGTGTCTCTTGCTTAATAGCCTGTGGAATGCCCTCTACTCTTTCTTCAACACTGCTCTCTATTACCAGGTTGATATCAACATCCTTGATGAAATTGGAAGTAAATAAGTATCCACTTGGGCTCTGTTCTCAAAGGAAGAATTCAAGATTACACTAGGAAGTTGTAATAACTCTTCTACTCCTGGACTGGATAAGCTGTCATGGAGTCATCTTAAGATCATTCTAAAGGACAATATTTGCATTAATAACATCATAAAGATTGCAAACACCTATATTGACTTGGGGTACTGGCCAAATCACTTCAAAAGATCATCTACGGTTATTATTCCCAAACCAAACAAATTGTTGTATGATTCACCTAAGTTATTTAGGCCCATTGTCTTGCTCAATACTCTAGAAAAGCTAATCAAAAAGATTATAGAAGAGAGAATACAATTCCACATTGTAGCCAACAACTTCATCCACTCAAGTCAATTAGGTGGTTTGAAATTCAAATCCATCATTAATGCAGGAATAGCTCTTACATATATCATTCAATCAGGCTGGGCAAAAAATTACATAACTAGCACTTTGGCATTTGATATATCGCAATTTTTCCCTTTCTTAAACCATCAACTTCTTATGTGAATCATCCATAAAGTGGGACTTAATAATTGTGTTGTCAATTTTTTCAACAATTACTTAATTGAGAGAAAGACCAACTACTTATGGAACAATTTTTCTTCTTCCATTTTTAATATAAATATAGGAGTAGGTTAGGGTTCCACCCTCTCTCCTATTTTATCTGCTTTATACCTTTTCCCTTTCTTATACATCTTAGAAAATCGCTTAAAAAATCTCAAAATTCCAGTTTCAATCATTTCTTTTGTAGATGATGGACTTTTTATTTCTCAGAACAAGGCATTTGATGTCTCTAACTCTTGGCTCTTCTGTAGTTACAATGTTATGATCAATCTTTTAGATAAATTCAGTCTTATTGTAGAATATTCAAAAACTGAAGTTTTTCACTTTTCTAAATCACATGGTCCCTTTAACCCTCTCTCTCTTGATCTATCACCCTTAGATGGATTGATCCTCTCCTCCAAGGATTCCTGGAAATATCTAAGGTTTATTTTCGATAGGAAATTGACTTTTTATCAACACATCAATTTCTATTCCAACAGAGTACTATTGTCTGTCAAATGAATAAAATTGCTGGGGAACTCTTCACATAGTATTACTTCCCTGCAAAAATACTTACTCTACAAATGTTGCATCCTTCCCAACACCTTATATGGCTTCCAGTTATGGTTCTATTATTGTACCCTTCTAGCTTATCTGCTCAAGGTCCTAGGAAAAATACAAAGAAGAGCAGCCATTTGGATATTAGGAGCATTCAAGACATCTCTGACTGAAGGAATAGAGATAATCACAGGTCTCATTCCTATCAAACTTCACCTTCAGAAACTCAGGGGCAGATTTCAGCTCTAAGCAACATCTCTCCCCTCAAATCATATCATCTGTTCTCTCATAGATTCCTCATTTGGCTCTCCTCTTAATTAACATCCTTCTTTCTTGAACTCTTTCACCAAGTGACAAAAAGCAAACATCAAAGGTCATCTTGTTGATTTTAACAACAGATCCCATGGGACATTTCCCTCTTTTTCTCCTACTCATCCTGAACTCTCTCCAGGTTTTCGAATTATTGACATTTTTTTGGATAGATTTTCTTTCATTTTATGCAATAAAGAAAAAAATGACAAATTCTGCCATCATCAACTTAACTTATTAGTTATTGAATTGTCTTCATCACAATCCATAGCCATCATCACAACAGATGCTAGCATCAAGAACAATATTGCTACATCTATTTTGCATATGCATATTTTGAACCAGCCTCTTATCAAGACTCTTTATCATGCAACATTTGTCACTAGCTCAGAAGCCAAGTTGTTCATTATCCGATGTAGCATTAGTCAAGCTTTATCAAAGAAAAACATCTCCAAGATCATTATCATCACTGACTTCATCTATGTTGCTAAAAAGATCTTTGATCTCTTATCTCATCTACTCCAAAGTCAAGCCATGGCTATCCTAGAGAAACTACATCAATTCTTTTCCAGAAATTCTAATAACTTGATTGAGTTTTGGGAATGTTCTAGTCATCTCGAATAGCATTTTCACAAGGCTATTGACTTAGAGACAAAAGCTTTCAATCCTACTCCTATCTACCTATGTAAAATGTCTTGAGACTACAGCAAGAAAATGGAGTGTGAAAACATCCTAAAGATTTAGAAAATAATGTTCCAAGCTTCAGATGAAAAGGGAAATCAGTTCCTCAATTTACTAGATAACAACTCATACAATATCAAACTATTCTATGTTAAAGGTGGACCTTAGCTTCAATTGTTCAGGCACTCAAACTTGTTATGTATATACGCAACAAGATTAATTACTAATCATACTCCCATCAGAGAATACAGGCTTAGATTTTTCCCTAGGGAAGAATTTAAATGCCCATGTAGTGTATATTCTATTGAATCAAGGAGACATATTCTTCATGATTGTAGCAGATTTAATAGCTATTGGAATCTGAGACAAGACTCTCTTAGCCACTTTGTTATGTTTTTGAAGGCTAATCCTAATGTGTTTGCTTTTCTAGACAACACTTATACCACTAGCATGAGTTGATCTTATAGCTAGTTCTATCCTTTTCTTTTCTTTTTCTTTTCTTCCTTATTTTCAAGTAGTTCCTCTTCTTTTTCTCTTTTTCTTCTTGTTCTTTTCCTTTTCTTTTTCTTCTTCATGTTAGTTTGCTTCTATTGTATATAGTTACAAATGTAGCTACCATGGCCTGCTAATGTGCCCCATGTAATAAATTGATGATTTAAAAAAAGAAAATAGGCAATATGCCCAACTCTTTGACTTTTCTCATGTTTAATTTAGTTTCTTTTTTGATATTACAATCAAAGTAATATATAAAGGCATACTATACAAGCTAAAGCCAAGATTATTCTAAATTTATATTCTTTATATTTTGTATTAGAGCAGTCAGTAAAGTTCATAGAGTTTTGCAGACTTTTACAATTTCTAGAAGAATCTAAGTTTCATTAACATAATATCTGTAAATATACTACTTATCTTAAGAAGAATCTAAGAAAACAAAGTAAAGTTTCTAGAAGCAACAGATATTTTATATAGTTAAGAGATATACTTTAATCTTCTAGATTAGCTTACTTGAGAAAGATTAGAAACATTTCTAATAGAAATATCTAGAATATTAGTCTAGAAAAAAAGAGGTTACTATTAATAATATAAAATATCAAACTTGGAAACTAACAATAAGAGACAGCAAGATTGAGAAAATGGATACTATAAGCTTTGACAGTAATTTTTGGTCTCAGATTAAGAGAGTGAATATTGTAGGCTTCTATAGTAGTATTTGTTCTGAAATTTGGAACCCATGGAATTCAGTAGTAATATTGGAGATAAAAGAACAAATTCTCTTATAAGTTTATATATGTCTAATAGTTAACATATATAGAATATATAGTATATATTGGAACAACTGGGAAAGAAATATAAAGTTGGTACTTTAAGCTCTAAAAAAACCTAATAAAACAGAATATAGTCTCCTAAAGGTGGTAACTATTTTAAAAACTCTAGAATACATTTTAATATAGTGGAACAGTACTAGCCAAGTAAGAAATAATAGTATTCAGATAGTTAGGCATTCTGATGGAAACATCTAGAATATTGTCTAGAAATAACAGGTACGTATTTAATAGTAAGTGGGAATATGAAATAATGATTACTAAGATATTAGCAGTAGTTAGACTAGAGTATAAGAATAGTGAAGTTAGTATTATAAACTTAGCAGAATTGGCAGTAAATAATATATATTATAATATGATAGGAATATCAAACTTTATAGACAAAACAGCAGATTCCAGTAAAAAAGTAAAAACTTCTTGTTAAGCATATACATCATCTTTATCTAACCACTACCATAGTTAACTCAAAACATCTAAATAAATCAACAAAAAATCCTATACTTTCTCCTGATCTCCAGGATAGCTTTAAATATGAGGACAGTTTTTAATATGTTGGTGAGTTTGGAAACTTACTTGATTTGCTCTCTAGAGCTAGTTCTAGAGCTAGTAAACAAGTTTATTGTTATATATCAAAATATGTCCCTATAGCAGTGTTATCATTATAACATCTCAGAGATAAGCCCATTTTTCATGATAGCTATCCTTCTTGCAATACATCTCCACAGTGGTAATGTAACAATCTGGATACTCAGTCTTTCATAATGGAGATACTCCTATTGAACTCAGTCTTCTATAGCAAAGTTCTTCTATCTAACCCCTATCAATATCTTACCACTGAAACTTTGAGCATCTTCTATATCTCTGACTTATATATAAGACTAGTAGTTATACTGTAATTTGCTAGTTTGATGATCAATAAAGATATCTCTTATTGAACTCAATCTCTGGTGTTCAACAGGGACACACCAAATTAGTACTTACTTTTATCTTGAACTTCATCCATTTATCTGAAGTTGTGATCATATAGAAGACAAACAGTGTAGCATATAAGCTAAAGCTAAGATTGTTCTAACAAATCTACATCACCTTGCTTATTGTACAGAGTTTCCATACTCTATGTATTTCCAAGCCAACTCCATAGACTTTCACCTTCTGGTGTAAACTGTGCCTGACATTTATTCATTCAAGAAACCTCAAGCTTGTCACATTGCAAGATACTTCTCAATGAAGTATATCTGCTTCTTCTATTCTTAGAAATACTTCTCTTGAAGTCTTAGCTTTATATTCTTCAAGAGAAAGTGAGAAGAATAACATAGGTTTAGACCCTAAGATGCCTATTACCCCAAGAGTAATTATAGAAAGACTCTTCTCTAAGAAATTGTCTTCTTTTAAGCTCTCTACTACTTTTCTTACCTCAATTTATGGAGGAAAAGTATCTACTATGAGCTGGGATAACCAGATGTTTACTAAGAAGAGCAGAAATTTGGTTTCTGAGGCAAACCAAAAGAACTCAAAGACTCTAAGCCCCTATACTTGGACTATTCAACCTAAGTTATCCTCCCAATTGAAAAATTGTAACATCACTTATGATACTGAGCTGTGGGATGATGACTACCATGTGTTATCACCATCTGGTTATTCTAGACATCTTGAGGCTGATGCTAAGATGCTCTCTTTATTCCTTAAACATCTTATATACTTTATTAAAAAAAGTACTCTCTGAGAGAATGTTACATTGACAAATTTCCTACTATTTTGAAAGTTGGCTCTTATGTCTGAAATTTGCTCTAGGCTATTTCTGAAGCTGGTTGGAATCACTTTAAGGTCTTACTTCAATCTAATACTCTCACTCTTGTAGAAGCTATAAGAATTATCTATGGTCTTAATCTTTTCATAATACCTTCTTCTGATGTTGAGATGACTGTTGATATACTAGAGGCTAAAAGGTTACTTTCACTCTGGTCATTAACAAAAAGTGCAAGAGAAAGAACAAAGCCCCTTTTCTCCCTTCTATATTTTTCTCTGCCTCTAAGAGCAAGACATTGCTTATTTCATAGGCTTTCTCTCTTCCTAAGACTATGACAACTCATCCTAGTTTAGCTATAGCATCTAGTCTAGCTATGACAATCTCTAAGATTATTAAGCTCTAGATAACTTCTTCTTCTGTTCTTTTAGCCTTTAAGCTTAAGCCCAAGATTAAATCATTTTCTCAAACTGTAAAAGCCAACATTACTTAGCAAGCTTTAAGGTTTGCTCCTGTCTTATCTCATGAAAATATTTTATGCTTGTTATAGCTTAAGAAGACATTTTCTAACCTTCTTCAAGCTATAATTGTTTCTATATACTAGGCTAGCTTATGTAGTACAAGTACTTCTTAGAAAAGTACTAGTTATTCTAGTGTCTCAAAGATACTTAAAATAGCAACTTATGGGCCTACCAGACATCAGGTCCTGATTCTACTTGATTCTCCTACTACAGAGATTATTGTGGCCAATATTACTTTTATGATTGAGTTCTGTAATAAATGCTTGGTTAAGGCTTGCTCTAAACTCAGAGTGGAGTCTGTTTGCAAGATATGGAATGGTGTGTATATGTCTATCAACTCTGTTGCTTTGGTTTCTAGTAGAGCTGGAATGTCAAGATCGTTGATGGTAAACTTTATTTTATTTTTCCTTTCCATTTTATTTTACTTTTCTCTTCTTTTCTTTTTCTTTTTCTTTTTCTATTTTTAGAACAAACTCAGGTTAGGGTTTATCAGTCACGCTGTCACATCAGTCACAAATTGATGGCATAGTCACAAGACTGATCACAAGACTTGGGAGAATGAAGTAGAAGGTTCTAGAACAAAGTGACATCATATAGCATGGACAACACATGCTGGCCTCATGTTATACTCATGGTCATTTAGGGTAGGGTGCACAGTAGTTAGCATGGACCATGGGCTATAGTATATAAGGTAGATTACTTTGTATTAGGAACTCTATCGAGTTCTCTTGTGTTACTCAATACAAGAGTTGCTTCTTGACTTAACCCTTTGAGTCTTGAATCATAACATGGAAGTGATTCAGCAATAGCTAAGGAACAATAGCTAAGGAAGACTGCTTTTTTCAGTCTAAATCTTCTTTGAAGGTTTTAAACATTCTCTACTAGAACTCTAATACTTCTTTTCCAATTACTCATACTTAGGCAGCAGCAGCTCTTTCTAGCTCTTCTTTCTTTGTAAATATCACATTAGCATCTATGCCTTGTATTATGAAAGCATCTCCTAGCTCTGATATGTCAGTGATCTGAATTGACATCTAAGACACTCTAAGGGCAAGATCCTTATTAACTACTTAGTTAACTTTGGATAACATGCTGCTACAGTTTAAGAAACTGTTATACATTCTGAGGTTGTTCAGTAATATAATTACTGATGCAAGAGACACTTAAAACATGTTTGTTATACTCAAGATGCTAAATATTAGAAGTGTGGTGGTTCACACAGAGTAGAGAAGTATAGACTTTTTGCTTGATGTTACAAGACAAATCCCAAGTCTAACTCTTTTAGAGAGACCACTATAGCTAGTACACCTTGTCCACATACTTTCAAGTGTTTGAACAAAACCATATTACTAATGACAATAAGTATAGATTCTAGTGCCATTACTCTAACAAATAGTAGTATACTAACAAGATTGCTGAGATGCACTCTGGATGAGCCAACTACAGTATTATAACTGGCTCCAGTGGAAGTAGTTAATAAGCATATCTAGTACAACTAACATGCTCTATATTCATTTTCAGAATATCTGTATGAACTATGTGCTAGTTGATAGTTTACTTGAAACACAAAAGAACTTATATAATATCCTCTTCATTCAGAAACCTCCCTGGAAATTTATTCACTTCACACTATCTACTATAACCTTCGAAGAAGATAAAGTTATTAGTACTTTTATTCATTCTAGCTATTTAGACTTTTATTTGCTCCTAGGAGAAATATAGTCAATCATAGAGATATCTAGCTTCTGTTCTTTCTCGATAAAGACAAGTGTCAATTTCTCATCAATGTTTATTCTGACAATATTCATACTACTGTATACTTCTTGTCTAATAAAGCTCTGAGAATTCCCAACTTGTTGTATATAAAAGAGGACTTTAATGTTAGAGATGCTAAATAGGACCTATCTGTCTCTTTACATCCTGCAGCTGGCCAGACCTTGATGATTTGGCAGACTATTACAGTCTTGTGTGCTCAATTCCAGTGCTTTCTGTCCCAACTCATTATTCAGACATTTAAGGTTATGCTAACTTAGTAATTAATCTTATTTTCTTAGGTTTTAAGTTGTGCTCAAGTTTTATATCACATTGAACCTGATCTCAGACAACCCTCAGACCATACCCCTCTCATATTAAACCTTCTTATCACTCCAGAGAACATCTTTTTATATGCTAAATAGTTCTAAAACATAACAGTGAAGAAAAAGTAGCCATTTTGCTCTCTGTGAGTAAAGAGCTCTCTTAACTCAAATTTTTTACACTGGACTCTGTTGCTGGTCTAAACTCACTCTCTAAGGCAGTTTCTGGATTTTTTGCTGATTGCTGGGCTACTTATATGAAGAGAATCATAGTTACTACTCAGTCTAAGAAGTGGTGAAATAATGAGTGCAAAACTGCACTAAAGATTTACAGATGAACTAGAAAGTGCTCTGACTGGTTCTCCTTTTCATTTACAGCTAGACATGCCAAACAATGCTTTTCTAACAACAGGATTGTTAAAATTACATTTACCAACAAATGACCTTAAAATCTAATGAGTTGGGTCAAACTATGTAACTTGCTTATAGTAAAGGCTATTTGCTTTTAAGGACAATCCTACAACCTATTAGACTTGTGGAGGGCTCTCTACTAGTTTTATAATACTGTAGATGATCACTCTATTGATCACTCTGTTCTAGATGAGGTCTTTAGCCAAACTATATGTTCCTGAATATCTTTTTCTCTGTTAGAAATACCAGAATTACTTGAAACTTGTTTTAATGTTCTTTTTCCAAGTCTCAACCATATTATTTAGCAGTATCTCAAGCTTATTCTAGCTAATAACACCTATGCTATAAGCATTCTCTCCTTGGTTAATACATGTCTATTATTATGATACTGGTCTGGACACTTCAAGAAGTCAGTTTCTATTATTATACTCAAGCAATGTAAACTTGCTTATAATATTTCCAATGCTTTTAGGCCTATTGACTTTAACATGCTTGATAAGCTTGTTAAGAAGATAATTGTTAGACAACTTCAGTTTGATGCTATCAAGTATAGTATTCTTTATTCTAACTAGCTTGGAGATATGGCCTAATAGTTTACTAAATGTTATAGTATGAAAGTATAGACAGACTTCTAAGGTTAGGGTTAGGACCTATAGTTAATTATTAGTCTACGGCTAGAGAGAGATAGGGTCACATGACTAGGAAGTCACATGACATTACATCATAGGCCTGGAGTAGTCTAGAGCGGTCTGAAAGGACTTAGGGTCTAGAAGGATCGGAAAGAGTTTAGAGTAGGAGCTAGGGTTAGGAGTGACGTCAAGGGACATGGGTGTTGTGGCAACCACTTATCACAAAGACAAATGATCACACAAGCGGTAAATCTTTTAGTGGGATATCAAGTGGGAAATTCACAAGAGAACTTGACAAGAAGTCTCTGCTAAATTAGAGTTCTATATATACAAAACATGCTTGGTCTGTGCTACCAATATTTAACCCTACCCTAATGTCTATGCTTTATCCTCATTCTTGCCTCATGTTCTACTCAAGGCCACCATATGTACTCCAGGTGCCCTGACGTCATCTTCTAGACCCTTCTATCAAGTTCTAGGCTTATGACGTCACATCATGTGACCTGTCATGTGACTTCCTTGTCACATGCCTTCTTCATTGTCCTAAAAGAAAAATAAAAATAAAAATAAAATCAAAAGAAAACTAGATAAAAGAAAAATAAAATGTTAGGTCCAAAGCATTCCATAACAATGGGTTCCTCATAGTGTACACATGGTGTGCACATATACAGTGGAGATTAAGGAGTATGACATCAGGGTACATATATACGGCATGATGGCCTTATGGTGGATGAGTAATAGGACATGAGGTAGAAGCATGGACCTTAGAGCAGGAGAAGTGTAGTCGTAGCACAGACCAATGTTACAACATATATAAGTAGAGATAGTTCCTGTAAAGAGTTCTCCATTGAGTTCTCTTCTGTAAACCCTATACAAGGTTCTTCTCCCAAACCAACACTAAGGTTTCTGAGTTATAACACTAAAGATGCTAGTTTATTTCTAATGCACTTGATTCAAGCTAGTTGGACTAAGAGACTTAGAACTAGTATAGTAGCATTTGATATTGTATAATTATTTCCTTTCTTGAATTATAGTATACTTACTTTAATTCTTAGATACTTTGGCTTTGTAAACTTCATAGTTAACTTCTTTTCTAACTATCCTATAGGTAAATCAACCTAGTATTTCTAGAACTTCTTTCTTTCTGAAGTCTGTAATATAGATATAAACATAGAGCAAGATTTTGCATTGTTTTTTTTTATTTTTTCAGTACTTTATATTATACTACTTATTTGCAAATTCAAAATTTAAGTACTTCTATTCTCTTATTTAGAGATGATAGTCTTTTAATTTCTCAAGAAAAAACATATAATACAATCTTGTAAGAGCTTTATAGTAGCATAGAGTAGTTATAAACTTGATAATTCTATTTAGCTTGGTTGTAAAGTATGATAAGTCAGAGATTTATCACTTTTCTAAAGTATACAATAACACTAATCCAGAACTGAATCTCTTAGTAATTAATATCTCTATTCTCAAGTTCAAGATATACTAGAGATACTTAGACTTTTATTTTGATTAGCACCTGTTTGTTAGAGTTGAAAACAGTGAAGTTCATTTATTTTCATTTATTTTCTTATTTTCATTTTATTTTCTATTTATTTTTCTTATTTTAGACTTAAGATTAGATTTTAGTATAATATTATATAAAACTATTATAAACTGTCATATATCTATTATATATCACAGTCACACAATCACATGTTATATAGAAGGATATAGAAGATTTTAGAATAATATTATTATATAGCATGTTTACTATATATTAATCTTATGGATAATATATACTCTTTAGGGTAGGCTAGGTTTAGTATAGCATGAATTACTAGCCTAGCATATATAAGGTAGATACTTTGTACTTGAAACTCCATCAAGTTCTCTTATTATTATTGACTAGGAACAACACTACTTTTCAGTTAAGAAGAATAGCTATACTAGCTAGACAGAAGAAGCCCAGTTGTCTAGATTATATTAAAGCCCACTGATGCTTTGTATATATATAACCTTATATCAACATAGTAAATAGAATTTTTGTAGTAGAAAATCCATGCTACAGTATCCTCTTGTAATCTGTATATATAGTAGAATGGTAGAAGTCTTTTAAACCTTACCTAATATAAAACATTTTTCTTAAGACAAAATCATATATAATTTCATTAGAGCAGTAGTTAGTAATTGAGGTAGTCAGTAGACAGTATAAGGTAGAACTTGAAGAAGGCCTACTAAGACTTACTGAGATTAAGTTGAGTTTAGATTATAAGTTAGAGGGAAAAACCAGCACCAGTTCCACTCTATTTCTTTATATATATTTTCTTCCTACACCAATTGATTTCTCTTCCATTTATTACAATATGAGTCAATATAGCTCAATCAATTGTGAACAAATTATAAAACAATAGTAAGAGTAGTTAGCAGCAATGCAAATACAGATTCAGGCATTGTTGGCAAGATAAGTAAAAGGAGTGATAGCAGCAAAAGTCCCTCAACCCAATACTAGATCAAATATAAAAGTGGCTAAGCCACAAATATTTGGTGGAATAACAAACAAGATGTCAGGATTTTTAATAGTATATAGATTATACATAAGAATAAAGATAGGAGATGTGTTAGTAGAGGAACAGGTACAGTAGGTATTATCATATGTGTAGAAAAGATTGGTGGATATATGGAAAGAGAACATAATAGAAGATTTGGAGAATGGTAGTCTCATATTCACTATAGTGGGAGGATTTGTCACAGATTTAAAGCAAGAATTTGGTAGAGGAGATGATAAAATAATGAATGTAGAGTAAGAAGAAAAGATAATGGAAGAATTTGTACAGAAATTTAGAAGAATAGCAAGAGAAAGTGGGTATGAAGAAAGGCTATTAGTAGAAGAGTTTAAGTGAGGAATAAATAAGATGATTAGATAAAAACTAATGGAATCAGAATACTTTTCAGAAGTATTGAGCAATAGTATAAGAGAGTGGTAAACTTGGATAGACATTGGAAGAATAGTAGACAGAAAGAGGAGAGGTTGAAAGAAAGGAGAGAGTGAAGATCTAGCCCTAAAGACAAATGTACCAGTAAATTCTAGAAAGACACAATAGCAATAATTACCACAGTCTCAAATTTGGGCAAGAAGATAGGAGATATAGTAGGTACTAGTAGAGCTTACTCCAATAAAGAAAGTTGAGAGAACAAACATGATTATCATGTACTCATAGCAATAGTAGACAGTTTATACCAAGACATAATCTATATGTAATGGAGATAGACTAGGATAGGAATTACTATAGTTATAGAGAGTTTGGACATTTTGTAAAGAATTGTAGAAATTGGGGAATTGTGTAACAGGGAAGGAGAATTAAATATAGGGACAATTATAATATTAGGAACAATTTGAATAGGAAAGAGAATCTGATAGTTCTCAACTAAGCTCTAATAATTACAATAGGTTTGCAATGCTTAGTAGAGTAATAGAAAATACATTCTGCTATAACCTAAACAATGAGAACATACTAAGAAAAGTTATGGTTCAAGAAAGACTTATTGAGTATATAGTAAAAGTGAATATTTATTACTAAAGATATAGGAAAAGAATAGAGATTGATATGATTAGTGGTTAAAAGTGGAGTATGATTTTGGAGATATCATGGCTTGCTTGCTACAATCCTGAAATTGACTGGAGAATAGAGGAGGTAAAAGTGATAAGGTATCCAGAAGAGTGTAGAAAGTAGTAGAGACCAAAGCAGAGAAAACTAGGGTAGTAAAAGTAGAAGGAGAAAGAAAAAAGAAAAGAAACAAAGGAAAGAGAACAGAAGAAGGAAAATAAGAAGAAAAAACCAAAGAAAGAGAAAACAATAGAGATAAAAAGGATGTTAGAAGAATGGAAAACTTGAAATGAGAAAGAAGAAGTAGTAAAATCTAAAGAAAAGGCTAATAAATTGGTTTCTTAGAGATTCCACAAGTAGATCTATGTCTTTGGAAAAAAAGTAAGTGAGAGGATACCAACAAGAAATATATAGGATTATATGATTGATAGAAGGAGAAAGTATATCTGTTGTCAAGAGAAGAGAGAGAAGAGATACACAAGTTCATTTAAAAACAATTGAGGAAAAGGTATATTAGACCCTCAAAGTTATCTCAAATAGCACTAGTTTTTTTTGTAGGAAAGAAGAATAGTATGAAAAGAATGGTATAGGACTATATATATTTAAATAAATGAACAATTAGAAACAATCACCTTTAATTTTGGATATTGTAGAAAATATTGGTATGAAAAAAGTATTTACTAAGTTATATTTATGATGGGATTATAATAATATATAAATAAAGAAGACAGATGAGTAGAAGATAGTGCTCATGATGTTAGAAGGGTTGTTTGAATCTACAGTTATGTTTTTTAAATTCACAAATTCTCTAGTAACATTTCAAAAAATAATAAATGAGATTCTATAGAACTTGATCAACATTAGGGAAGTAGCAAGCTTATTAATGACATTATAGTAGTAATAGAAGAAGAGATATATGATAAAGTAGTAAAAGGAGTAGTAAAAAGGCTAGCAGAAAATAATCTATAAAATCAGAGAAGTATAAGTGAAAGATAAGAGAAGTAGAATTCCTAGAAGTAGTAATCAGACTGGAGAGAATTAAGATGAAAGAAGAGAAGATAAAAGGAGTGTTGGATTGGCCATCTTCAAAAGGAGTCAAGAATATATAGATGTTTTTAGGACTAGCTAATTACTATCAGTATCAGAAATCTTCTAAGTGAACTTAGTTATTTTTTATTTTTCCAGTCTTTTATAATTTTTCTTTTCTTTTATAGTTTAGTTTTTATATTTCTTTTTTAGAACTTGGTCAAGAGTGTGACATTACAAATTTCACTGTCATGTGACTTAGTAGAATATTACAGAAACTACTAGAAGAATTTAGTTATAGTTCTAGAGTAGGTTGGAGATACACAAACTGACTTCTAGAAGTATATAAATATTATGATCTTAAGTCCTTAGAGTGAGACAAAAGAACAACTCTTGTATTGAGTAACACAAGAGAACTCGATAGAGTTCCAAGTACAGAGTAGTCTACCTTATATACTAATCCCCATGGTC
>Ga0157364_1000253_pt1 | contig 31288 bp, 16 predicted proteins | sample AttsexASBM2_FD_111476 | JGI IMG/M metagenome (GOLD analysis project Ga0157364, IMG submission 111476) | Fungus gardens microbial communities from leaf cutter ant in Ribeirão Preto, State of São Paulo, Brazil - Atta sexdens ASBM2 | ecosystem: Host-associated > Fungi > Mycelium > Unclassified ...
ATATATATATATATATATAGAGGTCTCTTGTCGTATACATATTAGGTATGGGAAAAAGTTCGTGGCGTTTTTTTAATGCCATCTAAATTGGAAAAGAATCCTAATAGAATTTTTAAAAAAAAGTAAAATTCGTAATTATCAATACATTTTTTGCTATTTCTTGTTACTCTTTTTTCTTCACTTTCGACAATTTACATACATAATATAATTTAAATATCTATATCAAGAGATTTAATACTAAATATCAACTCATTATTTGATTTTTAAAAATTAAATATAATTTATTTGCTTCCTTTACACATATATCTTGCGTCAATATCTATATTCTTTATAAAGTTCTATTTTATCTATACATAAAAAAACTTCTGGCATTTTTAAGAAACATTTGCGTGATTTTTCTAATTTAGATTTACACATCAATATCTGTCAGTCTTATGAAAAAATATCAATGCAATATGTGTCGATAGATTTTGCTTTACTTACCTGAATGGATTTCGCGCGGTTTTGGCAAATTAGTGACACATGTGTGAGGACAGAGGAGCACATTAGCCGGATGGAGAGTACCCTCGAGGAAGCGGCGTTTCGTTTCCGACAGATGAATGCCACCTAATGGCGTTTTGGGTAAATAATTAGGTGGTACCAAGGCAAGACAATATATTCCTACTGCATGGATCGAGTCCACCGCTTGTAATACTCGAGACATCCATTGGAAGCTCTATATAAAATGATGAGAAATTAAAACTAACAATAGAATTAATAGTTGTAAATAACTTAGAGACCTCCTTTAATTAATATAATACAATAATAATCATATATTAACGAGGCACTTAGGACACGACAGAGTTTTTGATTGTCTTAAATTATTTATAATTTTAACATTTGACAATAGTTAATTATTTAATATAATCTTTTTCTGCATCTTTCTACTCGACGAGTTTCTATACAGTATGTAAATGAGGTGAACATCGCTTTTATTCTGAATTCTGAATTTCCATCAATTTCCTATTTTTTTTCTTGATAACGTGTTCCGAAATGGGCAATCCACTCAGCCATGTAACAGTTGGACAATGTTGACAATATTGGATAATGTTGTCAAGAGAAAGATCGCATTTCACTATGTCGCCACCACAATTGCATATAAAACACAACTATGATTCATTTTTCAACATTGTTTGCGATAACGTTAAGAATTTTACTGAAGATGGCTCAAATCGGAGCCGAAATTCATAATGAATTCAATTGATTGACACAATTGTATATTAAATTTCTTGCGCAATATTTGTTCTACTACTGACTTCTAAGTGCCTCGTTAATTATATTATATAATAAGAAATATTTTAAAGGTGCTCAAGTCGGTTTCTGACACATATTCTTTCTTCTTCAAATAAAGATTCCATCATCTTCTTATTTAAATAATATTTAATTGTAGAATGTACCTCTTCTTCACTGCAATCAGGCCGTTGTTCGGCTACGACGCATATCCTTTCGTCCCTAAGAACTCTCACACTGAAAACGGCGATTCTACCGCGGTATATAAATTTCATTGGTTCGACCGCTAACACAGTGGCAATAATGTCGTCGGCATTGTGTTTCCTGCCAGTCACCGTCATGAGACCGTCTCGCGATCCGCAGACAAACACAAGTCCTCCAGGACCAAGAAAACCCAGCAAGCCAGAACGCGTGTATTCTACATCACTCAAGGTAGTACCATCGACTTGTAAGGGCAATATCTTGAAGGTATTGTTAGTAAGCCCTTGCAAGCCCCAATATTGGCTACCAGTCGCTGCACTATGCACGCAAATTTCACCTACTTCGTCTGTCTTACAAATAAATGGCTGTCCTTCCATCTTAATAACGACTACTACACCTGTAAAAAATATAAATATATACATTGTCATTAAGATACGTCATAAAAAACAATCAATTTCCAAAGAGAACTCACTTCCAGGCATGACTTGTCCGCAATCTTGTAGTGTTAATGATGTAAGAGAATTCTCCTGATCTACTCTAACAACTCCGTAACTCAGACCGGACATAGAGAGAACTCCACGACCAGTCGCATTTACTCCTGCGCGTCCTGGCCTTCGTACGGATACTGTGAGGGCCTCGCTTGAGGAAGCGCAAGGACAGACAGCATCTGGTCTGAGTCCTTTTGATTGAAACACTGAGAGAAATTGATCACAGGACGAGAGAGACCAGGGATTTGCGCCATCTGCAACGAGTAGTAACCGCAACGACGCCAGAGAGACATCCTTGTGATCCTTAGTTGCTAACAGACCCCAGTGAAGATCTCGCGATTTTACGACCGCGACGCTGGCACGATGCTTCGTAATCATCTGCATCCAGCTAGCAGGATTAACCTTCATCAGAGCATAAGGGATGAAAATGACATGCATGCCATTTAGTACACTGGTTAAAGTACTGTGCCAAAGGCCGACTTCCCGCTTAAAGTCAAGCACGCAGACAGCATTCTCGCCTTCGGTGTAACCGCAAGCCTGTGTGAGAGCACGACAATGGGCCATCATTGCCGCCCTAGTAATAGTCACACCCATCACGGAGCCATCTTTATCGGTAGTATATTCAATATATGCGGGCGTGTCATCGGTAAGCCGTGGTGGCGGTAGCCAATCTTTAGGCGTCTTGCCTAGATGCTCAGTAACGAACCAATGCAGTTTTGGCCAGCCTTTAAAGGCTATTACTTCGCCAGCTGCCGTCTTTGGCAGACCCTTTAGACACGCTTCACTGGTCAACGCCACCTGAAAATCAAGATGTATAGACAATGCTAATTCGAGTGAGTTACATATATTAACACAAATCGCAATAAAAATTGCAAGAATGTACGGCTAATTGAACATGCAAATATAGAAAGAAATGTTGTTTGATGGATAAGATAAGAGATGGTACTCTGTTTACCTGAATTCCACAGCTTCCTAAAAGAAATCCAATCTGTTGAGAACCTGCATCACGACGAGTCAGAGGTACTTCAATGGGCACTGGCACAATTCCGGCTTGAAGACAGCCATAAAAGGCGCACATGAAACTAATCGGATCGTTGTTCGGATAAACCAGGGCGATTCTGTCGCCAGGTTTCAGACAGCAATCTCCTCCGCGACTTAAAGCCTTATTCAGAAGGGTATAGGCAATCTTATGAGAACGACTGAACAATTTACCGTATGTAAGCGTTACGCAAAGCTTGCCATTAGGATCCAGGACAGTAGCCACGGGCGCCTTGTATGTCGCTGAGCCATACCTACGTGAGAAATGTTTCTTAAGCCAGAAACACATAAACACGTTTAAAACATGTAAGGCAATAAGACGTAAACAGTAAGTAAGTTGGACAATCATATAATAGAGAACATAAGGCAATAATCTTACGTTTTCTACAGTGATTAACTGTTTCATTTATTGCTTATACCTTATTGTCTTGCGTTTTTATATCTGCTATGGGCAGATATATTATACGGATCAATGAAAAGAGATCAATTCAAATTTTTATTTTTAACAACATATTTTAAGGAGAATCAAATTGGTTCCAAACAGTTGTGAAACGTTTAATAACTCCCTTATGAGTATATACAAATTTCTCGTAGTTCGCAAAATGTGACGTTGTTGATTTATTAATACTTTACCTCTGAATGGCAGCTTCGAGAGATCGTGGTAACCCTGATGGCACTGATAGTATTTCGCCTACCGCCGATGTCATGGAACCACCTTCAGGTTTGGGAGCATTTGGATCCTTTGGATTCGCTGCGATCTCCAGTTCGATATCGTCGTCCTCGTAAAACTCTGGTAGCGGCCGACGCTTCGGCCGTTTCAACGTGTTTAACAGTTGCTGAATCTTTGCAGAGACTTTCCAGCGGCCTGTGGTACCAGTGCTATTTTGATCTTCAACCACGTGCGCATAACGATTCACCCGGTCAGCACCAGGTCGCCGCGTTGCCGATTGTTGCTGACTGATCGGGGTACTGCTCGTCACATGAGTAACGTCCGGCGGTTGGATATTACAATAGGCATGTGGCGTGTATTCAGTGATGTCAGTGATGTCGGCGCCAGGCGGCCTCCTAGCCGGCGGTCTGGGCGGAGGTGGAGTGTCGCGAGCGGAACCAGTACTACTGGTATCCGAAAGACCGGTACCTATCATTGATAGTAATTAGTGCATACATTTATTGGAGAATTTATTTCATGTGATCACGTATGCAGGTTTCTTCACATTTTAACGCGCAGTTCAACTATTTTTTCTACTTGTACGTATGAAAGAAAAATAATGTGTATTGATTATTGGCGTATCATCCGGCAGAAATAGTTAAGGTCATGTAATGTTAATGTTTAAGTGGAATCAAATGACGCTTGAATCATATATATTTTTTTCTTTTAACATATATGCACCCCAAGATAGATGAATAAAATTAATTATATTACGCGACACACTAATTATTTACTTCGCTGCATTTAGTGATTTTGTTCGATATTTATAAATAATTCTTAATTTATTTATATTTATTCAATTTATTTATATTTACCTCTATATGTATTTAATTTGGAACAGAATTAAATCATGCGCAATAAGAACATTACTTCTATTTTATTATTTTGTCATTATATGTGACTAATAATAATAATAATTTTACCGGTTGGACCACCTGCGCCTGGACTCTCCTCAGTGACAACGCTATCCTCGTCACTACTGGATTCGCCGCTATTGCATCTCTCTCGATCGGGACTTCTGGCCATCACGGAGGTTCTCTTGGATGGCATTGGTAAGGATGGTTTTGGTCGTCCCTGCATTGCCGCTAAAGCCTGCTGCACTGCCTCCTGGCGTACCTCTAAATATATAAGTGATTACTTAAATGGACACTGGGATAGTGGATGACACGTGCAGATACTTAATGTCTTACTTCCGCATCGTCATTCGTTCATCATCTTCGAATGCTAATTATATGTACGTGTTCATGCGTATTGCGCATCGTACATTTTCTGTCTTGCTTGCGATTTAACGTAATACTCTCGAGAGTAAGTGAATGCGCGCGCGCGCGTGCGCATGTGTGTGTGTGTTGTATATACGTGTACATATAGAGATTTGCGGGATGCAAAGATACAGAGATTTGATTTAAAATAAACTGGAAAGAATACATTAAATTAAAATTATTTTCATTATGAATAAACACTGTGGGCAGTATTCATAGTCAAATCCTTATATTCAAGACCGTCTTAAGAAATCACAAATCAATCAAAAAGCTATAGTGTCTTAAGATATTACTTAAGATAATCTGAAATAAGAACGTCTGAACTATGAATATCGCCCTATGACATATATAATTTTGTCTACCGAAACAATCACAAACACGATGAGATAAATAACTTTTGCATACTGCTTGCAAGATGTACAGATTTTATTCGTTCCTTCTTAATTATATTTCAAGCACATTTTATATGTAAATTGAGATAAAGAATACTATAGTTACCAAAAATAGAATTCATTTATCGTTAACAGTGTTCGATTCATGTATAATATGTATAATATATACGTAAAATTAGAACGGATATTTTCCAAATGGTGTAAACTGTTTAAAATGACACATAATAAAGTAACTGGACTTTATATCTAAGTTATGCAATTATTCTGAATTTTTTTACTGAGTCCAAAAGTAAAACCGCACTCAAAAGAGGAAATATAATTATTGAATATTAAAAGAAACATATGACATTTTCAAATACTTACATAGACACAGTAAAGGTTTTAAAAAGAAGTAATGGTTAAATCAGATTACGTATATACCCAATATGGCTAAGTATGTTTTCCTCTTTTTCGTAAAAATATATTAAAGAAAATGAAAAAATATAAAGTAATCCGATGTTATTTTTACAAGATTATAAATTTATTAACATGTGATATGTTTATTGACATGTAATATCAGTGTTTTTTGTGCAATGTACTCTATTTTCAGTACCTAGATCAATACTTAGATACAGATACAGGTACTCTGGAAAAAAATGTACTGAGATAAAAATACAGGTATACTTTTATTGTAAAATTTCAGAATAAATTACATTTTGATGACAAAATGATGTCTTTAATGTTATTTTGATATCAAAATAACAGCTTGCTTGTTAGATATGGTCTATGTATTTCATATATTCGCACGTAATATTTATTTATACAGGATGTTTCTGTTATAAGGTAATATCTCCCTCTTGTTGTTAATGATACGCGAAAATGCCTATGGAATAAATTGTTTGATTCGAAAGACATGTTTACTGTTGTGTAGTCTCCAACATTAAAAAAAGAATAAAGTTTTTTTTTTAAGTGCGTTTTATTCCCTTAGTGCCCACAACGCTCGTTGAATAATTTTATCTTTGTTGTTCAAATATTAAACAAGGATGCTCGTGAATGTTGCGAATATTATGGGGAATGCAGTCTATAACTCATTTGATTGTTCATGGTTTGCAGATGCACGTTTTAAATATTCATTTGCACACTTTCAGAAAAAAAGTTATTCAAAAAACAATTTTCGGAGGGATAACTTCATACCACTCCAATTGTGAGTAAATTATATTGAAAAAGGATTTGCAAATTACAATGAAATCTGCAGCCAAGAGAAAACGCTATTTATTTAATTTGGTATGGAATTTAACTTGACGCCAATTGTTGATATCAAATTTTTATATGAATAATATCTCGTTAGAGTTAAGTAAATAACAAAAATAATATCACTTGGGTTTATTTTTAGATTTATTTTTTGATAGAATTTAACTTGGCTAGTAGACTGTAACATTTAAATTTTTAATTTGTAAAATATTTTTTTTCGAATATTAATTTTTGATAGAAAATTAAAGCTGCCATTACTTGAATTGGAATAAGATCTTCAATAAGAATATTTTTGAAGGAGAATTAAAATTATTATTACTCGGGAATAATAAAAAAATATGTAACGTATCACTTAGATTTTATTCAAGAAGCATTCTTCGAGCCTTTTTTATCTTTTTTTTTAAAAAAGTAAGTTTGTACTAATATCATGCATTTTGTAGCAATGCGAACGTCTTCCTATAAATTACAAATTTTATAATCTAGATATAAAAAACACCACCTCATTGTCTTATATAATATATTATACCTATGATTATAATTATAAAACGTTTTTTTTTTTGAGAAAATAGCAAGTTGTAGAAAAATAAAAGTATAGTTAAAGGAAATTTTGATACGGCAACATGATGGATAAGGTATCACGTTCTGATATTCACTGTTAGAAAGTGTACGCGTAGCAGCACACCTGGCTTTCTTCCATCATGATACGAATGACATGATATTGATAATTTATATCTTAATCTGACACATTATGAAAAGTATTACATATGAATATTAAAGCAAACTACAAAATAATGTTGACTGTATATTACCTTATTAATTGAAAAATCTTTCGATTTATTAAAAACTGATAAGTCCTATATGACTAAGTCCTGTATGAAAAATAGGCGCATTGAGATTCATCGGTAAAACTGTCAGTTTATGATTTTCCTTACATCAATCGATTCATCTCCTTCTGCGCATAGAAATATTAAAATTCGATTATAAAAACATTGCATCAATCTCTTACTTGCAGATTGCATGTTATTGAAGATTTCTTTCTCATGTAACTTCTTTTACGTATTCAGACGAGCAACATGAATAGTACGAGTATATAAGAGTAATAATATAAGAATTTAAAGGAGATGGCGTAGGAGAAGAGGCCTAAGATAGTAAGAAAAATTTATATAGAATTCTCTTACCATCACAATTCTCTTGATCCATCCCCTCCAAACTCCATTTGTACTATTCCTGTTGCTCGTCAGAAAACTGAGAACCTTGTAATCATCGGATACTCTATTTACTCTTCTTCATCTTGCAAAGAATATTAATTTTTCCAGAAATCGTTAAGATTCGTGATTTATATTTTTTATCTTCCAGAGAATTATTGCAAAATTAATACACAAACTTAAAAAGAAAGTTGTGAAATGTGAATGAAAGAAAGTTGGAGTGAGAAAGATGATTTCTTACAATATCCTATAATTTGCAAGTAAAAAATTGATGCAATATATGCTATATAATGTTTTTATAACCGCACTTTAATATTTTTGTACACAGAATGAGATAAAGCAATTGATGTAAAGAAAAACATAATTGCTTTTCAAAAAATATATAATTTGCAGTATGCAATTGTACATCTTTTTTGAAAAATAACTATGTGCTTTCATTACACCAATTGATTTATTCTATTATTCCATGTATAAAAATATTAAAATATAATGATTAAAGTTAATATTTAACCAGACATTTTTTTATATTTTATGTCAAAAATTTATATGCTAGCATATGTCATCTCACCGCCACCGGAAGAAGGAAGAGCCACTACTACGTGAGAAGAGCCGCTATCACCTTGAAAATCGCTTCATCTGGCAGCCCAGTAGGTGTATGCAGGTTGTATTATTCTGTTATATGGAGTCTACAATAGAAGTCATAGTAGGATCTTAGAAGTGGTAGTAGGATTTTAAGTCGAAAATTGACCAATAATAATCGATTATTCTTCTCATATTCGACTGTGATTGGTTAATTTTCTATGATTTAAGACTCTACGACCGCTGCGATTTCTATTGCAGACCCCGTATTATATATTTCTTTTGTTATTGCTGCCATTTAGAGCACTGTGATTATCGCAACAGAATTACAGAAGCATCATGGGAGGAAGGAACTCTATGTACGATATATATTTTCTTCTGGTGGAGAAGTACCAATACGAAAGATACCAAGAACGAGAACGATAGCCATGGATACAGTCCGCCAAAAAGAAGGACGCTAAATTACGAAGTCGCCAAGCGGAACATCCCTAGCTATTCGGAATTGTCAGAAAGCTGTCCGCATATAAAGGAGTCTCCTTCCAATTTGTAATAAGCGCAAGGATCTGCGACTCGCGAGGACTTACATGATTCGCGTAAGCGATAAGGCCATACGCGTGACATGGCCTTGATTGAGAGGGGGAGGGCCGTGGACCTGCGGAAAAATCCTGTTCGATACTCGTGTTGTGGCCGAGCCAACTATTTGTAAGGGAGCACGTGCGATCTCACATGAGGAAGCAAGTTATCAAGGAACGGATACCGAAGAGAATACCGAAGCGAGAGAATACTTGGAGTCGAGAGATCGGAGAGATCGGGAAGGAGCAAATTCGATGAGACAAGTCACGTTATTTGTAAAGTCGCCGATCGTAAGATTCTTGGCGTCGGGTAGATCGCACATTAAAAACTTTTAAAGATTTCGAGCGGCAAATTTTTCAGCTGTCGTGTAATATAATGATTGCAAGCCATTGCAATCCATGCATGTCATCCGCCCGCCTTTTAGAGAATTGTCTGTTGCCAAATAGAGTTCATCCTTTGCCACAGCCGAATCATATCCTAATGCGTAATTATATGTTGAGATAATTTTGTTTCACAGCCTAAAAGTCATTTTCAAATCTCCGCGCAAAGAAATATTCAGCGTCGCGTAGCTATTATCTTTTTGCGTCATATTGTCCTTTGTGATCATACGAGCTTTTGCGTACTGACGATACATTCTTAGTGGTAAAGTATTTGTGTCACATTTATTCGCCTTTAGTTCGGCAATAGTAAGAATTCTAGTAACATCGAAATCTTGTGATCTTGCTTAATTGGCGCGTACATAATCGGATTGTTTTCGTTGCGGATGCCGAATTTCGAAAGAAATGTCTGGCTCGAAGATTGTACTTTATAAATATCCTCTATAATTTAACGTTGACAGAATATATTTATTACAATATTTTCTTTGTTAACTTACTGCCGTTCTTTAAGCCTATTTCTTTCATCCTCTGACATTCTTCCGTCTGTAATGAACCACCCTCTCTACCATCACGAATCTATCTCTCGTTATTGAGAGTGAATATTGCGAATTAATCGAAAATTAACGAAAGAGTGGCACCCTCTCTCATACCTGACGCCCAACTCACATTTAGAAAGCACTTATAGCAACTTGTTAAAGATCCGCTTAATTAATTCTGGAAGTAGTGTGATTCTGAAAATCTAGTGGAGGACGCACAACAAACAAAGTTGTGCCATTACTCGCGAGTACGGTTACAGTATCTACATACATACTGTTACAGGACGTTTTGCAACAAGGATACAATACAGCGAATTATCTCATCCATATTTAACGTTAGTTTAACGTTGGTAAATGACAAAGATGTAATGTTCATTGCATTACACTGTGCTCTTGACGCAAAATGTCCATAATTTCACTTATCATACAGAGTCTGGTCATTCGGGGGATTCCACATGATTGATATAAGACGCTGCAATCGCATATTTTCCTTTGATTGACGATAATGACAATAACGATGTTCCTTATAATCTAGACACTTAATTTTTGGATAGCAAACACTTGGACATTCAGTTCATTAATGGCAAACGCCTAGATATCTACCTCGACGGCGAACATGTAGACAACAACCTAGATATTTAATTCCTCGACGATGATCTTGATATTTCATTTTGAATAATTTACGCTGCATACATCGCAGCCATCATGTGCAGTTATGATCATGTGCAATGCTGATTTGCTGGTTAGATAGATAACATAAAGTCAAAAGCCATCTGTTATTGGAAAAAAAAAACGAAAAAAACGTACATTTCTCTTCTGGTCTGGATGAACATGACACGCGCTCCCCGAACGCACTTCTGATCTTTGCAGAATGTAGAAAGTGCAAAGTGCAGAGAATGGCTATATTCGACATTGGCAGTGTTTCTGTACGCACCCGACCATGCTCGACGGCGCCTGCCTTTTAGTGCCAAAAATTCCTGCCGTTCTGCTCTGGACGACGACGATGTTAATAATGATGTTTCTTAAAATGATGATAAAATTCAAAGATTCAGAGATTTGCATCGCAATATCTCCGTTCGTACAGTAGTAGAAAAAAAAGCACTTTTTTCAAGTGAATCGAATAAAAATTGTAGAAATTATGATGTACGCCGTTACGCCGAAAAAATGTCTTGAGAAAACACGCGTTTAACGTTTTTCAATACCGATGTTTCGTATATAAAATTAAAAAATGTACAAATTACCTTTAGTCTGCAATGCCTGCGCCATATTGCTGTCCTTCAACATTGATATAAACCTCTTCAATCTCTTTCCGGTTTCATTTTAAAGCTCTGTGAGCCTTTTTTGCCGCTTCGGTCAAGGAGCGCTCCGCTACTTTGATGCATTGAGCGTCCGCTTTCACGCAGAAGTTATAACAGTTACAGCCTATAGGCATCTGCTAGCACGTGTAATACTAGTTTTGCAGCCTTTCTTTGTGGTATACACTATTCTTTTATCGCCTTTCATTACAATAAATATATTTTCAAACGTGATAACGGATTTTCCAACACGAATCATCAAGCGCCGTTTGACACATCTATTTACACTGAAAAACAGCTGTGTACTAACGCTACTCGAGTTATATAACGGTCGAAATTTCTATTGATATCTATAATTACCTACGGAAATCTATTGCTACTGTTTTTTTCATATCTGAGGCAGTTCCGAACTTTTGGAGCAGCGCACGGCACGCCGATCGTAAAGGTACGCGTCTCAAAAAATCAGTTGTGACTTTGTAAATATTTCGAATTTTCCATTCCAATTACTGGGATTATATTTTTACATGTATAACCTATTTCATTTAAGTGAAAAAAATTTCCATTTTTTCAAAGTTTCAAAATGATATTAACCCCTTAAATATTTGCTATAGGATTGTCAATCACAAAATCATAAGACCTTACTTTTTTAAAAATTCATTAAATAATACCTTTATGAATTCAGCATTCTTTTAAAAATCTAAGTTTTCAATTTAAAAAATGTTAGTATTTTATTTGTAGTTGAGTGTAGTAACATCGTTTTCGTTTATACTTCCATAACTACAAACAAAAGAAAAATCACTACAAACAACTACAAACCTGAAAAGAATGTCGCAAGTGGATTTGAGATATCTCAAAGTTGCATTTTTAGCTTGTAGTTAATTTATTGTAACCCTTATGGTTCAACTACAAAAAAATCAGAAAATCACTATAAACAACTATTAACAATTCTGAATCAATATACTATATAATTGGCATTTTTTTGTTTATCTGAAAATCGGATGATTTATTTTTTCAAAATTTAATATTTTTTAATATATGGAACTACAAACAAAAATAATGTTACTACAATCAACTATAAAACAAAATTTTTTTTGAAAATTTAGATTTTTAAAAGTCAAGTGCCAAATTCGCAAAGATTTAAATGCATGTGAGTATGAACCATCGATGAACCAGTTAAATATTTTTATTATTATACGTGATGTCGCACCATTTGTGGTGAAAAAATTATAAGAATGACTTAATAAACATTATATTTTTAATAAATTTTCGTTATTTGATCCAATATTTTGAAGTGTAATTTAATATTCGATTTTCAGATAGTCCAATGATGAATAACCGGTCTATCCATAGGCAACGTAACCCAATAATGTTAAAATATATTTAAAAAATTATATTAAAAATAAAGTGATAAATGTCGTTCTAGTCTGACAAGATGAATGAATTTTTTTTCAAAGATAATATCTGAAAGTAAAAAGTTTTCGAAAGTATATGCACTATATAATTTGTTTTTCGGCGTACTTACCCTAAAAATATAATTGTTACGAATTAATTAGCCTAAGGGGCCCATTGATGGCGTACTTACCCTAAATGTTTACCTTTATATGCTAATTTCCAAATGACTTTTTCCTTCATGTTAACCTTGAACTTCAAGGAAGTAAATATCAAGGATAGTTATTTGAAGATTGGAAGATAAAGGTAAACATTTACGGAAGTGTATTTGTTAAAGCTGCTCAAACAGAATTGAATGATTTTTTTCGAACAATAGAAATGATACGATAGAAATGGAGCTGATAAATTACCAATACACATTTCCTACTTGAATGGTCCTTGTATATCTAGTGAGAGATGTACTCACCGGAATGGTAACGGCTCTCATTGCGTGTCAGTCTGCGATTACCGCGTCTAGCTGCCGCCGCCGCTGCCGCTGCCGCTGCCGCAGTAGCAGAATTCGAGTTCCCAACGTTCCCTGTGGAGCCGCCAGAACTCGCGGGACTGGCGATTCCTCCAGGCGCTAGTCGACCGCCTGCATGCAACATAACAACAACAACAACGACACATAGACAGAAAAAGGACACTGAGAGCTCGACTGCGAGGCGCAAAAGTTATCATCATTGTACTTCGAACACTGGTATCTAACTTTGAAACGTTGGGAGTTAGTACATCTTTTATCTACTTGCTGTTGTTAATCGCAAATCAATCCCAATGAGTTTCTAAATCCAACAAAAAATTAGTTGAAAGAAACGATTCCAACCGTTTCTACGAAACGTTAATCTTTACAGGACGATCATCCACTATAGTGGTATTATTTTATTTTTCATGTTGTAAGAGCGTAATTTTTATGCCATTTAATCAAAATCCTAATATTTAAAAAATTGAAAAAGCAAAATATAAATCAACATATAAAATCTCCCTGTAAAACTATCCTATGTATCACAAAATATAACAAATTCTAATCGTATAAAAAATTGAGAGACCCATTTGGGATCTCTCAATTTATCAAATAATTTTATCAATCGAATTTTTAGTATTTCTGTACACAAATCTTTTGTTAAATAATTTTGTTAATCGAATTTATCATAAATAAATAAGAAGTGGATTGTGTCCTTCAAGGTTAAAAAAACAATGAGAGAAGAATGTTCATCATGCTTACGATCCATATGTGATAAACACAAACTCTATTTGTGTATTGAGATTGTGATGGCGAAGAATAATGTTTTCTATGTATTTTTTGTATTTTACGTTTTTCATTTATATTTACTCCTTTAGTATATTATTATAATAATATTTACAGTAATAATTTAACCTAGTAATAAATTAAACCAATAATAAATAGCCTTTTATCTGAATTTAACATTTTTTTTACATCTAAAAAATCTAAATAATACTATTGATAAGTGGTAACACTTCAGAAATGATTCGAGTCATTTTAATCCAGGGTAACCATCGTGTGACTTTTTTGAAGTGTGACCATGAAGGGTTAAAAATCTCTATCGATAGTTGAAGTTTCAAACCTCCAGTAGATTTCAGGTCCTGAAGCCGTCCTTCTGAAGCCAGAAAGATTCTGAAATCTAGCGTGAAAGTTCCGAGTGATGCTCGGATTATTTTGATGATCATGAAGAATTAAATCACATTGCTGTTTTTTTAATGTATATCATCTCTAAATAGGGAGGTTCGAATGAGGTAGTGCACGACGCTGGTTCCAGTTAGCATCGCATAGTCTCTCCTACTCAATTCCTACTCTCACTTCCATGAAACGTAATAGAAAGTTACGCGGGTGAATCTGAGTAACTCAGCTAGAGACCATTGGGCGACCATCCTCAGGAAAACAGGGCTAATGAGGAAGAGAAAAGTGGCCCTCAAATGTAAAAGGAGTTGAGCTAGGGGCTAGCAATTTATTCTAATAAAAAAACATATATTATGAAAGCTCAAGGAAATGGAACCGGACGAACCCTAAAATAATGATAAGGCAACCGAAGTAAGCATATAAGAATTAGAACGTGGAACACCCGTATACTGTAGGTCAGGAGTATTGAGGATGCTCATTGAAACACTAGATAACTATAGGATGTACCTACTGAATTGCACTGTAAGAAATGTGATAGATAGGACAAGGAACAAGAGACGGAAGTTAATTTTATTTTTATTCTATAGTTTTTATCTATAGTTTTACATTACATACAACATTACATATATGATTGGTAATAAATATCAATAAGATTAAATATATACGTGTTCCTCGGCCAAAGCTAAACCAATTACAAATGGAAGAGAAATAGAATTGATTAGTAAATTTATTTATCTTGGATCAATGGTAGAAGCATCAAATGAAATTATGGCAGAAATGAAGCAGCGGAAATCCTGCTAATTAATAAGAAAGATTTTGGACTGGCTTCACAACTCAAATCTCAATACAAAGTGTAAGCTGTACAAAATTCTAATGTCATACTGACATATAATGCGGAGATATGGACACTTACAAAGAAATGAAGAATTACTGGGATGTTTCAAACATAAAGTACTACATAGAATATATGGCACGGTTGTGGATAGTGAAGATGGAGGAAGCGGTATAATCATGAATTATATTAACTATACAACGACAGTAATATTGTGAGGAGGATAAAAATCAACCGTCTGAGTTAGATGGGACATATGATCAAGATGGACTCAAGAAATCTCATGCACATATCAATACTACAATAACCAATGGAACAACGACGCAAAGGAAAATTGTATTTCATGGATGACATGGAGGATTTGAGAAGGATAGAAATGAGGGAATACAGAACAAAAGCGCTGAATAAGGACGAATGGAAAAATATTCTAAAGCAGGTCGGCATAAAGAGCTGTAAAGTTAAAATAATGATGATCTTTAAATAGAGTGGTTCTTATTTTTTGATTTTTCAAATTCCTCCCGCCTTATCCCCTAAAATTGTTCCACAAAAAAATAATTTCTGTAAAAGTTTAATTCAACCCAATATCGGCAATTCGGTGCCCCCTACTCGTTAAACATTTGAGTTCCATTATACTGGTTTTTATAGTGTCTTTTCCATAAAAATCGATCTATAGGACTTCCATTTTTTTAAACATGTCTTGTTTTTTTTTTGAGATCTCATACATCTCATTTAAACAATTAGGTAAATTGTTAATGTCTGAAAAATAAAAAAAGTTATTAAATTTTTACATATTCAAGCTAAAAAATTGATCTATGGGCTAATATTAGTAATATGTTTGAGAGCAAAAATTAGTTTAAAATAGGATAAATTCTCTGTATAAGAATTGCTCTGAAATTGAAAACCGTTTCCCCGAACCCTTTGAGATATAAAGGAAAAGGAAAACGGGTACAAACGATTTTCTTTCAAATGGTTATAAAAGCGAAATTAAAAATTTTATAGTTGCACACTGATCATTTCTTATTTTTCATTTCTTTTTTTATTCTTTGACATAGAAACGAAATAACGATCGGTACAAATAGATAAAAAAAGAAATATAAACGCGTTATGGTATCATTTTTATTTTTAATGAAGTTGGGCGCCAGGTTCACGACGGTCTAAAGCTGTCATGTCGTGATAACATTTGCTTGATATAAAAGTTATAATCTGTATTTATGAAATAGCAATACACAGATTAGTTTGCACAAAGAAATCGTTAAGTTCTTAGAATTGGACTTAAATATTTAATTAAAATACTATCGTTATACAAAAATTTATGTTGTGCGTGAAATATTGATATACATTTTTAATCTTCTATTGCACAGTATTTCTAAATTCGGAGTACTTCCTAAATGAAAATGACATTTCGAGTTACACGCTATTAGGAGATTTTTTTTTTTCTAATAAGAGATATTTTTCTCAGTATATTCGCTCAAGATATGAAATTCACAAGGTAATAATAAATATAACGATTCAATGGAGGTATCACTCTTATCGAACACGTGGTACTTTTTTTTTGGAGAAATAAGGCTTCTTGTGCGTATCTCATGTACGTCTCAACATTTCAAATGTACCCCCAGCATTTCAACTATTTTTCAACAACAATCGACAACAGAGCTATATCACATATCATGGAATATATTATAATCAGTTCCAAGACGATCATATGAATGAAGCACTGATATCAAGGCCAGTATTCAGATGTTATATTCAAGATCATCTTAAATACAGTCTCACGAACCAATCAGAAACATATTAACATCTTAAGATATTACTTACGATAGTCTTGAAATAAGAATGAACTATGAATACTGCTCTAAAGTCTCGAATGGGTAACCGTAAATTTTTTCTGCTCACAATGAATAACTTCTGATTTCGAGATAACATTTTCCTTCTTATATTTGTGGTACTTATGTCTCTCATAATTTACGTAGGTTTTTTTATTTCGACATATAAATAGGTATCTCTAATTTTTGGCGAAAAACAAGATTAAGATATGTAATATGTCAATAACATATAAATCATTTATGAAAGTAAATCGTGTAAGTCCTTAACTTAAGTAAAACAAACATGTTTAGGATTCCCTTAAAGCAAAAAAAAAACTGTATTAAATTTCATAGGATAGGAGAAACACAATCTATAGAAATTAATGCCTTAAACGATCTAACTGAATCTTAAATGTTTGTATAATTCTGTGTGAATTTATATAGTACGTATGTATGTTTTAAAATGCACGCCGAAATGATTTTTTGGTCTTGAACACAAATTCTACTAAACTACACAGTAATATTACAAGTTAAATTGACTAGCAATTTAACAATTTGACATTCTTTATGTATCTTAAAACACTCTTAATAATGCTGAATGACATAGTAAAATAATTAATTCTTATTGCAAAAAATATTACCTCGGTCGGGAATCGAATCCAGATCTCTGATATTCCGTGCGAGCGTCCGAAGCCGTAATTATTTACAGATCTTAATTCAACATTATTAAGATCGTTTTAAGATGCGTAAAGGGCATCAAATTGTTAAATTGCTAATCAATTTAACTCGTGATACTGCGATAGTTTACGCGAGTTTGCGTTTCAAGACCGAAAAATCGCGCATTTTAAAAGACTACATACGTAGTATATAAAGTCACACAGAATTATACAAACATTTAAGATCCAGTTAAATCGGTTAAGCCATTTATTTCAATTGGTTGTGTCAAATAAACTTGTTTTTAAATTCTCTTTTCAATATTTTTGCAATTTAAAAATTAAAAATTAACTTTTATTGAATATTAATTTATATATAAAAAACATTTTCCATTTATTTGTTCAACTGTATTTTGTCCAGTTTTACTGGACAAAAATACTACAAAAATATTATTTAAACTGCGACAACCTTATCGCAGACATTTTAAAGCTTCATGCTATTTGGGATATAAAGTCGCCAACGATATTTCGCGCATGCATAGTACGCCGAATAATTCGCCAGTCACCCGCTGATTCATTTGCTACAGAGAGTTTTTAGACATTGCTGTTAAAATCGCTTGATGACAGAGTTAAAATAAGATATGTTCAACTTTGTCACAGCGATTATTAAACACTGCAACTTTAATTTGAATAAGAAAGAAGCGCTTAGAAGCTTTTGCTACTGAATCCGCTGATAAATTAAGAAGCTTGCTAAAAGTGTATAAAAACAGCGCTGTAAAATTGCCGTAAAAAAAATATCGTAAAGCATCGTAAAAAAAATACCTCTTGTTAGTGCGTAATTCGAAATCATTTAGAAATTTGTACTTCGAATTTAGAGGCACAGCCTCGTGTTGACAAATAAATTAGCGGACGATTGATCAATAATTCGGCATATTGCACTTACGTAATTGACTATTTCTATTAAATTATTTCCAAAACATTTATAATTTATACTGTTTACCAATGCGTAAATGGTTTAATATTGTCGACGATTATTGTTGACGATTTTGTCAGCCAAAAATTTACTCTGAGAACAAAAGTCTGACGATAAAAGAAGCAAATATCAAAAGCAGCATGTAAATCCTATCTGTAGCTGACTTCTTACACAATTCATTATTTTGCGGTCCTGCTATAATGATTTACTTTATCTAAAAAATTAATCATAAGCACAATATTTCGCTTAAATCGCACGAAGAAATTACATAATAGAATTTCTCGTTATCTGATTTAGCAATAGCAGCTAAAAAACTATTGCTTATAGTTCGCGTTCACGACAATAGCAGATGCATGTATATAACGAGCGAATAACGCGGAAGCACTTCTTCCGTGTGCAGATACAGTTAAACTGCAGCGATTCTACCGATCGCAGCTGGACGCAAAGGCGCGCTCGTATACCTATACGGGACGACTCCATATTGGAAACATACGAATTCTCGAATATTATATATTTATTATCTACCAAATTCTATTAGATTTTGCGTTAGTATAAAGAGATTCCGAAACAATAAAGAATATAAAATAATAATGAAATTTATATTTATGTACTTAAGGGATTATAGAACTTTTAGAAATTAAAAAAAATGGAAATTCTTTTCATTTTTTCACTAATTTAAAGTCACAAAAATGAATATAGATTAGTTGTTGTAGGTAAATATTTAAAAAATTATGAACCATTAAAAATTGCAAAATTTACAGTTCGTCTTTAAACGCGATTTTTAACAAATATTATTTTAGAAATGATAGTCATTTAAGTATGTTTTAATTGATTAATTTGGAATTTTATAAAATAACATTTGTAATAACATTCCCACATTGGAAATATTATAACAAGAAAAAATTAAAAACAGCTTCTCGAAGGCTTTTCTTTTTAATTTTTTTTTCAAGTTGTGTGTAACAAAAAGAACAAAATATTTTTAAAAAATACAATTTCCATGGTAACCATGTTGAGTGTCGTGAAAAATAAAACTTTTTAATTCCCTTCGTGAATCGGAAATAAGAAGTATATAAAATGTAAAAAAGTCGATTTTTTATATTAGATAATTTATCAAAATTAAAATCTTGATCATCATGCAAATGCGCAGACTGCACCCAGGAAAAAAGTTCCATATATAATTATATAAAATTATATAAATGTATATAATATATGATTATACATATATATATATATATAATATTATATATAATTATATGTAATTATACATAAAAAATTTTTTTCGAGAATGTTTAAATAAACTTCTGAAATTATTTTTATATTTTTGTTATAATTTCACATTAATTTCATTATTAAAATGGGAAAAAGATCGTGAAAGAATTAAATTAATAGGCAATGGGGTGCATCGCGAAGAAAGAACGCGTTCACGGAATGCAGCTTGCGCGGACCAGCAAATAACGTATGAAAACGATGCAATTCTATATCTCCAGTAATTTGCGACGATAAGACAAAGTCTCGCGTAAACAATTGCGACAATTGTAGTAGTAACGATTGGCGAACTCGGATATGATTCGCATTAAGCCCGATCTATGTCATTTGCAAAGTTTTTGAATCCCCCCCCCCCTCTCTCTCTCTCAACATAAAGTGCGTAAAAATCATTCTACGATCGTACATACTTTGAAAAATACCTGTGAAAATTGTAGCCATTTTGGACGCTTAATTGTTTGACAGTCATTTGTGTCAGTCGATGTCAATGTTTTTGTAAAAATGGAAAAAATTGAAATATCGAATATCGCGCCGTGATTGTTGCATTTGAAAGGCAATGCTTGCGCAAATTAAAGCCGAGTTGGACGCTATTTAGGGGAACTCTGTCTCATCATTTGTCACCGTGAAAAAACGGGAAGATTTTAAACATGCTCGTACCAGTTCAGCTGATAATGAACGTTCGGGACGGCCAACAACTACAATCACCACCGATAACATCGAAAAAGTTCACCAAATGGACAACTATTGAATCAAGATTAGAAAGATAGCAAAGTCTGTGAGCATATCGAAAGAATGTGTTTATCATATATTGACTGAAGAATTAGGCATGCGTAAGCTAACCCCGCGTTGAATGCCGCGCTTGCTCACTGTGGATCAAAAACACATTCGAATGAACATTTCCAAGGCTCTATTGGAGTGATTTAAGCAAAACGAGTCGGAATTTTTGTGTCGATTAATAAATGTTTATGAAACGTGGATCTACCACTTCACTCCTGAGACAAAGGAACAGCCAAACAGTGGATTGCGAAGGGTGAACCTGTTTCGAAGAAGGCGGCTATCTTGAAAAAGATAATACAATAACGAGGTACTACGCATTATTAATTGATAAGCTCTGAAGGCAGAAATTGTGAAAAAAATGGATGCATTTGAAGAAAAAGAAAGTGCTGTTCCATCAAGGTAACGCATCGTCTCACACTTCTACGGTCGCTATAGTAAAAATTCACGAATTGCGATTCGAATTGATTGATCACCCACCGTATTCACCAGATCTGGTCCCCAGCAACTTTTTTTTGTTAAGTTTAAAGTTTGGCTCGAAGGATATAATTTATAAATAAATTTATAAATAAATTTTCATCGAATGAGCAGGTCATCGCATTCGTAAAAGCCTATTTTGCAGAGTAAGAGAGTACGCTAACTGTATTTGAATGGGTTAAAAGAGGAAGGAGGTAGGAACATCGCTGAGAAAAATGTATCAACTTAAAAGAAGACTACGTTGAAAAATAAAACTTTTTAAATTTGACCAAAAAAAAAATACTTGTTTCTATATTAGGCTCAAAACTTTTCAAACGACCCTTATATAAGACGCAGAACGCAAGTCACACATCGCAAGTAAAACGTATTTCAGATTGTAATAGATCGTAGGTTGCAATACGATAGAACGCAGGACGCGAAAATTGGAGTTCACCTAATTTTCTGCGTCTTGTGTTCCCAGACAGCACAATGATATTTTAAAAATGCATATTGGACATATTAGACATTTCGTATGTATTTTAAACATCTGAATTAGAGCCTCGAATATTTTTAGGATGTTTTAAAGACATACAGTATTATTCTTTTGGACATCTCAAAAACATCTTTTTTACAATGTACTAAAATTGAACTTATTTCAAATATTGTGAATTCTGGCAGATAAAGGAGATAGTCTGCTCACCAAGCAATTGAATGAGACTGGAATTTTGAATTCAATTAATTATATCTAGTATCTATTAACTATATCTCTTCAATTGTATCTAGTAAAGTTTAATAATAGTTTAATTGTATAAGTAAAGAAAGAAGACAGCTACTATTTTATTTGTTTAAATTTATACAAGTAGGTAAGTATACTTAGGGTCCCTTTACGTAGAGTAATGATGTCTCTGGCAAATGCCTAGACATCTTTTGATAGAGATGCCCATACAATGACGCCACCAATATAACGAGAATGCACATACATTCACACCAAACACACACATACACACATTTCGGCATATACATATATTTTATATCTATATGCGCCATTTTATGGGCATTATTAAACTGTACAGGGATTTTAAATATACTTAGGCTGTGTGTTCCGATATATACTCTGCTAACAATGAAAATCTATAGTATACATATTTTGAACTATAGATTTTCAATACTAGTAGTATATCAGAACATGACTTTAGTGTTAATTGTTTTTATGTAATTTTAACTTATTTATATCCAATATGCAATTTATATTTTATTTAAAATATTGATATTATTATTATTATATAATTAAAACATAAGTATTTAAAAAGCATTAAAAATTAAATTTCTGTAGTATTAAAAGCAAAAATTTTTGATTAAAAAAGGTAAGAAATTTAATGTACGAGGGACAATCAAATATTAAGCTTCCTATTGTAGTGAAAGAAAATAAAAAAATAAAACAATTATACCACTTTTTTATTTTATTAATATGATTCCCAAGTCACTTCTCAATATAGTCACTATTGACATTTAAGCACTTTTCATAACCATGACATCAGTTTTTTTTTTATACCAATGTATTATAAGAATATTACCAATGTAATTATAAGAAAATGTGTCCATGGAGCAGCCATAATTTCACTTCAACATTGACTTCATTCTAAATCACATTATGATCACAGATCTTCTTTTAAATGCTATTTCATAATAACTATTCTACAATGGAAAATTTAGAGGTGCAAATACATAAGATAGACATTTAAAACATCCAAATGTTAATATTCTTAGTATATGGAATAACATACATTTTAAAAATATTCATTATCCATGAACGTTCGTACTAAATAAAAACCAGATTTGAACATCCAATGAACATTGTGTGTTATCTGGGTTCTGTGTCCTGCAATCTATTATAATTAAAATACGTTAAATTAGTTTCTAATCATACAACCTACGATTCGCGTTCTGTGTCTTATGTAAGATGGAGTTTTACACCTCGCATCTGCGATGCGGAAATACTGATCACTGTTGAAATTTGTTCCCATACGATTTTTATAGAGTACAAAATAAACTCATTTGAAGTGGCGAACGTCCTGTAAATTAAATAGAAGTAATATCTCACGAAGCTGCGCATTATTCTTTTTGTTAAATGCAATTTTCTCTTGATTCTCTCAATCCGCGTTCTGTGCGTCTCGCATGACGCAACCAAGAGCAATTATACGTTGCAGTTATAAGATGCAGAATGTTAAAGTGACGCGTGCCGCGAAGATTGCGTCTTGTCCCTTCCTTTTATACAGATTGCATTTACTATTGTGTATACAATGAAGCACGTGTTTCTTGAGAATCAGAACGTGATTGATATTGCAAACTCATTTCGTCCCAATGATGCAACATTGCGACGAGAGAGATAAGTATCACCTAATTGTAAAATAAAAAGATTTACATTTTTTTCTTGTAGATCAAATGTTACAAGCTATAATTAATAGGACTTCATCAAGAAAAAAGCGCTTAAAAAGAAGCGCTTTTAACAAAATATTGAAATCTTTATCTACATATCTTGCTTTGAAAAATGTAATACTTAATGCGAAATATATAGTATGACTGAATATGTAGAGCGATAATATTTTCACTTCGCTGACTTTTCCGCTTCGTACCGTATATTGCGAATAATGCGATGATATCTCCCGCTGTTTACTTGCAAGAATTTTAATGAATTCTAGAAAAGCGAAACACTTACCTATCTGCTTCGAAGCGTATTGCTGAAGTAGACGCGTCCGTTTCTTTTCATAACCCTTTTGTGTAATATCTCCTGCAACAGCGGAAAACAACTTAATTGATAACTTAACCCAAGAAATAATTTATAGCCACGCATTTAATATTATTTCAGATCATCTTATAATATCGCGAGTAACGTCAAACCATAGTTGCAGTTTATAAAGTAGGATATTAATTTTATTGAATTGTTCTCTAGAAAACATTCTATTATTATTTCCGTTATGGCATTTGTTTATTTAAATAAAAATAATTAAAAATGATACCTATTTACACTAGGAACAAGAATATAAATAAAACTAAAGATGGGATAGTAGGAGCAATATACAGGATGTCTCAGAATAACAAGATTCTCTTATGAGCGAATTAAACTGAAAATGAAAAAGTTATCTAACATTTTGCAATTTTCGCAATAGAAACGATGCAATAGAAATAACGAGATATTAATTTCTAAAGATCGGCGAATAGCAAGGCTACTGTTAAATACAACCGCAGAGGGAGATAAGACTACTCACTCTCGTAGATAACTAAACGCGCAGAGAATTGTTTACTATAAGCAGCAGTGAACATGTCGGCAAAGCTTTTCAAGCCTGTTGAATGGATGCGGGACAGAGAGATTCTAGGATTTCTTTGTTCTGCAGCCAATCAATAGGCTTAAAAAATTCGTACGACACTGAAATATCAGTATTAAATGAACCGTTTTTTTCGCATATGTGTATTATACGAAGATTCTAACGAAATTTAGTGTGTAACAGAGAGATACTATATCTACAGTTTTGGCCGTTGGCGGGATCTTGTTGCAACATATTAATTATAAAAAATGATAGAAAAATATTTTATTTTCGTTATGCTAGAAAAAATTGTTTCGTTTAATATTAATATTTGAATTATTGTTTTATTAATTATTTACATTATTGTAATTATTTGCTCACCTAATTTCTATTTTTATAAAATGTGTTATTTGTATGTAATCTATTATTATATATCTGGTAAACAATTTTTCAAATGTATATTTTAAAATGTATATTTTAGGTTACACCTCTCTGATTTGAATGTCTTTAAACTATGTTGTAGGAAAGAGCTGCGTCCTGAGTGATTCTTCTCCACAAGAATTAAGTGAAGAATGGCATTGGTTTAGGAGATATGATAAATTAAAAATATGCAAGGGATAACATTGCTTCACTTCACGTAAAAACTTAAACGTCCCTAAGCAGAGAGGAGATGGGATAGAACTTCGTTTTGCATGGAAGATCGAAAATTCACGTAAAACGATACAATCACGCAAAGCAAGATCTACTCCCCCTCCCCTCCCCCTGCCAAAAAGCGTACAACTTTCCACGCGAAAATAATAAAATGAACATCTTTATACAAATTTTATTATGAAACTTTTATTTGTTACATCGTCTAAATGAATGCTGTCCACCACTTAATTCTTATGGAAAATCACTTAGGACATTCTCCCCTATAATATATCTGAAGGACATTCAAATTGGTGATGTGTGTAACCTAAAATATACATTTACCATATAATTTTATATAATGGTGTCTAACTCATATAATTATATATAAATATGTGTATTTCTTATTTTTCGATGTTTCGAATTCTTTCTGTTTCACCTCCTAGAATGGTTCTAATCCACAAAAAAGTAATTTCTGTAAAATTTAGCGCGATCAGATATTGGTAACTTATATCCCTGATACAGTAATTGTAATTATAAAAAGTAACGATAAAAATAAGAGTGTTACTCATTTCCCATCCTTGAATATACATTAACGATTCATATAGAAAATGTCTTAAAATGTTGGGATGCCCTTTCGCTAAGATTCTATGGAACATTCTAAGATAAAAATCTTTCATATAAAAAAGTCCAGACTACAATAGTTTTCAAATTATAAACGATTAAAATTGGTAGTGTCTGAAAATGGCGAGGGATGAATATCGCGCCTTGTACATTAACTCGTTTGTTAAATATTAATATAATTGAGACAATGATGGCAAAATGTTTAACTGCTGAAATTCAGTTTCTTATTGTAAAACATTAATAGTTTTATAAGTTAATAACGTTTTATAATAGGAAACCAAATTTTAACAGTTAGGCAATTTTGCATACAATGATAAAGCATTTCAATTTTACATACAATGATAAAGAGATTTCACTTTTAAACTTCACATGTAATTGTTTAATTTAAATTACATTATTAGGATTAATGTCAGCTTTTATTACGGAATATCAATCATTACGTATAGTACGAAATATTTTTATATAATTTCTTACATGATAATTGATATTCTCGCCCACATCTCCACTCTCTTTCCTTCATCCCTCTTCCCCATCTTAAAAAATAATAACATATAAAAGGAATCACTGGAAGAAACAGTATCAGATTGCTCCTCGTTCTAATGAACGAACTAATAAACTGCAATGTTCACGAAACGTTGGCATTCGGACACGAATGGATTTGGACTCGGAAATAACCCGCGAAACGCATAATTTCCGTGAATTATAAAAATTTATTAATGTCCATATATTCAGGTCAAGAGAAAAAGATGCATTTAATAAAATTATATTTCTAACTTGCTAACTCCTACATTTAACAATCTTAAAGAAAATAGTATAATAAACCTTATTAAAATACGGTTGTTAATTTATAATTATTATTTTCTCTGTTATATATATACTTTCCATAAGATTATTTAAAGTAGAAGTTATATTAGAAGTATAATTTTCTATTAGTTAGATTTGAATTATATATCATTTTTTATTGTAATAAAAATCACAGCGTGTTTCGCGCGCGCCATTTAAATTAATTTTTATCTTTTTACTTATTAAAAATAAATTTCATCGATAATCTTCTATACAAATCACTTGCTAATTCTACGATGACGAAGTAAGCGCAGAGAAAGAACCAATCAGCATCGCAGAAAAGCGACAAAAATTTACTGACGCGAAAATAATTTATTTTTTCAACACATTCCCGCAAGAAAAACACAGCAAATGAGAGATAAGGGGACTCATATAAAGCATCCTAGAGGAGTCTAAAAACTGTAACTTTCACATGATGGACTCTAACAATTATGAACGAATCCGTAGGTTACAGGTGTACAAATCCATGAATATTGTCATATCCGATCTGCCATTTTAAATTTTGTAATTCTTGAGGTCGATCACTTTTTCCCTGGGGCGGAAACGTGAAAAGTGAAAAGTTTCACGTGAATTCAATAATCATGTATGATTCCATGAGATCGTATAACTCTCCAAACTGTGAAAATGTAAAATTGTTCACGTGAACTTTTCCGTCTTATCTTGAAACGAATGAAAAGCAGAAAATCTAGGGAATTAATAAATGTACTTCGGAATTAGAAGTGTAATCTGTCCGTTGCCGAGACTGTAGATAAGAAGAAAAAAAATAAGATTGTTAATATTATATTGATGGAAGAAAAATTATACATGTATGTGCATATATAAAAATAATGTCAGGGTAAACTACATAATCGCTATGCATGAAAAGTTACACATGAAATCTCGACGAGTGAAAAGTAAAAAGTGAAATGTGGAAAATGAAATGTACACAAATACGTGTCCAGCGAGCCAAAAAAACTTACAAAAAAATATAAGTCAATATGTATTAATCAGAGAGTTGCCACAGAAAATGAATTTTGAAATTCCCTAACTTTTCTATTTAACTATAAATGTATAATATTTGATTATAAACGTTAGGTATAATATTTAAAAAATTACAACAACTACTTGGAATAGAAGTAGTTTAAGAAAATTGTGAGCAAATTCCAGACTTTTTTACTCTTTCCCCTGACTTTTCTCGATTTTATCTGTGATAATCCTGACTACTTTTGCATTTTGGCCCGCTCTATCTGATCTCACCGTTTTTAATTTTCAAAATTTGAGATTGCATTCAAAATCAGCAGCTCTAACAATCTCTCAATATCAAATTTTCGAATATATCGAATACTTTGAATAAATCGGAATACTTTCAGCATTTTCGTCCGTCATTTTGAATCTGCCAAGAAAGATCTAATTTTTTTTAATTCAACAAATAATATCTATAAATAATTTATTAAAGATACAAACATACTTTTTTTTGTACAAATATCAAAATTTAATAATTATAAAGGATTATTCAATTATTCAATCTTAAAATGTTATTTTATCTTAAATATAAATACAACATAAAGACTAGCGACAAATATTATTCAACTACTCACAATTTCAATATATTATTTTATTTTAAATGTGTAGGTACAATATAAACTAAAGAGAAATACGGTTTACCCAACTTTCTCTATTTTTACAAATTTATCAGCAACATAACCCACAAATATATTGTTAATTTAATATTGTACATGAAAAGAATTTAAATACTAATTATAGTAGTGTGTGTGTGTATATATATATATATGTGTGTGCGCGTGCGCGTGTGTCTACACCAAGCTTCAATTATTCGCCTTGTGCTCACTATATCTTAGGTAAATCTTGTGTGAAAACTTACATGAAAGACCAAAGAAAATTAATTTTAAACGTAAACAGATGTTTCGAAAACAAAATAAAAATGACAATACTTAAACAATATTGCTAGCGTCACATCTGTGTTGTCACAGAAAAAAAAAACGATTCGTTTAAGAATTACAATGAAAATACGATTTAACCATCGTACAACTTGGCCAACTCTTATGTGTGAGTAACAAATGTAGACCAACAAATGGCAACCCATCAAAAATATTACTTGGTATCATGGTGACGAAGTGATCAATCTAGTAGTAGGATCGATATTCATAGTCCGTTCTTATTTTAAGTACAATCTTAAGATGGCATAAATTATAGAGCCGTATTCTTAAGATATTAATTAGAACGATATTAAAATAAGAACAGATTATAAATATCGACCTAAATATTGGCCTGTAAATTTGTGGAAACTTAGGGCGATCATATTAAAAACTTTTTTTTTTAAGATTCACTCTTTTCTTCTTACAAAGTAATATTTGGGACATTGGTTACTTTTGCGCTATCTTGTAATAATAAAATAGCGATCTAAGATTTAAAGAATCTGACATCCTTGGCTATTACTGTCATTTCCTGAACAATCTATAGAACTATATTCGGATCTTACTGGAATGTTTCCTCAAGGATGAGCACTTGCGTACGAGGAATACCGGCTGAGCGGATGCTTTTTTCAATTGCGACTTCCGACGCAATGGTCTCCTTCTAAATCCTGATTTTTGCCTTTTTAAATGCTGCTGTCGTTGTGGAAAATTTCTTTTACGATCACTGAAGCGATCAACATCATCGTCTTCACTGTCGCTTGATGGTGATGAGAGACATTTGTAACTTGTGTTGAAACTTTCGTTTTTTGGCCTTTCTTTGACGTCCTTGGCTAGAAAGGTAAGGAATTGACTACTGGCAAAATAATTTCCAGAAATGATCGTTCTCGCTGGCGTTGACATCATCGTTGTTGTTGTCGTTGTCGCCGAAAGCTTCCAAGTGGCTCCTCGCACAAGAAGACCATTGGTCCTTAGCTCCTCAGAGAATAGCTTATCCTCGTTAAAGTCGCTGATTTTTTGTACCAGACAAGCTGATGACGAAGACGATGTCGCCGAGAAAGAACCAAAGGACGATGAAACAATCGAGTTCAAGGCATCATCTTCCCGACGCTCATTGAAATCACCTGATAACAACAGCTTTTGATCGTCAAACTGATCGTCTGACACGTTCGACGACCAATCGTTAATTCTCTCTAGGATTGGACTCTCATCATCAGGGAAATATCTGATCTCTTGCCAGACTCGGCGTTGACGTCTCGAACGACGTCTTTCGGGTGGAATAAACCATACTGGACTGTTGATTCGAACTGCAGGTTTCTGATTCTTCTTATTAGCGCGTTGAGAAGTTCTCTTACCACTTCGGCGACGAGAACTAGAATGTCTAGACGCGCTCGTTCGTTTGAAGTAACCTTCCGTGCTCACACTTGGCGATGGCTTTGGTGTTTTCCGGCGAAAAAGACCATGTCGCGTCATCCTAAAGCCAAGCAATGTCGATTGCAATCGAATTCTTGAACAACGCAATATTTGATTCAATCAGTGAAATTCATTGCGAAAATATGAGTAGTATGTAGATCTTTCCATTAATATGTTCAACCAAAGAAAAATTTTATTAATAAAGACTACAATTAATTTTTATTATTTTTTATATATTTACATATTAAGGTGGTTCTTTAGTAAAGTACCGAAAATTTTAGATGCCTCATCAAGGCCCATTTAAAGAGGAGAAAATTATAAATATTTTCATAATTTAGATAATATTAAAACTACATGCATATCTTAATGAAATAGTATGAAACACAATAGTATACAAAAATGATGAAATAAAAAGAAATTGATTTCTTATACAATTTGTTTTTGTGATGATTTAGCAATGTTGCACCATCAAATTACAATGTATATTGCAAGCAAGGTTTTTATAAAGAAAAATTTGTAAAAAAGAAAATTGAAAAAAAAAAAAGGAAAATTTATTCCAATCTGTAATGAAATTAAAAGTTTCATGTCCATTACAAAAACAAGTGAAGTTATATTATACGATATTTTGCCATTTCAACATTAAATATCTTTTCGGAATGATCGTTGATTTATTACTTTTGTATGATCATTGCAATCGTTATTTTTTAAATTATTATAATTATGTTTATTTAGAGAAGTATATGGTAATATTTGTACAGGGTGTTTCATAAACATCACATACTTTAGGAAGTAAATCTATACACTAAAATAAATAAAAAACGTCATGAATTACCTTTCAAGTTTTCAAGTTATGAAAGATTAAAGAAAATATTCGAAGTATTCATCTCATACATCAACACACGCTACTTCACATCTTAGCATTGAGCATCACTTGTTCAAAAATACTAGACTATTCTTCGAATAGTCTCAAATTCGTTCTTTCTCGCAGATTATCCGCATTATTTACCGGCGTTGAAAATAATATAACAATAAATTTTAAATGGCCCCAAAAATTAATGGACTGAGATCAGAGATCGTAGTGGCCATGAGTTCGCCTCATCCTATCTATCTCGGTTTGTGAAGGCATTGTTTAGGAATGTTCTCACTTCAAGATAAAAATGAGACGGAGTACCATTATGCATGAACAGTCATAAGTATACCAAATGCATGTCGGTCATTTCAGCATAAATGTACATTATCATTTTGCCGCTTTTAGGGCTGATTGTTCCATCTTTAGATAAATTATGGTAATTTACTTATTGAATAAACAAAAGAATAAAAAAGTATATCTATAGACCATAAGAGAGTGAGCTCAAGTTTACCGAAAGTAATGGAACAATAATAAAGAAATGGAACAATCGAGCCTTAAAACAGTATTCAATAGAACGTATTTAATAGAACATATTTAATAGAATATATTTAATAGAACAGTAATTCACAAACATAAGATACCCACTGCTTGAAATCCTGTCCTGTCCTGAAATTTATTGATGGATATTAATTGTAAACATTAAATAACGTCGAGATGTGCTAAACAGTATGTGTAACAGTAACGTGTGTTG